>WNFX01003989.1_pt1 | contig 16343 bp, 13 predicted proteins | sample 5400111 | NCBI WGS metagenome assembly WNFX01 (sample SAMN13153363, study PRJNA577476) | soil metagenome | isolation source: 40 cm soil or saprolite under grassland replicate 1 | place: USA:California | collected 2016-06-15 | reverse complement strand
TGGAGCTATGATTGTTGAAATTATGTTATTTTCACAATATAGCACTTTCCTGCTGATTCTAATTGTCTTAATAAGTGGAGTAGCCATCTCGTTCTTTGGTTTTCGCACTTACAAATTCTTGTCATGGTTCAAGTCGAGTGTCAACAAACGACACAATATCATGATATTGGCATTTGCTGTATCATCGATGCTCCTTTGCATCAGCGTTACAGTTACTACTGCATTTGATACAAAGGAATTAGTCTTTTCAAGACCACCCTCCATAGATCCAAATTTCCACTCTAGCAATTCTATGGCAAGCAGACACTTATCTAGTATAGAACTTGTGATTCATCTCTATGGGTTTCTTGTCCCTCAAGTTACTGTTGCATATTTCCTTCGTTATTTTAAGGATCAGATAGGAAGAGCAACATTTTGGACAATTATAATTTTACCACCTGTATTTTTTTTAACTGGGGTATTTGGTCCTCAATTATTAAGCCACAGTGGCGATGTAATGGTATATCAATTACCCAGGTTCCTTATCTTTAGGATATTAGGTACCGCAGGATGGGTTGTAGCTGATTTTGTAATAGCTTTTGCATATATTTTAGTAGCAAAAACTCTTGGACGGCAAATTACCTCTTCTCAGAATAAGATCATTAACTATTTGATTATAGCAGCATTTTCAACCATTTTAATTTCTCCAACGACCAATAACTGGATAACCAACAATTCTTATCCACCCTTTGGAGCAATCCAACGTGCCTTCGTTGTGCTTGCTTCTTTTCTCTTTAGCATAGGAATATACTCTGTCGCGCTGTCAGTGGCCCAAGACGCAGAATTGCGTCATTTAGCCAGAAAATATGCAAAGGAGTATGCTCTGCTAGATACCTTAGCTAAACAGCAAGAGGACGCTGAGGTTACACGTATTGATAAGGTTGTAAAAGTAATCCACCAACACGCAGTTGCTATGGAAAAAGAAACAGCAGTGGAATCTTCAATGTTAGATGATAACGAAGTTAGACAATATTTAGACTTGGTAATTAGGGAAACTAGAGGAAAAAAAGGATGACAGAACAGTCGGCGCCTAGCTTAAAGCTTAATGGCTAATGCTTGACACAAAGAGGGATTTGATCATAATCCAAAAGAAGGGATGAGGAGAAGAAGACCAGGATTAATAAGAATGATAAAAAACAAAATTATTATAGTAGTTCCATCAAAAACAACAAAAACAATAATAACAAAAACTACATCATTGTTGACATTACGGTAGCAGACTGCCAAATCAGAGCAGCAAAACCCGCAGATCCTTTTCAATCAGATCCTATGCCGCATGGAGATACTGAAAAAGCGATATGGTGGAATAATCAATTAGTGGATTTGGCAGGAAGAATAAATCATAGACAATATGGGTATCTGACAGGAAAAGCATTAAGGCAAGCATCCAGAATAGTAGATCCGTTTCTCCTTTTAATCAAGACTTGAGTAGTTGTTCGTATTTGTATTGAGCAACTATCTTTTTATAATCCGGGTCTTCGCCTATGCGCAGCTCTAGTGGTTTAATAAAAGAGTGTTTTTATTCTTCTACATTCATTCTGTCTCTTCCTTGCCATTTCTTTCGGCATTATTCGAAGATAAAAAGATAATCTAAAATGAAGATATTAGTGACCAGTTTTCCAAGATGTTTAAGAATGATGTAAGAGTAAATTCTCCTCTTAATAAGAGTCCTATGTCTACAAAGTCTTTCTTGGCAATAGTGACTGCATGTTTAGACAGTTCCTCTTCTGTGAGGTTATCTGCAAGCCTACTAAAGGTAGACCTTGGAACATGAAACATTCCGGCTTGAGCAGCATATGTAACCCAATCCAGATGATCTTATAGTATCTGATTTACTAGGGTATTTAGACTCACTTGTTTCTTTTTTGATTCTTCGCGCAGCTGATTTATGTCTAGCTGGTGATCATATAACAATGACAATGATGATGACCAACTAAAGCAGGTAGACAAACAGTATTCTAGACGTTTTCGTAACTCTATTTTACAATGTTATCATAATAATAATGCTAGCATCATGAGAAACACAACACGTACTTTTGAAGCTGAAGCCGAAAAATGGCGTTTTCATCTAATGAATAATCCTGAACAATTTGAAAAAAATCGTTTGTAGACCGTATGGAGACTCACCGGTTCATTGTTGTTATTGCAAAAAATATTACACGTTCTTTGGGTATAACCATCGTCGCAGCAATCTACTCAAGAGAGGCATTGCGAAATATGTAAGACCTACCACCAGTATTATGGTCATAAGTATCTCAGTAAGCAATGGCCGCTGTCCTAAGTAAATACTAAGGATAGAATGTGCTACCAAACTAATACTGTATGCCGCGATAAATGAAACTATTGCCATTTTCCATTTGGGAGGTGCTTCTATAGTTTTCAAGTTCGGCAGATTAAACCATGTCTCCAAACCAGTAACTCTCTGGCGAGTGGAGAATTTGCTGACCTCTTCTAATAGTGAAAGCGCTACTTCCGAATTTTCCCATGCATCTAGAGAGGCCTGATCGGCGAAGCGATTAATAACATACCGCACAGAAGAGATATTGCCTCCATGGGCAATTATTGTCGTTCCTAGATACCCAGGAAACTGCCTCTCCGATATCATAAAACGCTGCAACCAGTCGTCATAATCCTTTTCGTGACCGGCCGCTATGTTTCTGCTAATGACCTCAGTAACTTCCTTAGAGGAGTGCTTGCCATACCCACTTTTCTCATCCATCGCTACGAAGGGGCAACTGTTTTAGGTGTCGTTATTGTGCTGTAGATATCCCTCATTGAGACAAAGTGACTCAGACCTATTGCAGCATAGACTTGTGCGGCCAATGGATCCGCGTTGTTTGCTAGCATCTCGACTACAATTGCATTGTGATCTGCTACGATTACTCCCGCCTGAGTCATTCGGATCATTGCAGTTTGTTGTTCTGTTGCATCAAAAGCGCCTGAAGCATCAATAGCTGCATATGCACCATAGCCAGAGTTTGCAGCTGAAATTGCGGGGAAACAGGTGCAAACTCCAGTGTTCACGCCCGCAACAATAACTTTGGATCTACCAGTCCTTTTGATTGAGGAAATGATTCGAGGTTCGTCAAAGGGGTTTACTGTTGTTCGATCAATTATTTCTTGGTCTTTCAAGAGCTCGGCTAACTCTGGAAAGATGGGTCCAAACATTCCGTTTGACATCGTAGTAGTTACTACTATTGGCACACCAAGAATCTTGGACGCACGGGTGAGTCCAACTGCGTTCTTTCGGAGGTCTTGCGGTTCTGGGTACCGCGAACCAGCAAGACCAACCTGATGGTCGACGAGTAGCAGTACCGCGCTAGTTCTAGTTAGCCGGTCATAGGTTGCATGTTTGAATTCGCCTTCTGGCATATTTTTCACTGATCAACCTAAACGACAAGCTGATATTTCGCAACGATGTATTTTTTGTAATGAAAAGTAACTGTTTGTATGTAGAATGTTGGCGGGAGCAGTCGAAAAAGGATGCGGCGTTGCAAGTTGCCCTTCTTATGGCAGTGCCAGGTCTTTGAGTTCTCTTGGTCAATGAGGGTAGGATTTGAAAAAGTGGAACTCCTTTCTTACTCAGAATTTATGTTTGAATTTCGATAACCACAGCCTGGTCGGTGGTTGTTATCCTTGGCTCTACATTGATTTCCTCAAAGAGGGCCTTCACAAAACTGGACAGATAAATCGATCCATTTTGCCCCATAGGGTGCGTCAGGGTGATGACTCGCCTGTATTGGCTTGATCCGGTTTCGAGGAACTCTCCCCATCCGCCATATGTCATCATTAGGAAAAGGGTGTTGAGCAGACTCGTCAGATTCAGCTCGCCGTATTTTGCAATAATTGCAATTTTCCCCATCTCCTTCATGTGCTGCCTCGCGGCCTGGGCTACTCTATCCTCGGGCGATATCTCGAGTAATCTGCGAAAGGTACTCCTTGCCATTCTCATCATTCCAAATTTTTTCATAAACCTCTCATAGGAAGCATACACCCCGATAATCTGGTCGACCAGAGTGTTGACGCTTACATTAAGCAGTGCCGCTTCTTCTTCCAATACGTTGAAGGACTCCTCACTGATTCTAAAAGACCTAATGATAGTCTTCTTGCTCTTGGTCGGCATGGCTGAGGATCTGAAGAGAATGTGTCATACTAGCTATTTGAGCATTCTGAGTTCATACTCAGGCATGAAACTGAGATGTTGAGTTTGCGATGGCTAGTCTGACCCCAGGTGGATTTGCAGGATACTTGAGCGTAGGAATCAAGAATAGTACGAAAAACATAATACCTGTCAGAACCAGCGCTTTCTTTTTGTTGTCAGAACCAGCCAACGAATTCCTACTATAAACAAAGACTATACCAAATAATGCTGACAGCGATATACCGTATATAGTACTCGCAACTACTTCTCCACCCTTTTGCCACCCACGGTACGGGATCAATATTTTCACCCGCATTAACAGCCCTCTGCGTCTGAATTTCTATAGCCTTATCAATAAAGGGTTCTACTACAACCTGATTAATTAAGCCAAGGAGAGTACATGCAATTGCACCAGAAAAGAGAGTTATAGCAATAAATGTTAAGGTCTTCATCCACTATCTTAGTTGAAGGATTCAGCACGCTGTAATAGCTATCCTAATGACATTGAATCTGTCTTTGATATTCTTTATAGTCTTAAAATTAGGAGTTCCTTGGTACAAGATTGATCTTTTTCTCCGACATCCCTTGGAATTGCTTTGCTGCATCAATTAATAACACTTTTTCTTCTTTTAGTGATCCATTTTCAACTACATCCGGTATAGATCTTACCTGACTTATAAAATCCTCAACTTCATTTACTATCACCGCGTCGTTTCCATTTTCAACTCTTATGCTCCGTTGGATCTGTTGAAGACTTCTTTCCAGTTTTTGTATATCCTTGTCATTTTTATTTTTTCCATTCATCTTGGATATTTCTGTAATTCCATCTTTCATCGATTGTATCCCCATTTGATTTAACGCATCTCGATATCCGTCTTCCATCAGCATTTCTATGGTCGTACTAGAATAGTCAAAGATCTTATCGTGGACTTCATTCCCATCATCTCTGCGATCTATGCGAACGACTTTGGTTAGTTTAAATCGTCCTCCTACAACATCCTTGTAAGTCCTCCTTTGCCCATTTCGATTCTTGCTATTTGCATATTTTTCTAAAATACCGTTTATTTGATCCTTGGAAACACCTTTTTTCTCTGCTAGATTTTTTATCTCATTAATAAAATCATTGTAGTCAGTGATAACCGTGGCTACTTGCTCATCATAGTCTGTTTTATCACTGAAAAGGATGTTCCATTTTCTAGATCAAAAGAAGTTGGTTCTTCCTTAAGTTCCGATGGCCATAAATCAGCTATATATACCTCTAGATCTGGAACGTCATCTTTATCAGTATGTGGCTCATGCCAATAATCTCTATGCGATTGTATGACTTCTCTTAAAGGCGTAGTGCTTCTCAGGCTGCCATCCCAAAAGTAATGTCTGTCATTTTTGAGGCTCATTTCAGAATCTATTACTTTGAATTTTGGATAGTCAAAGAAGTCTGGGAAAGTTCCACTTGCTAATGTATGCTCAATTTCAATACCGTCAGTGTAAGAAATTAAGTTTTCCTCATCATGGTATTTCACTTGATCAGAATAACTGTCAAATGTAACAGCATCACCTGTTTGTACGTCGACTGTTACTAGAAGAAATCGAGGATCAGGTTTTTCTGTTTTGATTGGAAAGTGTGCAAAGATTTCTAAAGTTCTTTTTAGAGAGTAGTTGACAAAGTGTTTGTTGTCAGCCATGATATTTCTTGGAAAGAAATTAGATTGGTCTGAGAAGTCAAAGAATTTGCCAAATATGGACCATGGTGGAATTCCTGAAGCTACGTGCGGCGCTCCGCCATGTTTGCATTGCAAAGACGAATAATATCTTCTTGCAGCTTCTCCAGTAGCTGGAATATACCAACCATCTATAAAAAAGTCTTTCAAAAAATCTGATTCTAGAGAAAAAGAACTCATCAACAAATCATACCAATTTTTGAAATATGGATTTACATTTGAAATAAGCTCCATCAAAGTGTCAGCAGAGCTTTTTGATTCTTTGCTTATGGTATGCACAACATCCCACCACCAATGATATAGAGGATTCATATCTAGAAATTCAGCTAGAGTAGGCGATGGATATTCCTGATATTTCCAAAATCTTACAAGTTCTTCAGCTGAACGTTTCCAACTCTTACTTTTAATAGCGTTAGTTACAACGACTGCAGCATTCAGGGCACCGATAGATGCACCAGCGACAATATCAAAAAGAGGTCTTTTGTTCTCCAGGCCTCTTTTGAGATGTTCTTCGCTTAGCTTGTTAACTAAGGCCCGAAATACTCCAGCTTCGTATGCTCCAAGGGCCACTCCTGCCTGAAATATTACAGCTCTCTGAACTCTCTTAACTGTAATATTTACATATGCGGGTTTGCTGGAGTTGCCGCTATTATCATCTGAAACTATTAATTGAAATCTTAAAGTAGTACTGATTTTGACTTTACCTGAATTTTCATCATCAATAATATAGGGAGCTCTGAATTGTAAATTTTGTTTATTGTCACTATCTAAATTGACCTTATTCCCAGAGATTTGTTTCCAACAATAAGATAACTTTGTATCGGCGAGGGACCCGGAACCATGCAAAACTACAATTGATCCTTCCGAGACTGTTTGATCCAATCCAGCATCAGCTTCTAGTAAACATTGGGAATCGCTGCTTTTGTTACCCGCTCTTTCTTTCGACATCTGAACATGGAGAGTGAATACCTCTTACATAAGTACTTCTACTACTAGTTGCCTGCCTATTAGTGCGTATATTTAGAAATATAAAGCACAGCTTATTTTACCAATATTTCGATCAGTGTGCAGAAATAACAGTAAATGGGAAAACAGGAACTAGGACACTATTAGATATAGCAAAGGAACAAAATACCATCCCTTTTGATGTTCCAAATGTTGAACTTGGCCACCATGATGGAAAATGCTCCTTTGACCCCATAATAGAGAAATACAATCTAGAAGACCGAGCGTTACAAGAACTTGCCAAAATCGTTAGAGTCGCAGATACTGATCAACCAGACCCACCGCCAGAATCAATAGGTTTGGAAGCGATAGCCGAGGGTTTTCGAGAGATTACCAAAGATGATTTTGACAATATCAGCAAGCAGTTCTACGTATATGAGGCACTATACGCTTACTGCAGCACAAACTAGGCTTTGGCGTCATAAAATGGCAGCATTAAGATTAGACGCTAGACAGACCATAGCCAATCGACCAATGACCAATTTCAATCATGAACATCGATTTATGATATTTCCTCGTGATTTACTTTAAGATGGGATAAAGGAGTAGGAATAATAGTTTATGATTATAGATTCGGAAATAAAAACATCCCCAAGAACGATATAGATTGCAGAAAAGTGCCTGGTCAAAATAGGTGTTATGTACAAGTAAAAGTAGAAGAATGTATGTGGGTGGATATTATGGAGCTATATCCGAACATATGATGTTGAATAGCCTAGGTTCAGTCTAAAGGAGAAGCAAGAGCAGGATAATTCTCTTTTCCCCGCTAGCCCTCACTAGGATCCTGTCCAGTGAATCGCTTACGTATACATTTGTAAAATTCTTGAATATCGGGGCACGATATTACATATCGAAGTTGTGTTGCATTCCATCATGTCTAGTCGACCACTAAGAACCGCTGCTTATCATGTAACCAAGCCCACTTCTTTTGTTGCTCTAGGGTCTGAACGTCAGTTACCATATTAGAGTAGAAATACACAGAGAAATCATCTTTTCTTCTAAGCCATGAGATACTCGTTTTCAAATTCCTCGACCTGTTATCAGTCTAAAGTTACTTAGCTGACAAAACAAGCTAGATAATGAGAGTTCATTACCTCTCTTGGGCCGTGGGTCTTATCAATATCTCATTGACATTAACATGATTTGGTGCTTGTATTGCATATAGCACTGCATTTGTTATGTCATCTGACCGTAATGTTTCCATATTCTTTGAGGCTTGTATAAATCCGGCCATGGATTCATCTGTTATAGATTCCAACAGTTCTGTTGAAACAGCTCCAGGTTCAACACATGTAACTCGTATGTTATACCTTGGGCTTAATTCCTTTCTCAATCCTTCACTAAATGCCGTAATGGCATGTTTTGTCGCACAGTAGACACTTCCTCCCACAAATATTATTCTCCCTGCAACCGAAGAGATGTTCACTATATGTCCTGATTTCTTTTCTAACATATATGGAATTACTGCAGAGGTGCAATATAGGACTCCTTTGATATTTACATCAATCATCCTTTCCCATTCTTCCACTTTCCTATTTACGAAATAACTTAGCGGCATTAGACCAGCGTTGTTAATTAGAATATCAACTTTTCCCCATTTTCTAGCCACAGCATCAACGAAGGAATCACAATCTGATTTGGTTGTAACATCAAGTTTTTGAATCAATATTTCTCCATTGTTTTTAATAATTTGCTTTGCTAGCTCTTGTAACCTATCAATGCGTCTAGCTCCCACTGCCACTCTTACACCAGCCTTTGATAGCGCTAAAGCAGTATCGTACCCTATGCCACTACTTGCTCCCGTAACTATTGCAACTTTATTTTCCAACATTTTAGCAACATGATAACATGAATAATGAACCCACTTATGAACATAGAGTGCAAAATTGATACAAAAGATAACCACAGAACACTAAAACAGAAAGAGGAGAGAAGGAGCTTATAAGCAAATTAGCCTAGTGGAAATAATAGATTATCTAGGATTAAAACCCTCAGTCTTGCTGTACCCAGGTTAACAAAAATTGTTCCTATATCGTCGTGTTATGATACCTTGGTCAACATTACGGATGGTTCTCTGGCAGCAGGACCGCCATCTACAGACTCTTAACAGGTGTGATTAAAACACAGTAGCCTCTATTTATTGATGCAGAACCCTGGCAATTGATAGCAGTAGGGTTATTATTACCAGCAGAAGTTTCACAAGAACTTCCTACAAGAACTCTATCACCCTTAAGCAAACTGCTTATTGACCGACAATTTAAAGCACTATCATTAGTACTATGACAAAGTCAAGATCGTTTTTCATAAATAGTCTTTGGATCGGTGTATTCATTTGAAAAATGATACGTTGTGATCAAAAAGTATATCCACGTCACAACTTTATACAATCAAATTGGAAAAGTTCGATTTAATTGTAATAGGAGCTGGCTCTGGATTAGATGTGGCCAATGCAGCTTATCAGCATGGTCTTAGAGTTGCTATTCTTGAAAAAGACAGAATGGGTGGAACATGTCTCAACAATGGCTGCATACCATCCAAGCTACTGATTCATAGTGCTGACGTAGCAGAAACAATCAAGCGTGCTGAACTATTTGGAATAAAGGTTGATGGATATACCGTGGAATTTGAAAAAATAGTTCAGAGAATAAACAGCATAACTGATTCTGATTCAGATGGAATCAGAAATGCATTTGAAGGTGTCGATAATCCTAAGCTATATCCAAACGGTTGCAAATTCATAGGACCAAAAACGATTGCGATTGGAGTAGATAGTCAAACTATCATAACAGCAGAAAAAATATTGATTGCTGCAGGTGCACGGCCCAGGATCCCAAACATTAAAGGTCTTGAAGGAACTGGCTATTTGACTAGTGATGAAGCATTACGTCTTAAAAAACAGCCTCATACCCTAACAATTATTGGCGGCGGATATATAGCATGTGAATTGGCTCACTTTTTTGGAGCTTTGGGAACAAAGATAAACATCATACAACGTAAAAAAGTTTTGATCCCAAATGAAGATGAAGAGGTTTCAGAGAAATTTACAGAGATATTTTCAAGAAAATATAACATATATGTAGATTATGAAACAGAATACGTATCAAGAGAAAATGATACTAATAATAGTAATAAATTCCATGTAGTAGCAAAGCAACACGCGTCTGGAGAATCTTTAGAACTCGTATCAGATCAGCTACTGATTGCTGCTGGAAGAATCCCAAATTCAGACACTCTTGACCTTGAAAGCACTGGTGTTAGCGTCGGTGAAAAGGGGTACATCAAGGCAGATAGATATCTAGAAACAAATGTCAATGGAATATTTGCCCTAGGTGATGTAATAGGCAGGTATTTATTCAAACATAATGCAAATCACGAAGCCCAATATGCGTCCAACAATATTCTACACCCGGATAAAAAAGTCCCTGTCAATTATGCAGCAATGCCACACGCAATTTTCAGTTCTCCTCAGGTTGCAGCAGTAGGTTTCACAGAACAAGAACTTAAGAAAGAAGGTATCGAATATCAAAAGTCTATCTATTCCTACATAAATACAGGAATGGGACATGCGCTTGAAGATCGAGACGGGTTTGTAAAGTTTCTTGCGGATAAAACGAGCGGAAAAATCCTTGGTTGCCATATTATAGGGAGTGAGGCGTCAATTCTTATTCATGAAGTTTTAGTAGCCATGAGGGCCGAAGATAACGGCGGTACTACTGACAATATTACAAAAACTGTTCACATTCATCCAGCATTATCTGAAGTAGTCGCGAGGGCTGCTGCTGGTATACATAGAAAATAGGTATAACTCCTCATCCTATGAAATTAATTCCATAAAATCAGGACCTTCTGAGTGTGGTACGTAAATTGTATATGGCATATCTGCCAATAATAACAACTACAAACCCAAGTCAACTATATTTAATGTATCGTCATTAGATAGCTGGCCGATCACTTCTTCTGGAAAACAAATTTAAAGTATGGGACGTCCTCAACTTTATTCCGAATTAATGTGAGCGTTCATGTTATCAAATATCTCTCTCAATCAGATACGAGGTTGAAACAGGTAATGAGATCAATTGGAGTATATTCAATCAAGATTCGCAAAGATCCATTCCAATCATTAGTCGAGTCAATAGTCTTCCAGCAACTTGCAGGAAGTGCTGCCAACACTATTTACGGCAGGTTTATCAAATATTACGATAATGTTTCTGCTTTACCTCAACAGATACTTTCAACTCCTGATTCGATATTTAAATCTTCAATTGGTTTATCGAGTAAAAAAATAGAATACATCAAGGATCTTTCGGCAAGAGTCATAGATGGAAGAGTAAATTTATCAATATTACCTAAATTGACAGATGAGGAGATTGTTGCTCAATTGACACAAGTAAAAGGAATCGGAAGGTGGACGGCAGAAATGTTTTTGATATTTTGCCTTGGAAGACCCGATGTCTTACCCGTTGGGGATCTGGGGGTAAGGAAAGCCATTCAGAAGATATATTCCCTTGAAGAACTTCCAGTGCCACCAACAATGTTGGCGACAGCCCAGCCATGGAAGCCTTATAGAAGTATAGCTACTTGGTAACTATGGAAATCACTTTCAAAGTTCAATACTATCGGCTAGATATTTTAGATCTGTAATTTGGAGCAAGAGCAAGACACTCTAACGATGATGCAACTCAATCTTTGTATGAATACTATCGCGAGAAAACACCTAAATGCGTCATAAACTGTTTCAATATCACCTTATACTTATTCTACATCACAGCTTTAACCTATTGCAAACCTAGAAATGGTTAGACCAGACAGGTTACTTTAATGATTGTTCGTCATAGCTAACAGGTTTCTTTATATACATTACAAATCTTGTATTGAATTATGACAAAAGTCGAAATTAAATGCACTGAGAATGGACCTAACCTGATAGTGGTAGATGGTAATGTTTTTGCTGCAATGTGTCGGTGTGGTGCATCTGACAGTAAACCGTATTGTGATGGATCTCATGCAAAGGTAGGATTCAAGGCCGATGCAAAAGAGCTACGGGTTTTAGGGTAGTCTTAGCCGTTTTTTGCGTGATATTATCTCCTCCATCCGCCTTTTTTTGAATTCCCTTAGAAGTCTATACCAAAGGCTAACCTATACAGACACTTTACTCTAGCATTTGTTCCTCGAATTTCAGCACACTTTGTTCTCAATTCGAGAGATTCTAAAACACACATAGCTTTAGCAGTCTCGATATGTTGTATCTATTCTCACGGCAACTAATTAATTTATATGTAGTTATCATGTGATAGCTACTTAGGTGATAAGATATAATTCATACGACAAACAATTCATGGGACACCGATGTAACAAAATCGGATTTGCCCGTCCTCGTTGATTTTTGGGCTGAGTGGTGCGGGCCGTGCAGGATGGTTGGTCCAGCAGTAGAGCAATTGTCACAAACAATGAGCGATAAAATTAAAGTAGCTAAAATAAATGTTGATGAAAATCAAGAAATTGCAATCAGATATGGTGTGCGCTCGATTCCTTCTCTATTACTATTCAAAGGTGGAAAAGAAATCGCAAGAACTGTAGGTGCTGCTCCCAAAGAAGTATATCAAAAATTCATAGAAGAATCACTTCTAAAGAACCAATCTGTTACTGGATAAATTCTTTTTTTATTTTATTTTAGTTTTAGGATGCTCAAGAAGAAGAGCAACTCTTCATTAATGTTATGATTATCGTGCTGGTAAAGAAGCCAACTTTGTTTTGAAGTAAAGACATAGATCTTTTGAAAAAGTAATAATGACACTCGATAGCTCGCATGAAGTATATTTTAATCAATTACTCAAATTCGATCGAAAATATGTGCCCAGCTACTATCAGGATGACGAAGCGACGGATAAGATCTGTCTGGATCGGACTCTATAACTCTGCGTACGACGAATCATTTACAAAGATGTGATTAATAAATGAGCAGTGAATGTCGCCAGTGGGTAGCATTAATCAAACTGGAAACTCGTACTATAACAGAATTCAGCAAAATATCGAAAGACCTACTATTACCGCGCGTCACAGTATTTCGTTATTTGGTACATACTTTGGAATTACAAGTTTACACATAGACAACTCTCAAAATATATATCACGCCAAACCATTTTCTTAATAGAACATGATAAGTTATTTTTGGATAACTACTTCAATCTATATGCTTGTTTTCGTCACTTCTGCTCTAGCTTTTATCATATTTCAATATACTGCGTTCAACGTCCTTCCAATTCCCATACATGAGGCAAAAGCTATCAAACACAAAACTGCTACATCCTCAAATAAGGGCAATACAATTCCATCTTCTTCTTCCCCTCCTCAATCGAATGCTGCCTCTCCTGGTGGTTGCATCACTTACAATCCTTCCACAAGAACAATTACTGTCAGCTGTAGTAGTTCAGCTAGCCTTACTGATATCGATAACAAACTCCATGATAGCAGTATCCTGGCTAAGCAATCACAAAATGGCGAATGGTTTCTAAATGCAAATCTAGTAATTGCCAAAGGAGCTACATTCCATATTGATTCTACAGATACTAAGTGGCTAAAGATAAGCTCCAAGGTAGCAAGTGCGGGTATTGCCAGAAGCACCTTTCCTGCATACTTCATTGATGTACATGGCAGTCTAAAGATTGATTCAGTCAAGATAACATCTTGGGATCCAGCAACAAATAACTATGCTATAACTAATGGCTCAAGGACTGGAAGTGATGTTTTTATTTTTGGTGCTCCTAGGCCTGTTATAGAAGTTGATACCGATGCGACAGCACCTACTGAAATTACTAATTCGGAGATTGCATATTTGGGATTTGAGGCAGGAAAGCATAAAGCTGATTCAGGCCTTAGCTTTTATGGCGGTGATGGAAGTATCTTGAGAAATGACAACATACATCATGTTTATTTTGGCCTTTATACTTTTGGCGCTGGTCATATGATTATTGAGAACAATATTATCCGTAATAGCGGCCATTATGGACTTGACCCACATACAGGAACACATGATATGATAATTAGAAATAATGCAGTATTTGATAATAATGGAAGTGGTATAATTTGCTCACTTAATTGCTACAATATACTAATCGAAAATAATAAAGTTCATGATAATGCAGAGAATGGAATAGATTTTAGTAGAAACATGACGAAGTCCATTGCCAGAAATAATATTATTTATAATGAACCAACAGGCATCTTTGTTTCGCAATCGCATAACAATCAGATATTTAACAACACAATATCAAAGAGTGGCATTGGGAGTGAGGTAGGATCTGGCTCTTCAAATAACAAAATAGTTGGAAATACTATAAGTAACTCTATCACAGAGGCTATACTCATAGACACTGATTCATCAGTGAATACATTTACTTCTAATAAAATAGTTAGTAGTACACCTCAAGGGCTAAAAATTATTCAAGATTCAACATCAAAGAATAATGCATTAGCTAATAATCAAATAGTTACATCAAGAGGAATATCATAGAACCACCCGCACTAGAAAATACGGTCAAACACCGCCCTTCTCGGATAAAAAGATGAACCTTGGAACACTAACATTGATCATCGATCCTCAAGATCATGGATTAATACTATTTGCTCTGCTTATACTTAGATTGATCGTCATCGGTCAATGTTATGTGCCTAACTGTTGCCTGCTCTTCGCCGTCTGACACATAGCGTTTTACGTAAGCTCTCCGAGGATGTAATATATGTCGGAAGACCTAAAGTATTGAATGTTTCGAATTTTACAATCGTAAAGGTCTGGTATTATATATTCGTGTTTATCAATTTACGTATGTAGTATATGGCAAAAGATCCCGTGTGCGGAATGTATGTTGAAGAAAGGCACGATGGATACGCTCATAGCAGTAGGAACGAGTGCTGCATATTTTTATAGTGTAATAATTACAATTCTGCCCGCGGGTTCATTTCATTTTGGAAATGTATATTTTGAGACAGCTGCAATAATAATTACCCTAATCTTGATAGGGAGACTGCTAGAATTTAGAACAAAGGAAAAAGCATCAAATGCTGTGAGAAAATTATTAGATCTCCAGCCTAGAATGGCTCATGTGATAAGAAAACGAGAAGAGGGAAAGGGGATTGAGGTTGAAGTACCCATAGAAGAAATTCATGAAGGAGATATATTGGTTATAAGACCAGGTGAAATGATACCTACTGATGGGGAGATCATTGAAGGTTACTCATCATTAGACGAATCTGCGATAACGGGAGAAAGTATGTTGGTAGACAAAACAGTGGGTCAAGATGTCATAGGTGGCACTATGAACAAAAGCGGGCTAATGAAAGTTATAGCAACAAAAGTCGGACAGGACACGGTTCTCTCACAAATAATTACACTTGTTCAGGAGGCTCGTACAGGAAAGGCACCTATGCAGAAGATGGCCGACCAGGTTGCAAAATATTTTGTTCCAGCTATAATTGCCACGGCATTAGCTGCAGGACTAGGATGGTATTTTATCGGTGGTATAGGCCTTACTTTTTCGCTTCTTGCATTTGTTTCTGTCATAATCATTGCATGTCCTTGTGCTCTTGGTATTGCCACGCCTGCAGCATTGATGATGGGATCAGGTAAAGCTGCTCAGAATGGCATTTTGTTTAAAGGAGGAGAGTATCTAGAAATTGCAAAGAAAGTAAAAACGATTGTGTTTGATAAAACAGGAACATTGACGGCAGGTAAACCTTCAGTCACAGATATAACTGATTTAACTTCTGAGGCTATCGGAGAAAAAGAACTTCTCAGGCTTGCAGCGATTGCAGAATCCGGCTCTGAGCATCCACTTGGTCAAGCAGTGGTAAAGAGAGCCAAAAACGAGGGAATAGTAGTCTCAAATCCTGATTCCTTCGAGGTTGTGTCTGGTCATGGTCTTAAGGCTTCTTACTCTGATCACATTATTCTCATTGGAAATAGAAAACTAATGGATGATAATAAAATCCCTGTTACAGAATCTGTAGAGTCAACTCTTACCAAACTTGAGAATGAAGGAAAAACTGCTACTCTTATAGCAATTGATAATAAGCTTTCAGGAATATTTGCTCTTGCTGATACAATTAAAGAAAGCGCGAAAGAAACAATCGATTCTTTAAAGTCCATGGGAATTGAAGTTATAATGCTTACCGGGGATAATGAAAGAACTGCAAATTCAATCGCGGCAAACTTGGGAATTAGCAGAGTCAGAGCACAAGTTCTTCCACATCAAAAAGAACAGATGATTTCAAAGCTAAAAGATGAAGAACATAAAGTAGTGGCTATGGTAGGTGATGGGATAAATGATGCACCTGCTCTTGCAAGAGCTGATTTAGGAATAGCAATAGGATCAGGCACGGATGTGGCTAAAGAAACAGGAGGAATAATTCTTATAAAAGATGATTTAAGAGATGTGGTTATCGCG
>WNFX01005155.1_pt1 | contig 16344 bp, 9 predicted proteins | sample 5400111 | NCBI WGS metagenome assembly WNFX01 (sample SAMN13153363, study PRJNA577476) | soil metagenome | isolation source: 40 cm soil or saprolite under grassland replicate 1 | place: USA:California | collected 2016-06-15 | reverse complement strand
TGCGCTTAACCCGCTGGACGCCTCGATGGGGTTTACCAGAGACCAGGCGGTTGCGAACCTGATGTCCAGCTTTGAGCGTATCTGGCACGATTTCTGGGGACCCAGGATGGCTTACTTCCTGCGCAACGTCTGCCTGCTCGGCCCTGGCTCGCTCTTTGGGGGTCATACTGGCCCGCCACCGCTGCATCTCGGCAAGGAGTAACGGCGCTTTCCCGATCACCACCACGCGCAACTGGCAATAGAACGCCTGGCGCATGAGCTTTTCGGCAACCAGCTTCATGTCGTAGATGACGGAGCGCGAGCGCGAGAGCTTCCACCATAGCCACCCGATGCCCCCTGCAACGAGCGCCACAGCTAGCAGCGCGAGGGCCAGCCAGGCGTGCGCAAGATACCAGCGGTAGCCGAGCAGGGCCAGGAGGGCGCCAACGATGCCGAGGGCAATCTTTGCGCCTTCGGCATCATCGGAGGTGGGTTGGACGCCTTTCTGGGCTGTGATCAGCGCATCACGCTCTACCTGCAGGGGATGTTCGACGGCTTTACGAATGTCCGGTGCGATCCAGCTGTCCGGCGCCCGCACGAGTGCGAGCTGACAAATGATGCGCTGGCTGCTTCCAAGCGGTTCCATAGCCGCCAGAATACCCGCCAGTGGGTCGCTGCCGGGTTCGGCCAACAGCTTGCCGCTGAAGGTCTTGAGCGGCATCCAGGATGAACGGGAGAGCGCGAACTCGCCGACTACCGCAAGTTCACCAGGGTGAATGAGGAGCGGATCGGCTGATGACGCAATGCGATGGATCTCGGCCTGGGGGTACTGGGCCTCAAATTGCTTCGAGAGCAGGGTGAGCTGCGCCTCGGAGCTGGCGCGCAGCAAGAACCCCTGCTCTCTGCGCGTCCCCACCAGTTCCAAGGCAAACGGCTCGTCGGAGGCGGAGGCCTGGAACCAGGTTTCCATGGCTTGCGCCTGGCGCTCCCCTTCCTCGTGTGGCACGATCATGACCAGGTGCGCCCCGCCCTCCTGCTGTACAGGGGGCCTCTCGTCTATTGCGAGAGGGATGGTCGGTGCTGAGGAGAGATCGTGCGTTGTGGGTGCCGCCGTTGCCTGCGCCATGTGCCTGTACTGCTCCTTTCGCGTTCGCCTATCAGGGCTCTTTTGGTCTCCTGCTACCCGGATATGACCGGAGCAACAGCCAGCGCCGTTCTACAGGCGGCAGGCAAGGAGGTCGAGATTGGCCACTGCACAACCATCCCCTCGCTCGCTCTCCCCACCTGCATTGGCAGGCGGTTGGCAAAGGCGCCATGCCCGGAGAGCAGGAGGGCACCGCTCAGGAGCAGCGCGATCAGCCCTGAAACAAGCAGGGCAATGAGGCGCTGCACGAATGGCCTGTGTATCTGCTCGAACAGGGTGAGCAGTGGGTGCTGCATCTTGATCAAGATCTGTCTTCCTTACTTTCGCTAGACGAGGGCCTGGGCCTCCTCGAACTTTCGTTCCCGTACCCGCTCGCGGAGCAGCCTGCGCTCCTGCGGGTCCGTGGTAAAGATAACCCGGTGTTTGGGACTGGTGGCTATCGTCAAAGCCGCGTACTCGTTGCCGCAGCGCATGACTACCTGCCCAGGTACGGCTTCGGTGAGCGTGCGCTCTAATTCCGGCGAAAGGCGCAGCTCCTGCGCTGCGCTCGGCTGCATGCCCAGGTAGAACGCGGTCCCGGCGTTGTTCATGATGACTGCGCCTTCCTGTAAGAACTCGCGCGGATGCTGCGAGAGGGTGAACTGGGCGATGCCGAGTTTCCTGAAGCCTCGTGACCCACTCTCCAGATATTTCCGTCCGGCGGGGTGCTTGAGCATATACGAGGCCTCTTCCACGATGTAGGCCAGGTAGCGCTCGTCCTGCCGCAGAGCGCGGTGGCGCATGAGGAAGTTTTGGACGGTGAAAGTCATCAGCGGGTACCACTTCTCGTCCAATTCGCGGATCGAAAAGACGGTCAGGGGTTTCTCGAGGCTGACGCTCGTCTGTCCGCCGAACAGGTACGAGGCTTTCTCCATGCGCTCGATGAGCGAGGCATGCATGACTTCGCTTGAGGCCGGTATGGCCTTCATTGTTTCAATGAAGTCTGAGAGAGTTGGCATCGGGCAGAGGAGCGTCCCTGGATCGTGCCAGATGGCTTCGCTGGTGATCCCCTTAGCGGCGTAGGCATTGCGGGCAACGTGCATCAGGTAGGCTTCTTCGATTTTGGAGAGCCGCGTGTCCGCGTCGCAGATCAGCAGCGTAAGCCCCGCGAGCAACTGGTTGTCGATGTATTCCGCCAGCAGGTCCCCAGGGTCGTCCGGGTCCACGTCCTGTGGGCCGAAGGGGATGTCAAAGAAATTGATTGGGCAGCCACGCGCCAGGTTATAGCGCTGGCTTTCGTTGCGCAAGAACTCGTGGAGCGGGAGGTAATCGTCGTCGCGATCCAGGACCACGACGTCCGCGATCCCCATGCCCATAATGCCGGTCACGAACACTTTGCCGGTGAAGCTTTTTCCCATGCCAGTCTCGCCGACGATTACCACGTGCGGGTTCGGGATTTTTTTGTCTTCCGACCACGGGTTGAAGAACACGGGGCGGCGGCTCGCGCCCGACCCGGTGAACCCCAGGAACACGCCAGTGGGCGTACCGATCACACCGGAGCTGCAATGCAGGAACGTGGACAGCACATCCGAAGGCAGGTTGACCAGCAGATCCAGCTCTGTTTGTGGCGGACAGGTGGGAAGGGTGGCCTGCCAGGCCGTATCGTGGCGGCGGGTGGCTGGTCGCACCTTGAGCTGCTTCTGGCGCAGGTGCGAGAGCAGGTAATTGGTACGCTGCTCCAGGCGCTCGCGACTTCCTGCATGAATCCCAATGGTCATCTGAACCGTGAAGACCTTCATGCGTCGGCTAGAGAGGGCATGGGTCACACGGCGCACCTGCTCGGACTCAATGTTCTGGCTTGCTTTTGAGATACGCAGCGTTTTCTGGTCGGCCAGGCGTCGGCTTTCCAGTTTGACCAGTTGCATCTCCAGCTTTTTGATCATGTAGTGCGCGTCGATCGGGGTGAAGGTGCTGACAATCACCATGGGGAGTCCGAGTTCGGAGAGGTCTCCGACCCATCCACACAGGAGCTGGTGCCCGTAGCCAGTGATGTGAAAGTAGCGCTGGTAGCGTGCCTTTCCGCGTACGTCGACTTCCAGGACATCGGGCAGGACAGCGATCCTGGATGGAGCCACCAGGTCGGCCAGGCGCACCACCCCGATCTCGAAGCGGGCTTGCTCATGTCTGCTCGTGTACACAAACGTACCGTGAAGGCCGCGAAGACGCTTCTTGTAGGCGCGGCGGCCAACTTTGGCAGAGGGTTGGCATGGTTGTGCCGCTGGTCGAGGCTGCGCTTGGGGCTGCTCCGCTGCCTCGTGGGGTGCTGGCTCCGCTGCCGCTGCCTGGGATGCTAGCGCGATGGCCGCCTCTGCTGCCTCGCCAATGACTTCGGGTGCAAACGACGGAATCTCCGCGCCAAGGGCAAGGCAGGAGGCGAACTGCTTGAGGAGATCGGCGTCATCGAGCAGCCATGCCCGCACTTCGAGTTGTTGCAGGATCTTTTTCATCACCGAGATGCGAATACGCAACTGGTCGAGCACCTGCTCGCGCGAGACCTTCACCCGCTTTGGCCTCCATATCAGCTTCCAGAGAAACGTGAGCACACCACCAGGCGCTGATCCGATCGCTTGCCGAGCGGCTTCTTCTCGCGCGGAGGTCGAGACCACCACAAAGTGCCGCGTGATTGTGCAGTTATGCAGGTGACTCTCCTGGTGCGCTATGCTGGCCTGCTGCAGCAAGGCCAGCCGGGGTGTCTGTGCGAGCCTGAAGAGCGCCTGCTTCTGGAGGCGCAATGGCTTGTAATTGGCGACGTGGACCTGTTCCGTGTGTGAGATGAACTGCAACTGGAACTCCAGTCCGGTGAGGAACGACTCGAACCGCCCGAACGCCCGCACCTGGTCAGCCTCCGGCAGGTAGCGGATATTGCGCCCCTCGCATTCAAGTATGACCCAGTAGCGACCACGAGCGCCGCCTTTGCCTCCCGGCTCGCTATAGCCTGCGATCCCACCCTCGAGCGAGTCCAGCGCAACCCATGTCGTCTGCACAGGTGGCACGCGGCCTTTCCGTTTGCGTGCGGCTGCCAGCTCATCGAGCGATTGCCAGGCGGTGTGTTTCGGGATGAAGTATTGCCGTCCGTAGAGGTAGAGCCAGTGGAGGAACGTTTGGTCCTGCACTTTCCCATGCACCAGGATGAGTACCGCAAAGGCCAGCAGCACCGAGACCGCGATGCGGGCCACCAAAGGAAGTCCCGCCGTGATCGACAGAATACCGATACCCGCTCCAATGTCGCTGAGGAGCTGGGTGAGGGACATGCCAAAGATCTTCTCTTCAAATTGAAAGAGATGGCCAGGTACTTCTTTGACCAGTGGGTGTTCTTCGTGCTCGTGCATGACGTTCTATGAAGCGGCGAGCTTCCAGTGGTACGTGCGTACTGCACGGAACCACCAGGGTCTTTTCAGGAAGCATCGCTGCTCCTTTCCTTCCTTTCGCATGGATGAAGGCTACTCCTTACGCTGTTGGCGGGATAGAACAGCTCGGTTTCTTACAGCATGCCGCCAAGACTCTGGGCGAACTGGACGAAGGCCCCCGTGGCGGCAATAATGACCGCGCAGATGAAGACCTTTCTGAGCTGCGCCCAGCGCTCCGTGCGGTGCATGGGCGATTGGTCGTTGTCCATCATGATCCAGATGGCGTAGATGGCCACCATGAGCCCGGCGGTCGTGATGCCGATCGTGGCGGCATGCTGCTGCAGGACGGTCACGACCTGGTTGAGTTTATCGAGCGCTCCCATATGTTCAAGTATCCTTTCCGATGGTTCCCGCGCTCTATTAAGCGAGCGCGGAATGGTTTTACACGAATAGCGCTGCCGCGGTGACCGCAGAGCGGACCAGCGAGCCGACTCCCGACACAGAAGCCCCAGCCGTGGCGGCAAAGCGCGAGAGGAGCCCTGGGATTTCCGCCGTGAGACTCAGCATGGCAATGGCAAGCAGGAACCCTGTGGTGCCGGTCTGCTTCGACGCGATGAGAAATTCCATGCCGAAGCTGAGGGTCGTAAACTGCACAAACTGGGTGAAGGCAGTGACGACATATGTACGACCCCAGTAGGCGAACCAGGCCGAGGTGTGTGGGAGAAATGACATGAGAAAGGCAGGGCCGGAAAGCACGAACAGGACATTGAAGAAGACCACGCGCTTCACCGCCTGGAAGGCGACCCGCACCAGGCTGCCCGCAAAGACAATCGCCAGCACTGCGGAGAGATTCAAGGTTTGCCCTGCGTTGAATGGCTGGCCGCCGTTGACCTGTCGGATGAAATCCTGCACCTGGACATGGAAGACCCCGCACAATTCGTTGTTCAGGATGATCAGGTCCTGCCCCATGATGAAACTGAAATGGATCAGGACGACCGTGAGGATCGCCTTGGAGAGGAACTGGCCAATCGGTATGTAGAGCGTGCCCGTGCTCTGCCCATACATCACCTGAATGGCTCCCACGATCACAATGAGCCCCAGGAACGCGTCGGCGGCTCCCACCATGAGGTGCCAGCCCGCATCCACGATGGGGTTGGCCGTGCTGAATTCCAGCGGCGTGTTACCAATGAGGTTGATCAGGGGCTGAATAGGGCCACTGAGCCCCCCCAGAATGGTGTTCAACAGATTGACAATAAATTGACTAATGGGATCCATCTCACTCATGCTCACTTTCGCGCTGCTCAAATCTTCTGTCGTTTCGTCACGCGCACAGCACGAGGACAGCGTAGCAGGGGTGCTCGGGCGGCGAGGGGTCCGGCGGGTGGCAAGTGAGGGTGGCGAGACGGATCACACCTGGGACAAAGACGGAAAAAGGCGGAAACGAGGCCCGGCATGGGTGTGACTGGACGATTGCAGGGCTAGCTTTGAGAGCCAAGCTGCATGCGTAGCACATTTGGCCTCTCGGTGCAAAACTGACGAAAAGATCAGTCATACCGTATAACTATCATGATCCAAGAAAGTTTATGCTCGGACTGGATAGAGTGGCGTTCGCCGAATGGCTCGGTAAACCGTTTACTGACATCCGACTAGCTTGCAAAAGCACAGCTATATAAGCACCCAAATCAGTAATTATATGGTACGGCTGATCTTTCCGTCAAAATGGCACCGACAGGCCATTTGACGGAAAGACAGGGACCTCCGCCGTCATATGTCTTCCGTCTGTGGCATCCCTTCCGACAAAAACAGGGTGAATCGTATGTACCTTCTTACCCCGAACTCCGCCTGTATTCAGTCTTTATAGAGGGACCTCTCGGCCGATGATAGAAAAAGAATTCCTTCAGTTGAACGCTGGAGAAAGATAGGAAACGACAGAATCTGAGCAATCCCTTCGCAAACCTGGCCGAATGATGGTGGCACATCGCCCAAATTTGGTGAAAGCTGAACAGTTGGACACTATTGTCGTTACACAGGAAGGGAAGCCAGTTCCATCAGTGAAAACTGGCTCCTCAAGAGAATCGCTACCTTCTGGTACATAGTGACAGTGGCCGAAATCGTCAAAATTGACAGGGGCCAACATCATACGTCGAGGTTTGGTGATGAACTTCCTCTATCGTCTCAAATCACTGATTATCATGAGTCTTGCCCTTCTCGCGCCCACGAGAAGGCTGCCCACTATATCTAGTTGTACTAGATGGAACCGGGCGATTTCCCGGTATCACGCAAATAACAACGGGCTTTGGTCGCGCTCGCGGCACTTGTGGATCAAGTGGGAGGGCGTCAATCCAGAATCCTTCTTGCCAACCATAGAGCGATACAATTTCTGTCTTTTCTTCTGCTTGTCGCGCTTGTGCAATACGAGTACGATGTTTTCTCGCGTGCGTATCACGCAGGTCAAGAATAAGAAGGAAGGATACACGATCCGAGGCAGCAGCATATGTATCAGCTTGAGTGAGATAATTTGCTCGTACGTGTTCCGGATCAATAAAGGAGTACTCATGCTTGATCTCGATCGGAATTTTACACTCAGGAAACTGTAAACCGGTGTCTATACGCCCACCCCCAAGCGGATTGGATTCGTAGATGACACTATCATCGAAGCGCTGGCGGAGCCAGCTAAACAAGGCCTTCTGCAGGTCTTTTTCTGAAGCTGCTTGTCCCTTGCCACCGTCCTCCTGGCACTTTGCATACTCTGGCAGTGTATCAAAAACAAATTTGGCAAATGATACCATCGTTTCGACTACCGTAATGAGACGTTGCCATTTGAGAGGAGGATACGGCTCTAGATACGTTTGCAGTTCGTTCAACACACTGACTGTAAATTCATGCACCGGCCCGCTCCCGCCAAACATTTCTGGTCTATCCACAGGCAGCTGAACCGGTCCTAACCCGAACTGTTGTACCCAGGCAGAGTCGGTGCCTTGTCTACTTGCAAGTACAAAGCTTTGCACCATCGTCTCCGGCGATTGTCCTAGTGCAGAGGCGAGTTGTGAAATCTGTATGGAAAGATCGATCGGTGCAGCAGCGGTGCGCTCCCCTTCGCTCTGGGTGCGCTCGAGAGCAGCAACCACTTGCACAAATACACGTAACCCTGCTGCGTATTCGTCTTCTCCGTGCGCCGCCACGTAATTTTCCGTCACTTTGACCAGACGGCGTCGGCCGATAGACTCTCGTAATACAGGACCGAGTTGGGGCACAAAGACCCTATCAGCAATTGCTGCGTAGGCATGGGAGGCTTGTGTGTGAGGGTCGGCAGCTCCCTTTTGGGTGCGAATGGCAGCATACAGCGCAGCAAGTTCTGTGAGTGCCTCGTCCATATTCGTCCAATCTTTAGCATCTTGTACAGACGCGGCTGAACGCTGCAAAGCGTCTGCAATTTCCAAAATACGCGCAACACAGACGTTGGCAACCTCAGAACGATAGCTCGGCCACCATTGTGCCGCTAGAACCGTGCGCAGGGAGTGAAACAGCTCTTGTAATCGCCGCGCAGTACTAATCCGGTCAGGAGCAAGATTGCGAAATGCAAGCAGCATTTCGACAAGGCAAGCGAATAATTCAGCGTCGGGTCGATGCTCCTCCATTTCCCCGGCGTGTGCAAACGCCGCCTGTGTCTTCGCGAGTCGTTGATAGAATTCTGTCATGTTCGAGGAGAGCAGTGTGTCGGCGAGTTCAAGAAATGCTTGCTGGATGGCAACCTCGGCCCGCACATTGCGATCTGAGCAAGCGTCTAGCTCACCAAGTTTCTGACGTAAGTCTAATGACTGCCAGAGTGAATCCAAGCGCCCGATAACCTGAGCCCCTTTGATGAGCAGAAATCGGGAATCCTGGCACGTCAGTCGGATGAGTAAGCTCGCGGTTTCAGCGCGGGCAATTGGGCTCCGAGCTGCGAGTAAGGCGAGGGAATCGAGCAATGCGGGTGCGAGAAATGCGTGTACTCGGTGTTGCCGAAAAGATGCGACGAGCGAATCGACCGCCGCGGCATCTTCAGGTCCTGCAGTAATTGCAATGGTGAGAGCGACACTACGCAGCGTCAACTCGCTCTGCACCAGCAGAAGGGCGTTAATAAAGAATGCCGCCACATCCGGTTCTGCCGGTGTCCTCATCGCGTGGTCAACGAGTTCATCAATGTAATCATCAAGCTCTGGCCCTGTTGGCATAGTGGTGAGTTTCCCTCTTGCCTCTTCCCATTTCGCCATGTGAAGACCTGTCGCTTTCCTTCTTGCGCCATCAGCATGGCCATCGTGTTACTAGAAAGCAAAGGGTGCTGCTTGGGGTCCATACACACGTGAGCTATCAGTCGCGTTCTCGAATTGTGGACGCGCGGTAAAGCACAACACTTGTATCTCTGAGCCAAATTCCCGATCAATCTGTCGAAAGATCTGGGCCAGGGCACTGAAATCGGTAGGAACCATCTCGTTTGATCCCGGCTGATCGATGATCAGGAAACCTGGGTGCCGTCCGCCCCCTGCTTCTCGGCCAAGCCGCATCATTGCGAGAAAAAAAGCCAATTTGACACGAAGACGCTCGCCGTCATTCTTAATACCAGTAAAGGTGACACGCTGATCATGCTTGTGGAGTTGCACCACTCCGTAGGGTGAGCACGTCATGTTTGTCACGCTTTCCGCTCCGATACGCCGGGCGATGTCTTGTGTGAGTTCTCCCAAGCGCTTGAGTTTATCCGCGTTGTGCCGTTCAGCCTCCTTTTTGAGTGCTTCTCGTACTTTCTCAACCACCCGTCGATGGAGCTCCAACCGATCAATCTCTGGCTGCCGTCCCTTTGCCCTCTCTTGAGCAATCGTCAGGTCTCGCTGTACCGTGCCAACTTTTGTCAGTAAGGCTTCTCGCTCTGCTTCTTCTTCCAGAGTTGGAAACGCAAAAGATAGGCCCTGAGCGGATGCGGTTTGGGTATGCTCAATATCGCTGACCAGGGCGGACAATTCGCCGCGCAGTTGTGAGATCCGGTGCCGGATCGCTTCGCGGTCACGCTCTGCCTCCTTTCGGCGTCCCTCACACGCATCTGCCTCAGCCTTCATGGTTGCGATCTCTTCCGCAGGCGCATCGTGTGCAGGCTTTCCGCAGAGACGGCACGTGTGAATTTCCCGCTCGCGCGTCACTGCTTCCTCATCAATGATCGTGTCACAATTTGGGCACAGTGTCACATTGATGCCGGTGAAATGTAACTGGAGTGCGACCGCCTCGCGCAATTGCCGCTCTCGTCCCCTGTCCTGCTGAATGCGCGTCCCCAGGCGCTCTAGCTCTGTCTGAAGCGCCGCAAATTCAGCGTTCTTCTCCTGAAAGGTTCCTTGCATCTCTAAGAGACGGCGATTTGACTCGGCGTTTTCTACCGCTTTACGGCGAGCCTGCTGAGCGTCTACAATCTCGGTGAGACGGTCACGAATAGCCTGTAGCTCTAACTGGAGAGCGGCTTTTTTTTCTTCCGCTTGATGTATCTCCTGGTCAGAGAGAGATTGCTCATGCTGCACCTCCTTGCGTGTACGGGCAACCTCCACGCCCAATTTGTTTAAAGGGTCGGTAAGGCTCAGCCCTAAGAATGCCGAAAGAATAAACCCGGCTTGATTGCCATAAGCATGTTGTGGGTCACAGAGGAGGTAGCGATCACCGCCGTCAGGGATGAGGAGCGCCTGGAAGTAGGTGAGCCAGCTTGCTTTACGTTCAGCGACCTCTCCCGGTTCCTCGGAAATCGTCTGTGTCCACGATAACTCTGTGAGACCCAAGCGGTTGAAAAAGAAGTGTTGGAGTTCAGCCTTCACGTTCTCGGTACCTATGGCATCGAATAGGATACTGGTAGCTGACGCGGCCTCTTCGAGAAGACGGTTTTCCTCGCCAGGCACGAGGATCGCACGCAATGCTGCATTGTCTCGCGACAGAATGACTGTGTACGGTTGATCATTGAGCGTGAAGGTCAACCAGATATTGGTGATCCATGAGCGTACATCGGCGTCGTAGTCACTGCCATCCCCGGTCAGGGCAAATTTGATGCTCTTCCAGATAGAAGATTTCCCGACCTCATTTGCCTCGATCAGCACGACATTAACCCCTGGAGCAAACGTTTGATCATAATCGATAGGAATGGTTTCTTCCTGGCCGTGTAAATGCTTCGCACCGGTAAATCGAAGGCGCCGAACTTGCAGCTGCGGCGCCCTGAACTCTAATAGATAGTTACTCAGGTCGAGTGTCTCCAACACGGCAGAGATATCTGCAAGGTTAATGCGCTCTCTATATCGCCGCGCGAAGCTGGCATAAATGGCGGCAGAGAGCGACTCTTTGCTTAGAGGCGCCGCTCCAAGGTCGATATCCTGATCTATATCGTCTGAAATTACACTCATGCTCCCATCTCCAACTTTAACTGCTCGCCGAAGACACAAGTAAAGTGGTCTTCGATTTCCTCTGAAGACAAGTCCGGAATATACTCATCAATCTGTGCTTGTCGGTATGCCGCATGGCTATACTGAAGTTCTTTGATAGTTGTAGCGCTGAGACTGCCGAAATAACGGTAAAGGAAGGCGATACGGTCAGCATACCACTGTGCATGCGGCACCTCTGCAACCAGACGCTCTGCTTCGGCTAATCCATGAGCAGTGATGAAGTAGTATTTCCAGGGCCGGGCATTGCCTCTCGGCTCTAAATGTGTATAGATTAACTGGCGCGCATGCCACCATGCTTCCACGTCATCGAGCCGTTCATAGGCGCCTCGCCAGAATTTGCGAAAGTGCTGAGTCATCAACTCGGGCTCTTTCTCACGTATGATTGTGCGCACTATGGTCAGCAGCTCGTCTCGCTGTTGGTTCAGGATAAGGCCCATACGGAACAGTTCGGTCAGTTCGTAGACAACGTAACGTGGATAGCGCAGCAGGAAATCAAGCTTGTGCAAGTAATATTCCGGCGTGAAGTAGCCAGTAAACTGATGCGGTGGACAATACTGTAGGTATACCGTATGCGCCTCGGACCGCCGTGCAAAGCGGGCAATAATGAGTAGTAGACGCGCTGCATCAACTTCGACGAAGCGTTCTGGAATGACACCCTCCACATAATATTGTCCCTTCATCACGCGACTCCTTTGAACACAAATCACCCCGAAGCCATAACCACCTGTCCAGGTAAGTTGACTCACAGTGTAGCGGAAGGAGATGAAGATAGCAATGTTATAGGAATATCTATCTATAGATGCTTATAAAACAGTGTATAGGCTTTCTGTATTGTTTGCAGAGATGCGGATAAATGAGTAGTGTAGGCGAGGCTCCTCCGAGTCGATATTGACATGCTCTCCATAGTCAAATACGAACTACAAAATAGATGTCATCCGTCAGACAGAGCTTCTTGTATTCAAACGAGCCCCCGCTCGTTCAGTCTTTAATTGCTATTCCAGCAGTTTGTCGTTCATTTCAGTGTTTCTTCATGAGTATATCAACAACGTAAGGAATGAGGCCTCAAGGGGATCTATCTGATTATGGTATAGATTCCCAGCGTAACCTTTTCTCCATTCAAGCTCGGCCAGGTATAGCTTTCTGTAAAACTATGGTTTCACCAATCTGCAAAACCACAAGTTAAGTTACACTGTGTTACGAACCTCACTTGCGTCGGGGTCGTCTGAAAGGAGACCGTCGTCTACCGGGCACGAGATCGTTCCGAGAATGACTGTGCAGAAAATACTCCAGGCACGTGTGTATCTGGCACCATCAGAGGAGTGGTGAGTGGCCCTTCGTAAATCTGGCACTCTTGTATTTTCATCTCTTTTGTTGCTTTTCGCCTGTCATTTTCCCAGGTGCGATCCACGACCCTTCCGGGAAACGGGTACACCGGTGAGTGTACAAAACGCTTCTGGACAGACTGCCTCTACCACATGTTCCGAGGGAGCAAGTGGCAAACAGGCTGGATGAAGGAAGAACCCCCGTCCATTTATGGCGGGGAGTGTCAGGTTCTTACTACTACCCGTATAGGAAACCCCCTTAAGGATGGTCTCCTGTGCGGGTCATCGCACGGAGCTGTCCTCGTTCCTGGGTGTTTCCATCCAGAAAGGAACAACCATGAACGCGACCATCCACAATCCGTTTCTCACTCTCGTCGTGAACACTGCCTGCGACGAAGCCCGGGTCCTCTACCTGGACACCCTGGCGCGGATGCAGCAAAACGGCGGACAGCCCGTGGACTGGCTCGAACGCTTGAAGCAGCAGAGCCGGAGCAACCTGGACAATTACTGGGATGCAGCCCTGAAATTGGCCTGTGCAGACCATATCCAGGGGGCAAGCACCCAGCTGACTTCCATCGTGAAGGAATGGGGCCTGCACAGGGCACTCGCAGACCTGATCGATGCCGAGGCCAGGTGTATCTATCTGGATCCCGCGGACCCAGATACGTACAACGACATCCAGCGAGCGATTGAGCACCAGGTCGTTTACCTGGCGACCGAACTGCTCACTGCATGGCTTGATGGAAGCCAGCAGCGGAAAGCTGACCAGCTCAGGCAACAACGGGACTGGCAAAGCGTCGCCTTCCAGCAGGTGCAGCAGACCATGCAGCGCCAAATGGCCTGGCACGATGTAACCTTCCAGATGCTGCAAGAGCAACGGAATGCATGGCAAGGCGGTCAACAGACCGCTCAGCAGTGGTCGAATGTTGCGATGAACGGCGTCGAACAGGCGCAACGGGGAGTGCAGCAAATGTACACATTTGCGGCGACTGTGCAATCCAACGTGGCTGGCATGCTGGCTGGTACGGAGGAGCGGCAATACATGATCGTGGAGGAGGCGGTAGATCGCGCCAACGGGAAACGCGGGAGATCCCGACTCACGGTTGTTCTGATTATGGCCGTGTCGGTTCCGCTGCTCTTTTGGCTGGCCTACTTTCTCATCACCCACCTCTACTAACCGTTGCAGAGAGGAGGACGCGCTCTGTGCGCTCTCAACCCTGTCCCGGCAGGTGGGACGCGCCCACTTGCCACCCTTGCCTCTATTGAGTGGGGACACGCCCCATTCGCACGCTGTACCGTCCCGGTGCATGGGACGTGCCTACCCGCTTCTTCCGAAGTGGGGAGACGTCCTCCTGCACCCATGCTGTCCTGGCAGTGGGACTCGCCCACTTGCCCTCTTCACCCTACGCGGATGTGCGTGGTTGAGTGGAGTACAGCGCTCCTCGATAGCATTGGGTTACCAATGATATCTGGTAGTTTGAGCTTGCTGTGCTTTCGCTCCTCCCTTACACGTTGTGGCGGTGTTTTCTACTCAATACCACTTTCAAGAGTCGAGGCTGGTTGAACCCCACGGGTTCCCCCTCTTCTCTTGAGATCTTATTTTTGTGAGACGAATCCAGGCAACCGGATGGCATATTTTATCATGGCCATCTGCTCCGCCGATGTGGTGGAAGAATTCCAGGCGCTTCCCTTTGGTCACAGCGCAATTCCTTCTGGCTGGTTTGGAACGCGCCGGGGAGATGCGCCAAAAAGAGATGGAAATACAAGAGTGCCAGATGGGTAGGGCGTTGTTCGCATCGCCCTCGGTAAGGCGAGAGAAGGCATGGCCCTTCCAGTTTTTGGCACAGTCATTCTCGGTGTTTTCCACCGGGAAACAGTGGAAGAGGAACTCCACCAGTGGCATAGCAGAGAGGCAAATAACCACAACGTTATCCGACTTCGGTCTTGCCCCCGTCTTTTTCCGTCTGTTTCCCAGGTGCGGTCCGAGTGCGACCCGCCCCCATTGGGTATGCTACAAGTGAGTAGATGATAGTATCCCCTGAAACAGGGTGGTACATCAGCAGGCAGCAAACCTGCATCCCCTGGCACGCGGTGCCCCCGTGTAACCCTTCCTCCAGCAGGATGCGGCTGCACGACCATCACGATCATCTCTGCTAGAGATGGTTCCGGCAGGGTGGTTGAGTGATGAGACAGACGCGTCAGGATAGACAGGGACTTTACCCTGTCACGTAGGGCTCTCGGTCCGAGAGAACTCTCCTGGCCAGCGTTGAGGTCTGAACCGTTGTGCGCGTAGTGCGTTCCTCGTAGGCGTGTTCGTGGATCGTGTTGCTCGTATGCCGTTGCACATAGGCTGTGTGCGTAGTGCGTGAAGTAGGACGTGGCGTAGTGCTATCCCTGGAAAGCGTCAAGCGCAGGTTGTCCTTCGTATGTTTGTGTCTTTTATACTGTGCGGCACTGTTTTTGTACCTTGTCGGTTGATTGTAAAGGACGGGAGGAACATTTTCCGCTCAATCATACATGCAGGAGAACCCGATGAAGGATAAGAAGCTCATGTAGCCGCTCTTCCTTTTTACCGATACGGCTCAGTATGGTGTCTGGCTTGATGGCAAGCCGGGCATACAGGGCGGGGCTTTTTGTGCTTTTTCTGGCTTTGCTAGATGCCAGGACAGGCACCAGGAGGCCTTTTTGCGTTCTCGGATGTTGGGAAAGAGGAAACCGCATGGCAATTTCACTACCTGCCTCACACGCGCTCCATGCATTTGCCTTATTCCTACCTGCACTTCCCCTCAGAGAAAGGTGATCATCATGACTATAAATGAACCTGTCGATCTCGCCCTCGTAGGGGCATACCTTCACAATCTGCAAATCACCCTGGTCAATGACCAGCCGCAACACGCAGAGCTTTTGCTTGCCCACATCATGGAATTGATGGCCCCGGCGCTTACCGGCCAACATCCAGCGCTTCTACCCGCTGATCTCCCCATCCGGTTCTCTGCAGGAGTTGGGCTTGACCCCGGCAAAAAGAGGCGGGGAAAACCCAACGAAGACTTTGTTTTTGCTGCCCAGGGCACCGTTGCTCCCACACAGGAACCCTTTGGCCTGTTTGTGGTCGCAGATGGTGTGGGAGGGCATGTGAACGGTCAGGAAGCAAGCCACCTGGCTATTGAGACCATTGTGGACTCTGTCCTCCCACAGGTGCGGGAGGGGCAGATGGATGATGCCTCGTGGGGCGAACTGCTCAGGAATGGCGTGGAGCGGGCCAACTTTGTCGTCTACCAGCGCAATCAGCAGCTTGCCGGGTCTTCGATGGGAACGACGGTCACGACGACCCTGATTGTGGGCCCTGAAGTCTTTGTGGCCAACGTCGGAGATAGCCGAACCTACCTCTATCGTCCTGGACAGGGGCTAGCGCAACTGACACGCGATCATTCGACCGTTGCCCAATTAGTGGAGATGGGTGCAATCACACGCGATGAGGTCTACACCCACCCCCAGCGCAACGAGATCTACCGCAGCATAGGCGCAGCGCCCTCTGTCGAAGTGGATGTCTTTCGCGAGACGCTGCAAAACGGTGATGTGTTGTTCCTCTGCTCAGACGGCTTGTGGGAAATGGTTCCCAACGAGCAGCAGCTTGCGGACGTCCTGTCCTCGTCGTGGGCGTCTGCCGACTACATGGCCGAGAAACTCGTTCAGCTGGCCCTTGCGGCTGGCGGGCTGGATAACATTGGCCTGGTGGTTGTGCGGGTGTGCATCCAGGATATCACCGGACTGCAGACGATCATCACGCCACGCGAGGGGACTCTGCTGTCTGCCTGATTACCCCTTTCACCCTTCATCGAAGTGAGGCATGCAGTTTGCCATAGGCGCTCTGCATGCTGTTTTTGTGATGTACTACGAGACTGCTTCCTTCTGCAAGGGAAGCAGTGAATGGAGGAACATGTATGTTACTACTCCTTCTTACTGTTGCGCTCAACCTGCCCTTCTTTGCAGCAATGGTGCTCACTGCGCAGGCGTTGCTGGATCTCGAGAAACGAGACACCACGCCATTTCTGGCGCCGTTCCTTGTCTCG
>WNFX01003217.1_pt1 | contig 16345 bp, 14 predicted proteins | sample 5400111 | NCBI WGS metagenome assembly WNFX01 (sample SAMN13153363, study PRJNA577476) | soil metagenome | isolation source: 40 cm soil or saprolite under grassland replicate 1 | place: USA:California | collected 2016-06-15 | reverse complement strand
TCGACGGCACGCTGCGGCTCTCGGTGGACCCGAACAAGGCCGCCGACATCAATGAAGCGCTGGTCGGCGCCGGGATCAAAGTCAGCGAGTTGCGCGCGGTCGAGCGGACTCTCGAGGAAGTCTTCCTCACGCTCACAGGAGAAGCAGCATGATCAACAGTTTCAAAGCGGATTGGCGCAAACTGCGGCAGCGGCCGGCGGTATGGGTGCTCGGCGGCATCATGCTCACGGCACTCCTTCTCTTCGGCTATGTGATCCCCTGGCTTCAGCTCGCGTTTCCCTCCGCGAACTTTCATCCGGACCCGGGCACGACGCTCCAGCAGATGAAGGCCGCACTCTATCCGATCAATTTCCTTAAGAACTCGCTGACCGGCGTGGGCATCATCGGCGGCATTCTGACGCTGATCCTTGGTGCGCTCGTTGCAGGCGGCGAGTTCAACTGGGGCACGGTCAAGACCGTCTATACGCAGCGGCCCGGGCGCCTCCAGACGCTGGCGGGCCAGGTGGGTGTCGTCAGCGTGATCGCCGCCATCTTTGCGGTGGCCTTCTACCTCGTTGCAGCCGCCGCCAGCCTGATCATCGCGCTTAGCGATGGGTCAACGATTACCTGGCCGGCCGTCATCGACGTGTTTAAGGCGCTGGGCGCCACCTGGCTCATCTTCGAGTCATGGAGTCTGTTCGGCATTGCGCTCGCCTATCTCTTCCGGCAGTCGGCGATGGCCATCGGCATCGGACTGGCGTACGTCTTGGCGATCGAGGGTATCCTCTTCCGCCTGCTGAGCGGTTTCAACGCGGGCTGGCTGACGACCGTCGAAAAGTTTTTCCTCGGCCAGAACGCGAACGCTCTGATCCAATCGTTCGGCCACACGGTCGCTCGTGGTGCGGCGACGGCGCCCCTGATCTCGGCCGGTCAGGCGGTCATGGTGCTCGCCCTCTACGCCATTGTCTTCGCGGCGATCGCCTCGCTCGTCGTCCGCACCCGCGACGTCACCTAGCCAACTCTCTCCCCCGTGCCCTCACTTTCCCTCCCCCGCTTGCGGGGGAGGGCAGGGCGGGGGCTTTCTTTTCCCTCCCCCGCTTACGGGGGAGGGCAGGGTGGGGGCATCCGATAATAGGCGCGGAGGCGAGGCATCATCAAAGACAACCGCGCGGACCTCGTCATCGTGGGCGCCGGTACCGTCGGGGGATGGGCCTCGTATTTCGCCAGGACGTCAGGCGCGGAACGGGTCATCGTCGTCGATCGGGGACGGGTCGGTGATGGCGCCAGCAGCCGGGCGGCCGGCATGGTCCGCGCGCAAGGCGGGACACCGACCACGGTCGCCCTTGGCCGCTGGACCATCGACTTCTACCGGCGCCAGGAGGATCTCCTCGGCACCGACTCAGGCTTTCGCGAGCTCGGTTACCTGATCCTCGCCGCAACCGAGGATGAAGAGCGCGCCGGACGCGAGCGCGTCGCGATGCAGCGGCAGGCCGGCCTCGACGTCCGCTGGGTCGATGCTGGCGAGGCCGTGCGACTCGATCCGGCGCTGCGGCCGTCGAGCATTCGCGGCGCCAGCTATGCGCCGACCGACGGCTGCATCGATCCCGTGCGCAATGTCCGCGCTTACTCGCTGGCGATGCAGGCCACGGGCGTCGAGCTCCGCGAACACTGCGCCTTCACCGGAATCGAAACCGCGGATACCGAGTCCGGCCAGCGCGTAACCGCCGTCCTGACCGACCAGGGCCGCATCGCAACCGAGCGCGTCATCCTGACCGGAGGGCCGCAGCTGCGCGAGGTCGGCGCGGTGATCGGTGTGCCGATCCCGGCCGGCGCGGTTCGCCATCAGGTTGCCGTGACCGAGCCACACGAGGCGTTCCAGGCCGAGCGCCGCGCTATGGCCTTCGATCTCTCCGGCGGCCTCTACTGGCGCCTCGAAGACGGAGGCCTGCTCTTCGGCATGAGCAACCCCGATGAGACGCCCGGCCCGGCGCGCTCGATCGATTGGGCATACCTCGATGCGATGCGCCGACGCCTGGCCCATTTCCTGCCCGTGACCGACGGATTGGAACTGCGGAAAGTGTGGGCCGCGACCATCGACTACACGCCGGACCATCTGCCGATCTTCGGCCCGGCCATGAAAACGGACCGGTCGATGATCGAGGGCGTCACGGTCGCCTCCGCTGGCGGACATGGGATGATGTGGGGTCCCGCCGTCGCCCGCATCGCCGCCGACCTGGCGCTCGAGGGCAGGACCACGGTCGTCAACGTCAGCCAGCTCGGGTTGGATCGCTTCGATGCGCAAGGGCGCAGCCGGCTCGCCACTGACCCGATCGCGCTGCCATTTCCTGCCGACGCCGTGCCCCAGACCTCCGGGGGGCCAGCACGGCGCTGACGCGCGACCTGCGCGCGCTCTTCGATCCCAAAACCCTCGCGATCCTGGGAGCCTCGGGCGATCCGACGAAGTGGGGCTACGCGCTGGCGCGCAATGCGCTCAAAGGCGCGCATCGCAGGTCCGTGTTCTTCGTCAATCGTCGCGGCGAGCAGATCCTGGGCCAGCCGAGTTACCGCTCCCTCGCCGATCTGCCGCAGCCGCCCGAGCTGGTGGCGATCGTGGTGCGCGCCTCCGGCTTCGAAGCGGCGCTCGATGAGTCGCTGCGCGCCGGCGCCCGCGCCATCGTCGCGATCACCGCGGGAATCGGCGAAAAAGATGCCGCCGGGCTGACCCTCCAGAAGGCGATGGTGGACCGCGTCCGTGCGGCCGGTGCAGTGCTGGTTGGTCCCAACTGTCTCGGCATCGCGGACACTAGCACCGAGCTCAACCTGACCTGGGATCGCTTCCACCCCGGACCGGTCGGCCTCATCTCGCAAAGCGGCAACCTCGGATTAGAGCTTGCCCAGCTCGGCCACGACGCCGGCCTCGGGTTCTCACGCTTCATCTCCGTCGGAAACCAGGCAGACGTCGACGCCGCCGAATGCCTTCAGGCGATGATCGACCACGCGCCGACCCGCGCAATCGCGGTTTACGTCGAGGACTTCGCTGACGGACGGGCATTCGCGTCGATCGCGGAATCGGCCGCCGCCGCCGGCAAGCCGGTCGTCCTGCTCACCATCGGGGAGACCCCGGCGAGCGCGCGCGTCGCGCATTCGCACACGGGAGCCCTGGTCAGTGATTCGATCGCGGTCGATGCGGCATGTCGAGCGAGCGGCATGTATCGCGTCCAGACGCCGCAACAGATGGTCGACCTCCTCCAGGTGCTGCTAGCGCCGCACCAGCCTGCCGGCCACCGGGTCGCGATCGCCGGCGATGGCGGAGGTCACGTCGCGCTCGCCGCCGACCGTCTGATCGCCCGCGGCCTGCTGGTCGACGGATTCAGCGACCGTCTAAGCGCATCGCTCGCCGGCATTCTGCCGCCGACGGCCTCGACCGGCAATCCCGTCGACATCGCCGGCGCGGGCGAGGAAGACGTCTTCAACTTCGAGCGCGTGGTCCGCCTGATGGCCCAATCCGGCGAGGCCGACGCGCTGCTACTGACCGGGTACTTTGGCGGCTACAGCGAGCAGTCCGAGGACTATCGACGCCTCGAGCTTGAGGTCGCGGCCGCATTGACCCGCTCCGCGCATGACGCCGGCCGTTTCCTGATGGTCCACTCGATGTATCCGAAATCGCCCACCTCGCAGCAGCTACGCCACGACGGCGTGCCGGTCTTTGCCGACATCGATGCCGCCGCCAGATCACTCGGCCGGCTTGCGGACCGCACCGCGAACCCGCCGCGCGGAGTGCCGTCCCTTCCATCCCCGAGCCGCTCCGCGGCGCCCGTCCCGACCGACTACTTCGGCACGCGCCAACTCCTGGCCGAGGCTGGGATTCCTTTCGCCGAGGCGCGAACGGCCGAATCGGAGAACGCCGCCATCGCGGCGGCCGCCGCGATTGGCTATCCGGTCGTGCTCAAGGCGCTCGGCGCCGCGCACAAGAGCGACGCCGGCGGCGTCCGCCTCGCGATCGCTGACGAACGGCAGCTCACAGATGCGTTTCGCGAGATGCAGGCCCGACTCCACCCAACGAGTTTCTCCGTCGAGACGGAGGCGCCGCTTGCGCGCGGCCTCGAGCTGCTGATCGGCGTGAAACGCGATCGGCGCTTCGGGCCGGTTGCCTTGGTGGGCCTGGGCGGCATCTCCGCCGAGCTCTTCCGCGACCTGGCGGTGGCGCTCGCGCCCGTCACCGTCGAGCACGGCGTCGCGCTGATAAGTTCGTTACGCGGTGCCCAGTTGCTGCTGGGTCATCGTGGCCGTCCGCGTTTCGATGTGGAGGCGGCCGCTCACGCGTTGAGCGCGCTGTCGGAGCTCGCTGCCGCCCGGCCCGACATCGCTGAGGTCGAAGTCAATCCGCTTCTGGTGCTCGAGCCCGGTGTACTGGCGCTCGACGCGCGCCTGGTCCGTCAGTCAACCGACCCATAGACGGGAGTCTGTAACCAGAACGATAAACTTGGCCGGTGCACCAGACGGAATGGATCCGGTCGCTGCGCGCCGTGCGCCAGTTTTCGGATCGCGAGATTCCGTCCGACGTGCTGCGGGACATCCTCGATACCGGCCGCTGGACCGGCTCCTCCAAGAACACGCAGCCCTGGGACCTGATCGTTGTGCGCAACCGCGACACGCTGCGAGCGCTCTCGAAATGCGGGGCCTTTGCCGGCCACCTCGCCGGCGCGACTTTAGGCCTCGCGCTCGTCATGCATGGCGACGATGCTTGGACCTGCATGGACGAGGGCCGGCTCATCCAGAACCTCATGCTGGCGGCGTGGGCCCACGGAGTCGGCACCTGCATCGGCTCGATCTATCCGCAGGACAACGAGCAACGCGCCCGCGACCTCCTCGGCATCCCGAAAAACCGCTACCTGCGCACGGTGCTCTCGGTCGGCTACCCGACCGGGCCGGAAGCGCTGCGCTTGCCTCCGAATGCGCCGGTGCCGCGGGGCCGCCGTCCGCTCGACGACGTGGTCAGCTGGGACCGCCTTGGCAATCGAAATCCCTAGCGGCCCTTCCAAATAGGTTCGCGCTTCTCGACGAACGCGCGCGCCCCTTCGACTTGGTCCTCACTCGAGTAGAGCCGGTCGACCGTGGGAAGCTGCCGCCCGGCGACCCGCGCCAGCGCCTCCTGTTCCAATAGCGTTACCGTCTCGCGCGCGACCTCTTTGATCGCGGCGAAGACGAGCGGCGGGCCCTGCGCCAGCATCTGCGCAAGTTCCCGGGCCCGCGGCATCAGCTCGGCGCCCGGCACGACCTCTTTCAGCAGACCCCAACGGAGTGCCTCCGCCGCATCCATCCACCGACCGGTGAACAGCATGTCCATGGCGACGTGGTACGGAATGCGGCGCGGCAATTTGATGGTCGCGGCGTCCGCGATGGTTCCCGCCCGCGCCTCAGGAAGGGAGAAGCGCGCGTGTTCGGCGGCGATGATCAGGTCGGCCGATAAGGCCAGTTCGAAGCCGCCGCCGACCGCCATCCCGTTGACGGCGGAGATCACCGGCTTGTTCAGGTTCGGCAATTGCTGGAGCCCGCCGAATCCCCCGACGCCGTAGTCGCTATCGGGCGGCATCCCCTGAGCGGCTTCTTTGAGGTCCCAGCCGGCGGAGAACAGCTTCTCGCCCGCGCCGGTGATGATCGCGACCCGCAGCTCGGGATCATCGCGAAACTCGGCGAAGCACTCGCCCATCGCCCGGCTGGTGGCGGCGTCGATCGCGTTCGCCGGTGGACGATCGAGCACGACCTCGAGCACCGCACCGTTGCGCGTGATGCGAAGCGGCGGCTCGGCCATCGTCCTCAGGCTCCCAGCGGCCGCAGCATCTCGCGCGCGATGATGTGCCGCTGAATCTCGCTGGTGCCGTCCCAGATGCGGTCGACGCGGGCATCACGCCACATGCGCTCCAGGGGAAGCTCGTTCATCAATCCCATGCCGCCGAAAATCTGGATCGCGCGGTCGGTGACGCGCGCCACCATCTCCGAGGCGAAGAGCTTCGCCTGCGCGATCTCGCGGTCCGCATGCAGGCCCTGGTCAAGACGCCACGCCGCGGCCAGGGTCAGATAATCCGCCGCATCGATCTCCGTGACCATGTCGGCAAGCTGGAACGACACGCCCTGGAATTTTCCGATGGGGCTACCGAACTGGCGACGGCGGGCGGCGTGGTTGAGCGCCAGGTCGAGGGCTCGACGCGCCTTGCCCACGCTCGTCGCCGCCACGCTCAATCGCGTCGAACGCAACCAGGTGTTGGCCATCTCGAACCCGCGGCCTTCCTCGCCCAGGATCTGCGATGACGGGACCCGGCAGTCGTCGAAGGTCAGGATGCTGTTGTTGTAGCCGCGGTACGAGACCGATTCATAGCCCGGCTTGACGTCGAAACCCGGCGTTCCCTTGTCAACAAGGAAGCACGTGATGCGTTTCTTGACCTGGCCACCGACCTTCTCTTCACCCGTGCTCGCGAAGAGAATCACGAAATCGGCCGCGTCCGCATGGCTGATGAAGTGCTTCGTGCCGTTGATGATCCAGTCGTCGCCGTCCATTCGGGCCGCGCAGCGCATTCCACGGATGTCGGACCCGGCATCCGGTTCCGAGATGGCCAGCGCGTCAGTCTTCTCGCCCCGAACGCTGGGTGCCAGGTAACGCGCTCGCTGCTCCGCGTTACCGGCGCATAGGATATTGGACGGGCGCCCCCACCACACGTGGAGCGCCCAGGTGGTGCGGCCAAGCTCGCGCTCGAGCAGGGCGAAGGTCAGGTTGTCGAGGCCCCCGCCGCCGAATTCTTCGGGAATGTTTGGCGCATAGAAGCCGAGCGCTTTGACCTTCCGCTGAATCTCGCGGCCAACCTCGAGCGGCACGTGACCAGTCCGCTCGACATCGGCTTCCAGCGGGTACAGCTCCTTTTCGACGAAGCCACGGACGGTATTGACGACCATCTGCTGCTCGTCGGTGAGACCGAAGTTCATGCGCCCGTGACCGTCATGATCCGGATCAGCTGATCATCGCGCCAGCGCTCCAGCTCTTTCACCGACCGGCCGTTGGCCTGGGCTTTGGTGCCACTGACCACCCGCCGTGCCAGCTCGGTCGTGAGCTCAGGCGCGCGCAACCTGGTCCACGGTAGCTTCAGTGCCGGACCGAATTGCTCGAGCATGTGCCGCATCCCGCCATCGCCGCCCGCGAGGTGGAACGCGAGGAAGGTGCCCATGAAGGCCCACCGAAGTCCAGGGCCGAAGACGATGGCCGCGTCGATCTCCTCGGTGGTGGCGACCCCGTCGGCAACCAGGTGGAGGGCTTCACGCCAGAGCGCTTCCTGTAGCCGGTCCGAAATGTAGCCGGCGATCTCGTGCTGGACATGCAGGGGTCGCATCCCCAGCCTCCGATAAAAGGCACTCGCCTTGTTGACGGCACCGGCTTTGGTTCGCTCACCCGCGACGACCTCGACCAACGGCAGCAGATAGACGGGGTTGAACGGATGTCCGATCAGGACACGCTCCGAATGCCGGCAGCGCGCCTGGATCCGGGTGGGCAACAGGCCGGACGAGCTGGACGCGATGACGACACCGGCGCGCGCGACGCGATCGATGTCCGCGAGCAGCGATCGTTTCAATGCCTCGTCCTCAGGACTGCTCTCCTGCACGAAGTCGGCATCCTGGACCGCACTGTTGAGGTCGCTGGCGAACGTGAGGCGCCGTCGGGACGCGCCTCTGGCTAGCCCCACGCGCGTCAGCGCCGGCCAGGCGTTGGCGACGGCCGCGCGTAGGCGGGCCTCCGCCCCGGTTGCGGGATCCCAGGCCACGACGTCGAGACCCCTGGCGAGCGCCCGCGCGGCCCAGCCGCTCCCGATCACGCCCGTCCCGATGACGGCAAGCCTTTCGGGTTGGGGGCTCCTCACGAAACGGCGGCCGGCCGTGCGGTCTTGAGGCGAAGCTTGGTGCGTGCTTCCGCCGGCGTGAGTGCGCGGGCCCCCAGCAGCTCGATGATCTGGATCGCCTTCTCGACCAGCTGGCCGTTGCTCGCGAAGACGCCCTTCTTGAGGTAAAGATTGTCCTCCAGCCCGACGCGGACATGGCCGCCGAGCAGCACCGACTGAGCCACCATCGGCATCTGGTGCCGGCTGATGCCAAAAGCCGCCCATATCGCACCCTCAGGAAGCTCGTCGCGCATGGCCTTCATGGCATTGGTGTCGGCAGGCGCCCCGTAGGGAATCCCGAGGCACAGCTGAAACATCGGCGGGTCGTCGAGCAGGCCCTCGGAATGCATCTGCCGCGCCAGCCAGACGTGGCCCATGTCGAAGCACTCGAGCTCCGGTTTGACGCCCAACTCCTGGACACGGCGCGCCGCCGTGCGCAGCATCGCCGGCGTGCTGATATAGGTGAGGTTGCCATCACCGTAGTTCAGGGTGCCGCAGTCGAGGGTGCAGATCTCGGGCAGCAGCTCCTCGACATGCTTCAGCCGCTCGAGCGCACCAACCAGATCCGTGCCCTCGCCTGGCTTCAGGGGATCCGGGTCGCCGACAACGTAGTCGCCGCCCATGCCAGCGCTGAGATTGATGATCACGTCGACACGGCTGCCGCGGACTCGCTCGACCACCTCGCGATACCAGTCAGGATGACGGCCGCCCTTGCCAGTCTTGGGATCGCGTACGTGAATGTGGGTCACAGCAGCGCCGGCGTTGGCCGCCTCGATTACGGCCTCCGCAATTTGCTTCGGCGTAACCGGAACCGCCGGATGCCGGCCCACCGTATCCCCCGCCCCTGTCACCGCACAGGTGACGATGACCTCGGTGTTCATCGCCTCACCACCCTCCATCAAGATTTCGACGCATTTTCCCCGCTCTGAACGGCCCCTTTGATTCGCTCCGTAACGCGGTCAACCTGCTCGAGTGAATAGTCCGGCGGAAACATGATGTCGACAAGGATGGGGTTGCCCTTCTCATCGACCAGGTCCAGATGCGTCAGCCGGAGGGTCTGGCTCAACTCCACGCCCTCGGCCTCGATCATTCCGCCGCTGCGCAGGCGCGTGATTTCCAACCCAACCCGTTCAACCGACAGGCCGTGCTCTCGCAGCACGCGCACACCAATCCCAGGGTCCTCCTGCAGAAGGCCAATCAGCAGGTGGCCCGTGTCAACTCGACTGCTCTTTTCACTTTGCGCCTGGTGGAAGGCGCGCTCGATGACCTCCTTGACCGCCGACGTTGGAATCATTTGCTTGACCGAGAGATCGGGTTCACTCTCGCGGAGACGGCCGACGGTCTGCCGGACCTCCTCCAGGCGAAGTCCGAGCGCCCTTAGCGCCGCACCGGCGAGCCCGCTGTTATCGCGCATGAGGCCGAGAAGCACGTGCTCGGTTCCGATGTACGACTGGCGGCCCATCTGAGCCTCTTGCTCCGCGAAGACCAGCACTCCCTTCGCCCTCTCGCTGAACCGCTCAAACGGGTACGTGTTCTGCCTCCGCGACGACGGGCGGTCCGCTACTCACGAGACGGCGGTCTCGAGCGCCACCTCCAGTGACGGCGTGTCAGAAAGCAGGCGCGACGTGTATTCATCCTTGGGTTCCTCGAGCACCTGGGCGACGCCGCCGAGCTCGACGATCCGCCCATGGCTCATCACTGCGATGCGCTGCGCGATGGATCGCACCAGCGGCAGGTTGTGGGTAACGAACAGCATCGAGAGGCCGAGGTCTCGCTGCAGGCTGTGAAGCAGCTCGACGATCGCCGCCTGCACGCTGACATCGAGCGCCGAGGTCACCTCGTCGCAGATCAGGACCGATGGCTCGCAGATGAGCGCGCGGGCGATCGCCACGCGCTGCCGCTCGCCTCCGGAGAGCTGGTCCGGAAAGCGATTCGCGTAGCCGGCCGTCAGCGAGACCCGCTCCAGCATCTCCGCGACCCGCCGGTCGACCTGATCCTTCTTGACATTGCCGAAGACCTCGAGCGGCTGGCTGATGATCTGGCGAATGGTGCGCCGCGGGTTGAGCGAGCCGTAGGGATTCTGAAACACGTACTGGATCGAGCGGCGAATTTCACGCGGGCGCGCGCGGGCGACGTTGGCGAGCGCGGTGCCCTTGTAGGTGATCACACCCCAGCGGTCGCCGTGGAGTCCCGCGATCGACCGCGCCAGCGTCGTCTTTCCCGATCCAGACTCCCCCACGAGCGCGAGGCACTCGTGCGGCGCGAGCTCGAAGTTGATGTCGTGCAGCACCGTCCGCCGCCGGTAGCCGGCATGGACGCCCTGCAGCGACAGCACCGGCTGGACCCCTTTGGCCGAGCCGTTGCGCGGAATCTCTCCACCCCGAATCGGCGCCTGCGCTCGGACCTCTTCCGCTCTAATGCAGCGGACGTCGTGAACGTCGGCGATCGGCCGCAGCGCCGGCATCGCCTCGCGGCACTGGGGAATGGCAAAGGTGCAACGTGGCTCGAAGGCGCAGCCGGACGGGCGACTCCCGGGCGACGGCGCGTGCCCGGCGATTCCGACCAGCTCGCGCCCGCCGGTGAGGTGCGGGATGGCGACGATCAGGCGCTGCGTGTAGGGATGGCTCGACGCCTGGAACATCTCGAAGGACGGCCCGAGCTCGATGATCCGCCCGGCGTACATCACCGCCACCCGGGTGGCGAGCGTCCCGACGACGGCGAGGTCGTGGCTGACGTAGAGCGCGGCCACGCCGTGGGCCGCGGCCAGGTCGCGGACGGTGCCGAGGACGTGGGCCTGGGTCGTGACGTCGAGGCCGGTCGTGGGCTCGTCGAGCACGATGACGCGAGGGCGGCAGGCGAAGGCGATAGCGAGCCCGATGCGCTGCTGCTGGCCGCCCGACAGCTCGTGGGGATAGTTGCGAAGGAAGCGCGCCGTGTCGGGCAGCGCGACCTCGCGCATCATCTCGGCGATCCGCGCCCGACGCTCGTCCGCGTTCTTGCCAAAGTTGTGGGCCTCGAGCACTTCCCGCAGCTGGGTTCCGATGCGCAGCGCAGGATTGAGGGCGGACGCCGGATCCTGGGGGACGTAGCTGATGACGCGGCCGCGCAAGCGGGCGCGCTCCGCCGGATCGAGCTCCAGCACCTCGATGTCACCGATGCGTACCGAGCCTCCCTTGATCTCGGCGCCGCGCCGGGCGTGGCCGAGAAGGGCCAGCCCGACGGTCGTCTTGCCGGAACCGGATTCGCCGACGAGGCCGAGGACTTCCCCGGGGGCGATGCTGAACGAGACGTCGTTGACGATGTCCGACGGCGACCCGTGCAGGCCGATGTGGAGCCGATCGACGACGATGGCGGCTTTGCCCATCAGGCCGCGCCCCGAACGCGATCGATCCCGGCGGCGGCGCGCGCGATGCCGTCCCCGATCAGGCCGGTGCCGACCGTCAGGAGTGCGATGGCGGCGACCGGGAGGACGACGCCCCACGGCTGCACCGTCAGCGCGATGTAGTTTTCCTGGATCATCAGGCCCCAGTCGGCGGCTCCCGGATTCGTCGTGAAGCCGAGGAAGGCGAGCGCGGCGATGACGCCGATCGCGTAGGTGAGCCGCAAGCTGGCCTCGACCAGCAACGGGCTCAGGATGTTGGGGAAGATCTCGCTGAGCAGGATGCGGAACCGCGGTACGCCGATCGCCTCGGCGGCAGCGACGAAGTCACGCTCCACCACCGGTTGGCTGGCACCGCGGGTGACGCGGGCGACGCGAGGCATCGTGGTCAACCCCACCGCCAGGATGATCGTCAGCGGGTTCGGGCCCACGGTCGCGATCGCGACCAGCGCCAGCATGATCTGCGGGAAGGCCAGGATCACGTCCATCGCTCGCATCAGGATGTCGTCCAGCACGTTGCGCGAATAGGCGGCGACCAGGCCGACCGCAATGCCCAACACCAGGCCCAGCAGGGTTGCCGCTGCGGCCAGCACCAGGATCGTGAGCCCGCCGTGCAGGAAGCGGCTCCAGACGTCCTGTCCGATGTGGTCGGTGCCGAACAGGGCGCCGGGAACCTTCAGGCTGTTTGGCGTGCCTACGAAATCGTTGCCGCCGTGGGGGGCGATGCGCGGGCCGATGATCGCGATCGTGAGGATGACGAGAACGAGCCCCAGGCCGATCTGGGTCCGCCGCAGCCGCAGCGCGCTCCGGATCAGCGCGCCGGTTGGCTGGCGTTTGGTCACGACTTCGGGGGTAACGACCTGGCTGACAATGGCCATGGCTAGAGCCTCGTCCTCAAGCGAGGCGTCACAAGGATGGTGGCGATGTCCGCGAGCAGGTTGAGCACGACGTAGAGGCTGGCGATCGCCATGGCGAGCGCCTGCACCACCGGAATGTCACGGTTCGCGACCGCGTCGCGTAATGCCCCGCCGATGCCGGCGTAGTTGAAGATGTACTCGACGACGATGACGCCGCCCGCCAAGTACGCGAGGTTGATGGCGATCACCTGGAAGGTCGGGCCCAGCGCATTGGGAAGAGCGTGGCGGCGAAGCACGAGGCGCTCGGGCAGGCCCTTGAGCCGCGCCATCTCGACGTAGTCACTCTCCAGGACCTCGACCATCGAAGCTCGCATGATGCGGACGACGTAAGGCGTCACGGCGAGGACGAGTGTCAATGTCGGCAGGATGATCGCGATGGGCTGCTCCCACGGTCGGCCGCCCGGCGGGATGAGGGTGATCGCGGGCAGGATGTGAAAGACGGTCGTGGAAAAGAGGACGACGAGCGCGACGCCCACGACGAACTCCGGGAGCGCGGCGAACACCAGGGTGATCAGCGAGGTGGCGACATCGAAGGGGCGATCTCGCCACAGCGCCGCATAGGAACCGATCAGGATCGACAGCGGAATGGAGATCAATCCCGAGCAGAGGAGAAGAAAGGCCGTGTTGATAAGGCGGTCACCGAGCAGCTTGCTGACCGGCTCCTGCGCCGCGAACGACCGGCCGGCGTCACCGTGAATCAGACCGACGGCCCAGGTGACGTATTGCTCCACGACCGGCCGGTTGAGGTGAAGCTGCTCACGGAGGGCGGCGAGGCTGGCGGGCGTTGCGCCGCGGCCGAGGATTGCGCGCGCCGGATCGCCTGGTAAGGCCTGCGTCGCCGCAAAGACAACGATCGAGACCAGCACGAGCACCAGCAGCCCCTGGAGGATGCGACGCACGATAAACAGCCAGATGCCGCCGGTCTTTGCCGGCGCTCCAGTCGGCCCCGGCCGGTCCAGCATCGCTGGCCCGGCGAGGGGCTCGACTTGCAACGTGGCGCTAGGCGAACCAGATGTTCCGGAAGCCATGTCCGAAGGAGTCGAGGTTGAGCGTAGCCTTGCTCCCCTGGTTGAGTCCCGCGACTTTGGTGCTGTAGGCATCGACGAGGTTGTTGAACATCGGGATGATGTAGCCGCCCTGCTCGTACTCGAGTTTCTGCATCTGGTGGATGATGTCGGCGCGCTTGCCGGCGTCGGTCTCGGCGAGGGCCTGCTGGTAGAGGCTGATGTAGTTCGATTCCTTCGGTGGCCAGTGGCATTCGTTGTACGGTGCCGTCGGGATGCTGCCGTTCGCCACCTGCGGGAGATAGTTGCGCGTTCCCCAGAAGTCCACGGAGAAGGCGAGCTTGAGGTAGGCGTCACCGTAGTAGTTGGGGTCGTTGTGCACGTTGATGGTCACGCCGGCAGCCTTCGCCTGGTTCGCGAAGATGTTCGCCGAGTCGACCATGCCGGCCGCCCCGTCCGTCGTGTGCAGGTCGACCGTCAGGTTTTCCTTGCCCGCCTTCTTCAGCAGCGACTTCGCCTGGGCGATGTCCTGGTGCCGCTGCGGCAGTGACGAATCGTAGGCCGGATCGAACGGCGAGTAGAGATCGTTGGCGACCCGGCCGTGCCCGGAGAAGACCTGCTGCAGCATGGCGTTGCGGTCGACCATCAGGCGAAACGCCTGGCGGACGTCGTTGTTGTCGAACGGCGGCATGTCGATCGCCATGCAGAGTGGACGCCAGTCGGCGCCCTGGCCTTCCAGGATGGCGAGGCCGCTCTGTCCGGTGACGACACTGATCTGCGCCGCGGGGACATCGGTCATGGCGTCGATCTGTCCGCCGCGCAGCGCATTCACCTGGGCGGCTACGTCGGGGAAGTCGATGATCGTGACCGTGTCGAAGTAGGGCAGGCCGCTGCGCCAGTAAGTCGTGTTGCGCTCGTGCACACTCTGCTGGCCCTTGGTGAAGCTCTTGACTTTGTACGGACCCGTCCCGATCTGCTCACCGGCGCGCGTATACCCGACGGGCACGATGCCGTTGTAGTACTGGCCGAGCTGGTCGCCGATCGTTGAGTCCGCCTGCTTGAGGTTCAGGCGCACCGTCCGGTCATCGACTTTGTCGATCTTGTTGGGGTCGATCGACGCGAGGCCGGCCGTGCCAAACAGTCCCTGCTTGGGATCGCTGATTCGCCGCAGCGAGTAGATCACGTCGTCCGCGCCGAGCGTTTTGCCGTTGTGGAACGTGATTCCCTGCTTGAGGCGGATGACCCACTTGTCGGAGGCCTCCTGCGTCACGGACTCGGCAAGGCCCGTCGTCTGCAGCTTGTAGTTCTTGTCGTATTCGAGCAGGGTTTCGAAGCCGGCGACCAGCCGTGCCTGGTCGGGCTTGGTGACGATCTTCTGCCCGTCGATGATGTCGCCGGCGCCGCCGCCCGTGACGCCGAGCCGGAAGTTGCCTCCGCGCTTTGGCGTGCCTCCGCTCGTCGTCGCGGACGAGCCGCCACACGCGGCCAGCGGACCGGCCAGCATGACACCCCCCGCGAACACCCCGGCATTGATCAGCAGGCGGCGGCGCGTCAGCGAGGTTGCGCTCAGGTCCCCAGGTCGTTCAACCGGCGTATCTGCCATCGACTTCCTCCTCCTCGACGGGTTTACACGTTCTCCCTCAAACGACTCAGTCGGCGATCGCGGGTCCCTCTTCGGTGTCGTCCGCGTGGTTCCCGGCGAGGAGCCGCGCCGACAGACGCAAATGTTGGGCGACGAGCTCGGGTGTGTTCGGGTCGCGGCGGCGCAGGGCGTCGATCAGTTGCTGGTGGTCCTGGGCGTACGTCCGCCACGGATACGGCGGGTGGCGCCGAAGCAGGATTCGGGTCTCATCGGCGAAGGTCTCGTGCGCCCGCGTGAGGCGCTCGCTCCCGGCCAGCCGGACCAGTTCGTGGTGAAAGCGCAGGTCGGCGGCGATGGTCTCCTCGGTCGGTCGCTTCTGGCGCGCCTCCCGCGTCTGCATCGTGGCGAGGGCGGCGTCGAGCGCCGACAGGTCGACCGGCTCGCTTCTACCAATCAGGGTTCTGGCGGCCCAGACCTCGATCGCCTCACGGGCGACGTACACGTCGAGGCGATCCTCGAGCATCTGGGCTTTGACGAAGGCGCCGTAGTGCATGCGGTATTCGACGAGGCCTTCCTGGACCAGCTGCCGGACCGCCTCCCGGACGGTCCCTCGGCTGATGCCCAGCATCTCGACCAGGCGTGACTCCCGAAGCTGCTCGCCGGGTGGGATCCTTCCGTCGACGATCGCCTCGCGGATGATAAGGCGGACGCTTTCAGTGGCGGAATGGCCCTCGAAGCGGGGCAGGGACCAGACGGGCGCCGCGGGCTGGCGTGCGGCCACCGGGACCATGGTCGGATTGTAGGACGATCTACCCGAGAGTCAATAACCAAAATCCCGTCTGCGTGGGGATGGTCAGGGTGGGGGCCTGACGACCACGCCCTCCGGCTCCTGGCCCTCTAGCACCGCCCGGACCGAGCGGGTCGCCTGGCGTAAAACCTCCTGCTCGGCGGCGAGGCTGTACCACGCGGCATGCGGCGTCACGATCAAGCGCGGATGAGATGGAACCGGATCTTCCCGCGTCGGCGGCTCGACCGGGAGCACGTCGATGGCGGCCCCCGCCAGCTGCCCCGTCTCGAGCGCGGCGTGCAGGGCGTCGAGGTCGACGAGGGGGCCACGGGCAGCGTTGATCAGGTACGACCCGCGTGGCATCAGCGCCAGCTCGCGTGCCCCGATCAGATGTTCGTTGTCGTTCGTGAGTGGCAGGTGAAGCGTGACCGCGCGACAGCCACGCAGGAGGTCCTCGAGCGACGCGGGCGTGACGCCGGCCGCCGCGATCTCGCTGGCAGCCACGAGCGGGTCGCTCGCCCAGGTCTCCATCCCCAGGGCAGTGGCGCGCCGGGCGACCGCCCGGCCGATCCGTCCGAAGCCGGCGATGCCGAGTCGCGTATCGGAAATCCGCGGAAGCGGGCCTCCGGCATGGTCGTCCCAAACGCCGGCGCGCACGCTGCGATCCAGAACCACGACGCCGCGGAGCAGTGCCAGCAATAGCGCGATCGTGCTGTCGGCCGCTTCCTCGACGCAGTACTCGGGAACGTTGCACACCCATATCTGCCTTCGCGTC
>WNFX01003214.1_pt1 | contig 16353 bp, 16 predicted proteins | sample 5400111 | NCBI WGS metagenome assembly WNFX01 (sample SAMN13153363, study PRJNA577476) | soil metagenome | isolation source: 40 cm soil or saprolite under grassland replicate 1 | place: USA:California | collected 2016-06-15 | reverse complement strand
ACGGCGCGGACGACTGACGCGCGGGATAGCCGTGCCTTTCACAATTCGGAAGGCGAAATTGAGCGACGCGCCGGCACTCGCGGCGTTGATGTGTGAGCTCGGCTATGAAACCACCAACATCGAAATGCGTCAGCGTTTAAGATTAATCTTTGGCGATGCGCGTTTGCGCACGTTTGTCGCCGAGATCGACAACACCGTTTGCGGCATGATCGGCACGCTGGCGCACGCAAGCCATGAGCATGACGATTTTTCTGGAAAAATTATCGCGCTGGTGGTTTCAAAGAAATGGCGGCGTGGCGGTATCGGGCGCGCCTTGGTAGCTGCAGCTGAGAAAGACTTAGCCAAGCGGAAAGTTACGCGAGTGAGTCTAACAACTCGATTCACCCGCGAAGAAGCGCATCAATTTTACGAGGCGCTCGGTTATTCGCGAACAGGCTTCCGTTTCGCAAAAAATCTCTCCCGTCCCAGACGCCGAATTAACCATCCGCGCCGAGTGCGTCCTACGTTCACGAAATCCAGATCGTTTTCGCGTTTGTAAATTCGCGAATGCCGGCAGCACCGAGCTCGCGACCGAAACCGGAGCGCTTCACACCGCCGAATGGCAGGCGCGGATCAGATGCAACCATTGCGTTAACGAAAACCATTCCGGTCTCCACCTCAGCGGCGAAAAGTTTCTGCTCTTCGGGATTGTTGGTCCACGCACTGGCGGCGAGGCCGAACGTCGTGTCGTTTGCCAGCTCGATCGCTTCCATCGCATTGCGCACGCGAAAAATGGATGCGACCGGGCCGAACACCTCTTCGCGGTACGCAGGCGACTCTTTCGGCACATCGACCAGAACAGTTGGCTCGTAGAAAAATCCTGGGCCATGAATGCGATTTCCGCCGGTCAGTAATTTTGCGCCTACAGCAATCGATTTCCGCACCTGATCGTGTACACCTTGCAGGATTTGTTCCGTCGCGAGCGGACCAATCTCACTCGTCTGGTCCATGGGATCGCCGACCTTGAGCGCGCGCATCCGCGCAACGAATTGATTGACAAACTCATCGTAAACTTCGTCCGCGATCACAAATCGCTTCGCTGCGATGCATGATTGGCCAGTGTTGATCGTGCGCGCTTTCACCGCAGTGCTCAATGCGCGCTCGAAGTCTGCGCTCGGCATCACGATAAATGCATCGCTGCCGCCGAGCTCAAGCACGCTTTTTTTGATCTCGCGTGCGGCTGTGCTCGCGACCGTGCTACCGGCTTTTTCGCTGCCCGTCAGCGTTACCGCTTTAATGCGTGAATCGATAATTACTTTTTCCACCTGTTCCGGCTCGATGAGCAGCGTTTGGAAAACGCCGTCATCAAATCCGGCGCGGCAAAAAATTTCTTCAATGGCCAGCGCACATTGCGGGACATTGGAGGCGTGCTTTAGCAATCCTACATTGCCCGCCAGGAGCGCGGGTGCGGCGAAGCGAAATACCTGCCAGAAAGGAAAATTCCACGGCATAATGGCGAGCACCGGTCCAAGCGGTTGGTACTGCACGTAACTTTCAGCAGCGTCGGTCTGGGCTGTTTTGTCCTCCAAAAATCGCTCGCCGTTTTCAGCGTAAAATCGGCAACCGCGCGCGCACTTCTCGATTTCTGCGAGTGAATCGCGAAAGAGCTTTCCCATTTCAAGCGTGATGATCAGCGCAAACTTGTTCTTTTCCTGGAATAGCAACTCCGCCACAGCCTCCAAAAACTCCGCGCGCTCGGTGAATGTGGTTCGGCGATACTTCCTAAATGCCTGTTCGGCGCGACTCAGTCGTTCCTCGATTTCGCTGTTATCAAAAGGAGCAAACTCCTTCAGCTTTTCGCCTGTAGCGGGATTGATTGACGCGATCGCCATACAGCTAATAAACGGTAGGTGCGGGAATGAGCAAAGGTGGAACGCGTTGTCCCAACGCGTTGACAAATGAATGCGGCTTTGCTGCCTATTTTTTTATCTTGCGCCTTCGGCGGTGCAGCATCGTCTTGAGGACAAGCCGATCCACCTATAAGCGCAGACCTTTTGGAATCAGAACTCGATCCAGCAAATCGAAGATCCATTGCACGAGTAGCGCCAGCACAGCGGCTGGAATCGCGCCTTCCAAGATCGTCACGTGATCGTTCAGATTCAGGCCGCTCAAAATCGGTTCACCCAGGCCTCCAGCTCCGATTAACGCCGCCAACGTCGCGGTGCCGACATTGATCACGGCGCTGGTTTTGATTCCGGACAAAATCGAGCGCGACGCCATCGGGAGATAAATTTGCCAGAGGCGGGCGATCGGACTGAGTCCCAATGCAATGGCGGATTCGCGCAATGATCGCGGAATATCCTGTAGTCCGCTTGCAGTATTGCGCACGATCGGCAGCAAACCGTAAAGAAAAAGAGCAGCGATGGCGGTGCGAACGCTAATTCCGAAGAACGGAACAGGGACCAGTAAGGCCAGCAAAGCGAGCGATGGAATTGTTTGCACAATGCTCGCAAGACCAAGAATCGCCTGGCCGATTGCTCCACCGCGACTGGCAACAATGCCAAGCGGAATGCCGAACACCACCGAAAGGAGCAGCGAAAATCCAGCCAACTGGAGATGGCGAAGCGTCCAGCGCGCGAGCTTTTGTGGAAACGATTCGCCCACGGTATTCCGCGATCCTGTACCGCGTTCAAAATATAAGTCTGCTGCCCTCGCGTAATCTTTTGTGCGTTCCGCCTCCGCATTGAGGCGAACCATGCGTTTCTCATCCAGCGTTCCTTCCAAACGACGTAATGCAGCAATTGCATCCGTGGGCATGGACAATCGAAACAAAAAGACCGCCTCATATTTTGAAAAGAACTGAAGATCGTCTTCGAGAGCGACGAGATCGTTTTGTTCTATCTTTGCATCCGTCGAATAAGCGTCCTTTACGTCAATCGAACCATTAGCAAGCGCGCTGTAACCAAGCGCGTGGTCGATGCCGATGATGTTTCGCTGGGGGAGTGCGTAACGCTCGCGCAACGGCTGCCAGCCATCCTGACGATCCAGAAATTCGTGGGTAAGCCCGATCTTAAGTTGAGGATATTTTTGTAAATCGCTCATGGTACGCACACCGAGGCGTTGCGCTTCGCTGCGGCGCATCACCAGCGCGTAGGTATTGTTGAAGCCGAGCGGCTTCGTCGTTCCAACGCCAAATTTTGCGAGCGATTGGCGAATTTCGTCGAGCAGCAGCGAGCGATCGCTCTTTAGAATCTCCTGCGCTATTGTCCCGGTATATTCCGGGTAGGCATCGATTTGCCCACCGCGTAGCGCTTGCCAGACAATGATCGTGCCGCCCATGCCCTGACGATGTTCTACTGGAATCCCGACATCGCTTAACGTGCGTTTGGCGATTTCCCCCAGCACATATGACTCCGTAAACTTCTTAGAGCCGATCACGATTGGCGCAGCAGCCGAAGAATGAATCAAGAAAACAGGAACGCAGGAAAGAATCAGAAGAACATCTCGAATCCAGGAAACCAGGAACAACCGGCACAATTGCTTTGCTTTCTTGGATTCCTGGTTTCCAGATTCAGCTGTCTCCTGTTTTCCGGCTTTCCTGATTCGATTCATAGACTCGCGGGCCCGCGCTGTGCGTTGATGAATTCTGACACGAATGGATCGGCCGGGTTCTCGCGTAGATCTGTAACCGAACCTTTCTGCACGGTTCGGCCCTCATTCATAAGCACGATCTCGTCACCGAAATAAATCGCTTCCGCTAAATCGTGCGTAACAAAGAGCACCGTCTGCTGTAGGCGCGCAAAAATTTGCTTGAGATCTTTTTGTAAAGAAGCGCGCACCAGCGGATCCAACGCGCCAAGCGGCTCATCGAGTAACAGTAGTTCCGGCGAAAGCATTAGAGCGCGCATCAAACTGACGCGCTGCCGCTGGCCACCGGAAAGCTCAACAGGATATCGCTGGAGCAGGTTATCGGAAAATCTTGTGAGCTCGCACAATTCCAGAAGCCTCTTGTGCATTTCCTCATGGGATTTCCCAACGTGCCTCGCCATTAACAGAACATTCGCGCGCGCGCTTAGATGCGGGAACAGGCCACCCTCTTGGATGACGTACCCGATTCGGCGTCGAAGGGCGTCGATATTGTGAGGACTAATCGGCTCGCCGTCGAATGTGATTGAGCCAGAATCCGGCTCGATCAAACCAATGATTAACCGCAGCAAGGTTGACTTGCCGCAGCCGCTGGGGCCAATGAGAACAGTCGTGTTGCCGCGTTGGATTGAAAGATTCGTCGAGTATAACGCGGCTGTGTCCGCGTAGCGTTTGCTCACATCGGCGAGTTTTACGAGAGCGCTCATTCTGACCGCGGCGGAGATCAGCGATCTCGGCTACAGGCAAAATAGAAAACCCCGAACAGGCGCGCGTCGTCAGTCCACACTCGAACAAACTCGAATCCGGCTTTACCGGCGAGTGCTGCGAACTCTTCCGGGGCGTATTTGTACGAGAACTCTGTGATGATCTTCTCACCTCGACGAAAATGGAATTTGTATTCGTCGAGGTGAACAAACTGGTCGATTTCGCTGATGAGATACATTTCGATGCGGCCGGCGCTTGAATTGTAGATCGCCCGGTGTCGCCATTGATCCAGATCGAAATCTGCTCCTAACTCACGGTTTAGGCGATCTAACAGATTCAAATTGAATTGTGCAGTAACGCCGGCGCTGTCGTTGTAAGCAGCCTCGAGCAGGTGCTGATCTTTTTTTAGGTCTGCGCCAATGAGCAGTCCGCCATCTCGCTGGGAAACATTTGCAACGCGGCGCAAAAATTCCACGGCTTCGTTCGGCTCAAAGTTACCGATCGTTGATCCTGGGAAGTAAACGACGTTACGCGCAGCTTTGTTACGCGGTGAAGGCAGCGTCACTGGTTGCAAGTAGTCGGCACAAACCGGCAGGATTTCGAGATTGGGAAAGATTTTTTGGAAAAGAGCAGTCGATTCGCGCAGTTGCTTCTCGGAAATGTCGACAGGAATGTAAACGGCTGGATTCTTCAGCGCTTCGATCAGAATACGAGTCTTGGTGCCCGCACCGGTGCCGAGTCCAATCAGCTCGACATTCGCCCCGATCTGCGATGCGATCTCGCCGCGGTTGCAATCCAGAATGTCAAGCTCGGTCCGAGTGATGTAATATTCTGGCAGCTCGCAAATCCTTTGGAACAACGCCGCGCCCCGCTCATCATAGAAATACTTGCACGGAAGCGTACGCGGGTTGCTGGAAAGCCCGGTGATCACAGCTGCAACAAAATCCGACGATTCCGGCGTCGAAACTTGTTGGGAAGCGGTTAAGGAATCTCCGGTCATCGTGAGAGCTAAGAGCAGCGCAGTCGCCGCGGCAACTCGCGGCCTAGCGATTCATTGCGGGTCCCGCGCGAGTCTGATTCCCGTAAACTGCCAGCGTTTTTCTGGCGGAAAGAAATTGCGATACGTCCGGCGAATGTGACTTCGTGAGGTTGCACAGGAACCGCCCCGTAACACGTATTGGTTACACATGAACTTGCCGTTGTATTCGCCGAGGGCCCCCGGCACCGCACGGTAACCAGGATAAGGCGAGTAGGCGCTGCGAGTCCATTCCCAAACGTCGCCGAACATTTGATGAAGATTCCGATGGTCGTGTGAGGCGAACAATGCCTGCGGATGAAAACTTTCGTCTTCGACAAAATTCCCTTCGACTGGACAATCTGATGCAGCACGCTCCCATTCGAACTCGGTCGGGAGGCGAGCGCCTGCCCAGTTTGCATAGGCGTCGGCTTCGAAATAACTCACGTGTGTGACGGGCTCGGATTTGTCGACCGGGCGAAACCCTGAGAGCGTGAAGTTCCACCAAACACCGTCGCGTTGTGTCCAGTAAAGTGGTGCCTGCCAGCGCTGTTCGTTCACCGTCATCCACCCGAGCGATAACCAGGATTCTGGCCGCGTGTAACCATTGTCTTCGATGAAAGCGAGATACTCGCCGTTTGTTACCGGGCGTGATGCGAGTGAGAAGGCGGGAACCAGCGCTTGATGCCGCGGTCCTTCATTGTCATAGCCAAATCCATGACCGTTATGGCCGATCGAAGCCATCGTTTGTTCAAAATCAACAAACCGCACCGAGCCGACTTTCTCAGCGCCGGTTTTTAATTTGCGCTCTCGAAAGACCGGATAGAGCGGGTTCTGTGCGAACACGTGCTTGATATCTGTGATGAGCAATTCCTGATGTTGTTGTTCATGATGAATGCCCAGAACAAGAATCGGCTCGATTTCATCCAGTAGCTGGTCGTCAGCATCGGAAAGCAGATCGTCGATGTGCGAATCGATCGACGCACGGTAACGTTGCGCTTGTCTCACCGTTGGGCGCGAAATTAATCCGCGTAGGTCGCGGCGGTGCATGTCACCCGCAGCATTGTAGTACGAATTGAAAAGATAGGCGTACTCTGGAATTTCCGATCGGTATCGTCGGATGAACTTTTTCAGGATAAACGTCTCGAAAAACCAGGTAGTGTGGGCGAGGTGCCACTTGGTCGGACTTACGTCGGGCATTGATTGCACGACGTAATCTTCTGGTTCAAGGCCGGTGCACAGCGTGTTACTGAAACTTCTGACTTGATGAAAACGATGGCGCAAGTGTTCGATAGGCGCCGAACTCCGGTGCAAAGCACGTTGTTTCGGTGGCACTACCTCGGTGGTCATGTCGGCCGAGGCCAGGCTCAAAGGATATCTCCCTCTTGCTGGAGTTCTTCGCGGCGCGCTTCGAGCATCTGGTCGTGAGCTGCTTCCTCAAGGCCGTCGATTACGCAATGCTCGCCGACCGTTTCCTCTTCGTGGGCGTCCGGACGCGGCATGCGGTGACCTTTCGAGCCGGCGACTACGCTCCATTCTTCGGTCAGATCTGCATTGTCCGGAGTCTCCTCCGGAGGCGTATTGTTTTCTTCGCCCATCAATTCCCGACGGGCCTGCTTCCAATCAGTCTCCGTAAAATCGTCAGGGTTTCGCTCGTCGATCATCGCAATTTCCCTTGCGCGTTTTTCCACCTCCTCCGGTGACGGCGCGCCAAGCCCGTTGCCGTGCAGGGAGATTTTTCCCGGGCGAGGTTGTGAGGGATCATTCATAACCAATACTGCGAATGCCAGGACGCCCTGTTCGCAATACACTTTGGACTACAGATTGGAGGCTTGCAATACAAGCGGTAAAAAACAGCCAGTGCGTCTTTGAAGATATGTTTCAAGAAAATTTCATTGAACTCGAAAACGGTGCCGTCGTTGCTCTTGAAGAATACGGCAACGCCAACGGGGTGCCGGTCATATTTTGCCATGGTTGGCCGAGCTCCCGCACGATGGCGCGACTCACGGACGAACCGGCGCGCGACGTCGGTATTCGCATCATTTCGCCTGATCGGCCAGGCATCAGTGGCTCGAGTTTGCAGCCGAATCGCAAGTTGACCGATTGGCCACGCCTTCTGGAGCGAATCGTCGACCGGCTAGGCATTCGCGAATTTCGAATGCTCGCGATCTCCGGCGGCGCACCCTATGCTTATGCGACTGCTGTGGCGATGCCTGAGCGGGTGCGAGCGATCGCAATAGTCGGCGGCGCTCCCCCGATTGCTGAACTTAACGATATGCAAGCCTTGCTCCCGCTTTACCGCTGGATGTTGACACTTTATCGGACTCGGCCACAACTCCTGCGAAGACTATTCTACCTAGCGCGACCGGTTCTTTCGTTGCGGCCGCCTGTGCGTCTTCGTCCGCTGCTCCTAAAAATGCTATTGCTGCGGCCCTGCGACGCAAAAAGTTTGCGGGATGCAGCCGCGTTCGAAGCTATTTTCGAAAGTCAACGTCGGGCGTGGCGAACTTCGGCTGAAGGAGTGATGTCTGACGCGCAGATCTATGCGCAGCCGTGGGGGTTTGCCATTGAAGACGTGCGCGTTCCGGTCCGACTCTGGCATGGGAAGGAAGACCGGGCGTTCTCAGTCCGCCTGGCGGAAGCCCTCGCAAAGCGACTGCCGGACTGCAAAGCGCGTTTTGTTGACGACGCAGGGCATTATTCCCTCCCTATCCGCCATATGCGCGAGATCCTCGAAGATTTAATATCTTGCTAGCCGCGAAGCTTCTCTGCGGGCTCGCGTGTCGAAACTCTCGCTGCGACACACCCAGCGCGAGCCGGATTGCTCGCAGCATTTGTCCGAGTCACTGCAAAGTCGGCGCGCAGCTTTGCTTCCATCATTTTGTCGAATGAAAAATGGTCGGTCGCATAGCGCAGACCGTTCGCTGCGCAGCGGGCGGCCAGTTCTGGGTCGGAAATAAATTCCATGATGGCTGCCGCAAGTGCATGGCTGTCACCGGTGTCGATGAGCAGACCGTTTTGGCGATGCTGAACGATCTCCGGAATATCTCCTACCTTTGTAGCAATGACGGGACGGCCGCTTGCGAAAGCTTCACGCAATACGATCGGAGACGCTTCGGTGCGCAGCGAAGCAATCACTATCATGTCGCATGCTGCGTAAACGTCGGGCGTGTCCCAGCGATATCCCGCCATAATGACTTTGTCCGGCAGTCCTGCCCGCTCGATCGCGTTCCTTACATTGATGCCGCGCTTCAAAATGCCTGTGCCCTGACCCACGATGACAAAGCGAGCGTCGGGATGCTTCTCCAAAACCAGAGGCACCGCTTCGACCAAAACGAGCTGACCTTTGTCGGGACGGATCATACCGACGTTTCCGATGAGCGGAGTGTCATCGCTGACGCCGATCTGACGTCGAAATTTTAAGCGGTCGCGCGGCGGCTTGAATTTTTGCAAATCGACGGCCGAACCGATCACCTCAATTTTTGCTGGATCGACGGCATGCTCTTCTACCAAGTGACGTTTGATCACCGATGCGTCAGCGACAATTTGCGAGCAACCGTATTTGAAAACGAAAGCGCGTCCTTTGCCTTTAAGTGTGTCGGTGATGCAGCGCGCCCGACTTAGCGGAATCCGACAAAAGTAAAGCGGCAGACAAAGCCAGTGATCCTTCGAGCTGTAAGTTTTGATCAGGTCAATCTTGTTTCGCCTGCAAAATCTCCAGAGACGCCATGAACAGAGCGGGTCAACGCGGCGCCGGAGTGGCATCGTCACGGGCTGTGTGCCGAGTTCAGATGCCTTAGAATGAACCTGAGAATCTGGATTGCAGACCAACCACGCCTGGTGCCCGTGCGCGTTTAGCCAGTTAATCTCAAGACAGGTGCGGTACTCCTGGCCGCCCCAGCTACGGCTACTCTCTACGTAGAGAATGTTCACGTCGGATCGATGGCGCTTGCTCGCGCCGGCACAGCCTAAGCGGCCGCCTCACGTTTTTCGAGAATGTAATCGTGAATCGTGTTTACGGTCCGAAGCGCTTTCCCAGCTACGTCCGAGCTGGGCACACCGACTCCAAATGTTTTTTCCATGCTTACTACGAGTTCGAGCGCGTCAATGGAGTCCAACCCGAGTCCATCTGGACCGAAAAGTGGCAGGTCATCACCGATCTGCTCAGGAGTAACCTGCAGCATCAGATTCTTGACCAGCATTTCCTTGATTTGGGCGCGCAAATCCGGCTCAGACATAAACGAGCCGCGATTTTGCCGTAAATTGCGCGCGCGGTCAAACGCACGGATTAAACCTGATCGGCCTTGTCTCCGGGAGTAATTGCCTGATTTGGGTCCAGTCGCACCTCGCTGGTTGCAACCTGGCTATCGGTCCGCGCGACGGTTGATTGTGCCGGTTTCACATCGGATTTGGCGACCTCGGTGTCAGACTTTCCGGCTTTGTGCAGTTCGTCGCTGAATTCGTCCTTTGCTTTTTGAAACTCCTTTACCGCCTGGCCCATTCCGCGGGCGAGTTCCGGCAGTTTTTTTGCTCCGAACAAAACCAGAATAATCAGCAGAATGACAATTAAGTCTGGCCCTGCCAAGTTCATGAAGCTGGCGAGGAAGCTCATACGCTTGCTCTCAACATCAAGCCGTTCCAAGAAGTTGCAAGGCAATTCCGTAGGGCGGTATTAGGGCGTCTGTAATTGACAGGGGTAGCCAGCTATGGGAAAAACATTCCCTAAATCCCATATGCGACCCATCTGGAAAGGCAGTATCAGTTTCGGTCTGGTTTATATTCCAGTGGCCGTCTATCCGGCCACACGCGAGGAGAAGCTTAGTTTTCGACAGCTTCGTTCCAGTGATCTCAGCCCAATCAGATACAAGAAAGTGGCGGAAGCGGACTCTAAAGAAGTTCCGGCCGACCAGATCGTAAAAGGCTTCGAATACGAACGCGACCATTATGTTGTGATGAAGGATGAGGATTTTGAAAAGGTCCGAATCGAGTCCACGCATTCCATCGACATCACCGACTTCGTTGACTTGGAGCAGGTGGATCCGAAGTTTTTCTACAGGCCATATTTCCTCGAGCCGCAAAAGGGCGGAGAAAAAGCTTACGCAGTCCTGCATAAGGCACTCAGCGGGACGGGCAAGATCGGTATTGCCAAGGTGGTGATCAGCAATCGCGAGCATCTCGCGGCCGTAAAGCCGGATGGGTTGTTCCTAATTTTGGAGCTGATGCACTTTGCCAGCGAAATTTTGAGCGCCGAGATCTTGAAGAACGGCTCCAGCACAGCCGTCAGCGACAAGGAATTGAAAATGGCGCAGGCGCTCATCGAGAGCATGAACGTTCCATGGGAGCCGGAAAAATATCGGGATGAATACCGGACGGCACTGATGGAGATCATCGAACAAAAGGCGCAGCACAAAGAGATCACCACGAAAGCGCCAGCTCCTCCGACGCCAACGAATGTCGTAGATCTGGTGAAGGTGTTGCAGGATAGTCTAAGCAGGACGCAATCGCTCAGGCAAAAGCGCAGCGTTGCCCAATCTAGTGGCCGCCGATCGACTAGCGCTATTGTTAAACAAAGACGACGAGCAGGCGCTCTGGGATAACACCAGCTGCACGCCCGTTGCAAATTGTAAGGCTGGCATTATAGTCAGCACTTCTTTATGGCCAAGACTGCCTGGATTAATCGCAATGAGCGAAAACGCGCAACGGTGAAAAAATACGCGGGGCGACGAGCGGAGTTAAAGGCGAAAAAAGACTATGCTGCCCTCGCGCAGTTGCCGCGTGACGCCAGCCCGACGCGCGTGGTCAACCGGTGCGAAGTTACCGGCCGCCGCCGCGCTTTTATTCGCCGCTTCAAAATGTCGCGTCTGACGTTTCGTGAATTGGCTTCGCAAGGGCTCATCCCTGGCGTGACCAAGTCCAGCTGGTAAATTAGGATCGATACCTGATTTCGGATGCCACACAGCGCGTCCGAGCAATGAACATCTCCCCACTGTTTTTATTGCCAGCAATTTTGATGGCAACAAGTGCCGCGCCCCATTGGGAACCGCCGATGGTGATCCTTGGAAAACTGGCAGCCATTGCCGCACTTGTCGCTCTGAACGCGTTCTTCGTTGCCTGCGAATTTTCGGTTGTCAAAGTGCGCGGCACTCAACTCGATGCGCTTTTGGAAGAAGGCAATCTGCGTGCCCGCTTCGTCAAGCACGTTCGCGCACACCTGGACGCATATCTTTCGGCGACGCAATTAGGTATAACGCTGGCGAGCCTCGCGCTCGGCTGGATTGGTGAGCAATCGCTGGTGTCGATTCTGCAACCGGCCCTGGCCGTCGTGCACATCTACTCCTACACAGTAGCAAGCTCGATTGCCATCGCGCTCGCTTTCGCCGGGATCACGTTTTTGCACATTGTGTTTGGAGAACTCGCACCGAAATACATCGCGATTTCCAATCCGGTGCCGGTGGCCCTTCGCCTGATGCGGCTGCTCGGTGCGTTTTACGTCTTGTTTAAACCAGCCATCTGGCTTCTTAACAAATCTTCGAATTTCCTTTTACACAGAGTGCTTCGGCTTCAGCCGATTCCAGCGAGCGAACTTGCACACAGCGAAGAAGAATTGCGATTAATCCTCGAGCAAAGCGAAAAATCCGCGGACGTTACTCCGCTCGGGCGTGAGCTAGTTTTTAACGTTCTAGATCTGCGCGATCGTGTCGTGCGGGATATCATGACCCCCCGTGGTGAAATCGTTTACCTCGACTTGGAGGATGATTTCGATACCAATGTGAAAAAAGCGATCGAATCGCGGCACACTCGATTTCCCCTGTGCCGCGAAAATCTCGATAACACAGTCGGTGTCATACATATCAAGGAACTGCTTCCGATGATGCGCGACTCGCACCCTGATCTATTGAAGATCAAACGCGATTTAATCCCCGTGCCGGAGATGATGCCGCTTGAAAAATTGCTCAAACTATTCCTGGGCAAGCACGCGCACCTTGCACTGGTAGTGGATGAGTTTGGTGGAACCGTCGGCATGGTGACAATGGAGAACGTTCTTGAGGAGCTGGTCGGCGATATTCAGGACGAGTTTGATTTCGAAAAGGAAGAATTTCGGAAGATCAGCGCAAGCGAATTCAGCGTGGACGGATCGCTCGGACTTTATGAACTGAGCGACCTAGCCAAGCTTGACTTGGAAAGCGCGGATGTCAGCACCATTGGTGGTTATGTCACGCATCTTCTCGGCCATCTGCCCAAGACAGGCGAACAAGTTAAGATCGATGATTATCTGGTCACGGTTTCACAAGCCGACAACCGCCGCGTGAAACAACTTCACTTTAAGAAGTTGAGCGACGGTGCGGCGAATACGTCCACGCCTGAGGGGGCACGCATTCGCGAGCAGTGACGTTGGCGAATTGCTAGGCAGCCGCTCGGACCAGCTGGGGCGCGCAAGCTTGGGGCGCAGTACTTTTCGCATTTGAGAAGCTCCCGCGCGTCGGTAGCCTGAATTAAAAGCGCCAAAGTGATGGCAGAGCCCGACATCGCAATCACACCAGAATCTCGCGTCGCCTGGCGAAGAAGGGGCGGCCAGGTCTCCTTGCCAGAGGTTCATCGCAGCATTGTTGTGCCCGGGACGGCGTCGTTCTGGAGGAAACTAATCGCCTTTTCGGGCCCGGGATTTCTGGTGGCGGTGGGTTACATGGATCCAGGCAACTGGGCTACGGATTTGGCTGGAGGGGCAAGGTTTGGCTACACGCTTTTGTCGGTCATCATGATTTCCAATTTGATGGCGATTCTGCTCCAGCACTTATGCATCAAGCTGGGCGTAGCCACAGGCCGAGATCTGGCACAAGCCTGTCGCGATCACTATGCCACACCGACGGTGTGGTTTCTTTGGATCCTTTGCGAAGTTGCCATCGCAGCGTGCGATTTGGCCGAGGTCGTGGGCTCGGCTATAGGTCTCCAGCTTCTTTTCGGTATCCCGCTGGTGTGGGGCTGCATTATCACCGCTCTGGATGTGCTGGCCGTCCTGTATCTCCAAACCAAAGGGTTTCGTTACATCGAAGCCATTGTCATCACCCTGATTGTTATGATCGGAGGTTGTTTCGCCGCCGAGCTGATTTTTTCCAAACCGAGCGTGACTGGTATTCTTGCCGGGTTTGTGCCTGGTCCACACATTGTCGCTAACCAGGGAATGCTTTACGTCAGCATTGGGATTCTTGGTGCGACCGTGATGCCGCACAATCTCTACCTGCATTCGTCTATTGTGCAGACGCGCAAGTTCGAGCAGACGCCCGGTGGCAGGCGCGAGGCGATCAAGTTCGCGACCATCGACTCCAGCCTTGCGCTCATGTTTGCCTTATTCATCAATGGGGCAATTCTGGTGGTGTCAGCCGCGGTTTTCCATTGGTCTGGCCACCAGGACGTGGCGGAAATCCAGGACGCCTACAAACTTCTCAGCCCACTGCTGGGCGTCGGCGCGGCAAGTATTGTTTTTGCCGTCGCGCTGCTTGCGTCCGGACAAAATTCGACTCTGACTGGTACGCTCGCTGGTCAGATTGTGATGGAGGGCTTTCTGAATTTTCGCATTACCCCATGGTTGCGGCGGCTGATCACGCGCCTCATTGCCATCATTCCCGCCGTGCTGGTGATAAGCATTTTTGGAGAAGGCAAAAGTACCGAATTACTCATTGCCAGTCAGGTTGCGTTAAGCATGCAGCTCGGATTCGCAGTCTGGCCACTGATGCGGTTCACGAGCGAAAAAGCGAAAATGGGCGAGTTCGCAAATCACTTATGGATAAGGATTCTGGGTTGGACGGTCGCCTGGATAATCATTGTGCTTAACATCAAGTTGCTCCTAGACACGTTTTCGCCAGACTCGGTGCTCAAGGCGCTCTACCATGTGTTTGGGCTGCCGGGGCCGAAGTAATGACGAATGCGGAAGGAATGACAAAGCCAAACATGCGAACTGTAACATCGATGCCTGCGCCGCTTTTCCAGCCCACTTTTCTTATTCGTCATTCGTCATTTGTCATTCGTCATTTTTGAGATGTATCAACACATTCTCATTCCACTCGAGAATACTCCGGCCGACGAGACGATTCTTACGCACATCAAGCCTCTCGCGCGGATGACAGGCGCGAACCTGCTTCTGGTGCACGTCGCTAACGGCTGGGTGGCACGCAACTTTAATCAACTCCAACTCGCTGAGAGTGAAGAGATGAAGGAAGACCGGGCGTACTTGGAAAGACGCAAAGGTGAATTGGCTGCAGAGGGTTTCAGCTGCGCTGCGGTGCTCGCACTTGGTGAACCTTCGGATGAAATCATCAAGCTGGCCCGCGAGAAAAATGTCGATCTTATCGCGATGACCACCCATGGTCACCGGCTTGTTAGTGACATTCTCTATGGCGCGACTGCAGACAAGGTGCGGCACGCAGTCGATGTGCCAGTGCTCTTGTTGAAGGTGAAGAGCTGAGGAAAATGACGAAATCCGAATGACGAAGGACGAACGAATGACGAACCGGCATACGAAGAAACAATCTCATGCCATCCTTGACCATCGTTTTTCGGCCTTATCTCGTCATTCGTCATTCGTGCTTCGTCATTCGTGAAGGTTCTATTCCTCACAAACGAATATCCGCCGCACATCTATGGCGGCGCGGGTGTGCATGTAGGCTATCTCTCGCGGGAACTGGCGAAAGTGATGCCGGTGGAAGTGCGTTGCTTTGGCGACCAACGTCTTGAAGAAGGCAATCTCAAGGTCATTGGCTTTGAACTCGACACGAGCAGTTTCACCTGTCCAAAGCCGTTACGCTCAGCATTCGGCGCGGTGCGACGGTGCGTCGATTTCAACACCACCAACATTGATGCCGCCATTGTGCATTGTCACACCTGGTACACTCACTTTGGCGGCATTCTTGCGAAGAAGAATTACGGAATTCCTCTTGTCATCACGGTGCATTCGCTCGAGCCGCTTCGACCCTGGAAACGCGAACAGCTCGCCGGTGGCTATGACTTTTCTCTTTGGGTAGAGAAAACCGCTCTCGAAATGGCGGACGCCATTATCGCTGTCTCCAGCGAAACCAAACGGGATATCGAGCGGCTGTTCGATGTTGATTCTGCGGGCGTGCACGTGATCCATAATGGAATCGATCTTGACCAATATCGGAAGATCGATTCAACAGGTGCGCTTAAGCGCTACGGCATCGATCCAAACGAGCCGTATGTGCTTTTTGTCGGCAGGATCACTCGCCAAAAAGGGTTCCAGCATCTCGTACGCTCAATCCAATTCATGGATCGTGATTTTCAGATCGTGCTTTGCGCTGCCGCGCCGGACACACCGGGCATGGCGCAAGAAATGAAAACTGCAGTGGAACGGGCAAAAACTCAGCGGCGCGGAATCATCTGGATCAATGAAATGGTGGACCAAAAGACGGCCTGCGAACTTTACTCGCACGCAGCGGTGTTCGTTTGCCCATCAATCTACGAACCGTTCGGCATCATAAATCTTGAAGCGATGGCCTGCGAAATTCCTGTTGTGGCGAGCGCCGTCGGCGGAATCAAGGAAGTCGTCGTGGATGGCGAGACGGGATTCCTGGTTCCACTCGAACAAATGCAAGAGAGTCCATTCGAAGCAACCAATCCCGAAAAATTCGCGCGCGACCTCGCAACGCGTATTAATCAAGTGATAAAAGATCGGCAATTGCGCGAACGATTTGGCAAAGCCGGCCGCAAACGCGCGAAAGACAACTTCAGTTGGGCTGCAATTGCCGCCAAAACGAAGAAATTGTACGAGACATTGGAGGGTTGAAACGTCCCAGGATTTGCACCATGCCGCCTCAACCGTTCAACGGTTTAACGATTTAATCGTCCGAAGGAAATGTTCGTCGATCGGATCAAAGTTTTTGCACAAGCAGGAAAGGGCGGCCGCGGATCCGTCAGTTTTCGGCGCGAAAAATTTGTGCCGAAAGGCGGGCCGGATGGAGGCGATGGCGGACGCGGGGGCGACGTGATTCTGCTGGCAG
>WNFX01003210.1_pt1 | contig 16357 bp, 18 predicted proteins | sample 5400111 | NCBI WGS metagenome assembly WNFX01 (sample SAMN13153363, study PRJNA577476) | soil metagenome | isolation source: 40 cm soil or saprolite under grassland replicate 1 | place: USA:California | collected 2016-06-15 | reverse complement strand
ATACCGGCGTGCGGGCCGGGGCGGGGACGGGCCGCGTGGCCCGGCCGGGCGGGCGGGCTTGCCCCGGGGTCGCACGTGATGAAGCCGTCGCGACGGCGACCGGCGCGCCCGCCCGGTGCGGGCCCGCCGCGCTGCTGTGCGGTCCCGCGCCCGCCGTCGCCGTTATGACACTGACGGCGATCCCCCCTGCGGCGGCCACCGTGGCCAGGATCGCGACGCCGGTTCTGAAGCGGATCTCCTCCAGGCGGCGGTAGATAACGCCGCGCACGGCGGCAGCCAGCAAGACCCGTCGCCGCAGCATGCCGTCCCTATGCGTGCCGCCCAACCGCAGGCCGGCCGCCCCGCCCTTCTGGCCAGTCACGACACGAGATCATATCGGCGGGCGCGTGCACCGCCCGGGTGCCAGATACGACACGCCGGCCGCCGTGGTTACAGGCGCAATGCTGCCACATGCGACCGCCGAGCCGGTCGCGCGGGCATCGCCGCGCGGGGTGTGGCGGGGGATGGAGCCCGCGGGCTCCATCCCCCGCAGACCATCAGCCGGCCGCGAGCGCCGGTACGAGATTGGCCGCGTTCGGTGTGCCGAGGCCGGTAATGGGGTCCCAGCCAGTGGTCGCCGGGTAGCCAGGGATGGTCGCAACGGTCTGGTTGTTGCCGGTAGTCACGTCGTAGAAGTACGTGCCGTAATTGGCTCCTGACGCGAGTGTGTACAGGCTCGGATTGATCAAGCCCAGGCCGTGACCCGCCATCTGGTCGGCGATCGCGACCAGCCCGGCCCACTGCGGCGACGACGCCGACGTTCCGCCCACCACGTACCAGCCGGCGCTGCACGGGTCGCCTGCCGGGCAGGTAAGACCGCTTTGTGCGTCGCCGGGTGCGGTGTCGTAGGTCAGCACCCCGGTGCGGGAACTCGCGTTGTAGGCGACGTCAGGGACGCCGCGCGTCGCGCCGATCGCGGTGGAACCGGTGGGGAGGGTGTTCTGGTAGGACGGCTTCGCGAACACGTGGCTGAAGCCGCCGCCCGAGCCGATCCAGCCGACCTCGCGGACACCCGGGTTGGCCTGGCAGTTCACCGGCGGGTCGGTCGAGTCGATGCCGGTGCCCGTGACCGGGTTGGTGCACAGGTAAGTACCGCCCACGGCGGTCACGAGCGGGTCGGAAGCCGGCCAGCCGACGGTCGGGAACGGGAATGGCGCCGGGTTCTTGACGGGTGTAAACGCCGAGTTGGCCGAGCCGCCGTCACCGGAGCTGGCCAGCACGGTGACGCCGTTCGCGGCAGCGGACACGAACGCGTGCCGCAGGTTGAGCAGCGATTGCGTGCTCGCGAAGGTCTCCTCGGCGGCACCGAAGCTCTGCGTGATGACCGTGGCCTGGTGGTGGTCCACGATGAACTGCTCGGCGTCCATCATCGGCGGGAAGCCCTGCACGCCCAGCACCTCAGCCGGGTTCGTGGTGACGTTGAGGATGTTCGCCTTCGGGGCGATCGTGTGCGCCCACTCGACGTCGAGGCTGGTCTCCAGCGCCCAGATGTTGCGGGTCTGAATGCCGGCGCCGTTGCTGCCCGGCGGCGGCGCCTTGACCTGCGTCACGCCGTTCCAGTAGACGTGCTGGAACGTCGGCATCCCCGCAGCACAGGTCACGCCCGGCTCGCCGCACATCTGCGGCTGGCCCATCTGGGTGTTGAAGTTGGCCAGGTCAGACGCCATGTTCGGGTTGCCGAACGAGTCGATGATGGCGATCGTCATGCCCTGCCCCTCGTTGCCGGCGGCGTAGAGCGGGGGCAGGTTGTACGAGTTCTGCATCGACGTCGAGGTGAAGCAGCGCCGTCCGACCGAGAAGCAGTTCGCCTCTGTTGGCGGCGTCAGGCCCGCGCTGAGGTACTGGTACTCCGCGACCGTCGGTAACGGGGAGGGCAGGCTGCTGGCCCCGGCGAGCACGGCGGAGCCGGCTGGGCCGAGTCCGAATACGGCCGCACCGCCAAGGGTGAGGGTGATCATCTGGCGGGCCGCCCGCCGTAGGTGTACGTGGAACACTCTGTCCTCCATCGCGTCGATGGCCGTCCGTTGCGGTATATATGCTGCTCAGACGACGGGTCCCCGGCAATACCTAACGCGACCTGACTGTTCCGCATTTTCCCCCCAAACGGGTGTAAATGCCCCAAAACTGCAGATTGGCCGGGTGGTTCCAGCCGACGCGGGAGGGATGGCCCGATCATGCGGCCGGGCAGATCCACGTGCGAGCGGGCTCCGGCGGTGCAGGGCGCTCGTAGCAGGTCAGAGCTTGTAGCCGATGTCACGAAGCAGGCGGCGGCGGCCGGCCACATCGGCGTCGGTTTCCACGCCCACCGGCGGGGCGCCGTCGATGACACCGGCGACGCCGCGGCCATCGTCCGTCACCGCGACGAGGACGGCGACGGGGTTCGCTGTCGCGCAGAAGATCGTGCAGACCTCGGGGACGGACTTGATCGGGTTCAGCACGTTGACGGGAAAGCCCTCGCGCAGCAAGATCACGAACGAGTGGCCGGCGGCGATCGCGAGAGCGTTCGACGTGGCCAGGGCGGTGAGTTCGGCATCGTTGCCGGAACGGCGCACGAGCCGGGCCGCCGAAGCCTCACAGAAGGCGAGGCCGAATCGAAGATGCGGGCTCACCCCGGCCAGGGCCTCGTGCAGGTCCTCGACAGTCTTGATGAAATGGGCCTGCCCGATGATGACGTTCATGTCGGCCGGCTTGTCCACCGCCACGACTTCGAAGGAGACCGCCGTACCTGTCACCGCGGGACCTCGCCTTCCCCCTCGTCCCCGTGCGCCGCCGGCAGGCGCACGCGGGCCACATGGGGCGAGCGTAGGGCAAAGGGCCAGGGACCGCAGGCGGTGGTCCACGGTTTCGCGATCATGAAAAGCGAAAAGCACGCCACCTCGCGAGCCCAGCGGTGCGCATGGTGTGCCCGCGGGGCTTCAAAAGGCCGAATCGCAAGCCCACACTGGTAAGTGTGTACGACTTCGACGTGCTGGTGATCGGGTCGGGCCCCGGCGGCCAGAAGGCGGCAATCGCTGCGGCGAAGCTTGAGCGGCGCGTCGGCATCGTCGAGCGCCCGGACATGATGGGCGGGGTATGCCTCAACACCGGCACGATTCCGTCGAAGACGCTCCGTGAGGCCGTGGTCTACCTCACCGGCCTGAACCAGCGTGAGATGTACGGGCAGAGCTACCGGGTCAAGGACGAGATCACCATCGCTGACCTCGCGGCCCGCACGCGGCACGTGGTGGGCAGGGAGACCGAGGTTGTCCGCAGCCAGTTGTCGCGTAACCGCGTCACGGTGATAGCAGGGACAGCGTCTTTTGTCGACACGCACGTCATTGAGATCGACGACGGCCAGGGCCGGACGCGCAAGGTCAGCGCCGAGAACATCGTGATCGCGACCGGCACGCAGCCCGCGAGGCCAGCCAGCGTGGAGTTCGACGACCGCACCGTCATCGACTCGGACGGGATCATCCACTTGGAGCGGATCCCGAGGTCGATGGTGGTTGCGGGCGCCGGCGTGATCGGGATCGAATACGCGTCGATGTTCGCCGCGCTGGGGACGAGAGTCACCATCGTCGAGCAGCGCGCCCGCATGCTGGAGTTCTGTGACGTCGAGGTGGTCGAGGCGCTGAAGTACCATCTTCGCGACCTCGCCGTGACGTTCCGCTTCGGTGAAACCGTGGCGTCGGTCGAGGCCCGGCCGGAAGGCGCCATCGCCACTTTGCGCAGCGGAAAGAAGATCCCCGCCGACACGGTGATGTACTCGGCCGGCCGCCAGGGCGCGACCGGCCGGCTCAGGCTGGCGGCGGCGGGCCTGACCGCGGATGATCGAGGGCGGATCACAGTGGATGAGTTCTTCCGCACCACGGTGCCGCATATCTACGCGGTCGGCGACGTCATCGGATTCCCGGCCCTGGCGAACACGTCGATGGAACAGGGCCGCATCGCGGCGCACCACGCATGCGGGGAACCGATCCGGGCGCTCAGGCAACTGCAGCCGATCGGCATCTACAGCCTCCCCGAGATCAGCTTCATCGGGCGGACCGAGGACCAGCTCACCGAGGACCAGGTGCCCTTCGAGGTGGGAGTCTCGCGTTACCGCGAACTCGCCCGCGGGCAGATCATCGGCGACTCCTACGGCGTGCTCAAGGTGCTCGTCTCGCTCGACGACCGCACGCTGCTCGGGGTACACGTCTTCGGCACGGGTGCGACCGAGCTTGTCCACATTGGGCAGGCCGTCATGGGCTGCGGTGGCACGATCGACTATCTCGTCGATGCCGTCTTCAACTATCCGACGCTGGCGGAGTCATACAAGGTTGCGGCGCTTGACGCGACCAACAAGATGCGCCAGATCGCCCGCCTATCCGATTAACGCCCGCCCAGGCCGGGCGGGCGGGGCCGCGGCCGGTCAGCCGTCGTGCGCAGCGGCGCGCGCCGCAGGCCGGGCGGGGAGGGTGGCGCTGAGCACGGCACGCTGGGTCGGCCTCGCTTGCGCATGACGCTTTCTGCCCGCGTCGGTCAGGCATACGTAGATACCACGCCTGTCCATATCGCACATCGAGCGTTGCACGAGCCCGTTCTGCTCGAGCCGGCCGATCAAGCGTGACAGCGTGCTCTGGGTGATGTGTACCGCCTCGGCCAGTTCCTGCACCCGGAACTTGTGGTCGGAGCCCTCGGCCAGCCGCTCCAGTACCTCAAACTCGTTCACACCAAGCCCGTGCCGCTCGCTGAGTTCGTGTTCCAGCGCGGACGACACCGCCGCGTGATGCGCGGCAAGCGCGCGCCAGGCGCTCACGATTTCCGCCCCGGGGTCACCCGCCCCCAAACCGTGTTCCGCCGCGCTCTGCCGTTCTGCCATGTGGTCGTGCTCTGCCCCGTTGCCGGGCTGCGGGGGACCGGGCTGCGGGGGACCGGGCTGCGGGGGGCCGGCCGGCTCCGCAATGTTCGGGTGCTCCACGGCCGTAGCATAGCTTTTCTCCGGGTTGCATGCAAGCGAATTAAATGCAGTTGCATCTAATGCGTGCGCATGCATATGGTAGCCCGCATGAACTCATCGCCCATGACGCTCGACTCCGCGCAGCCCTGGAGCCCCCGCCTGTGGGGAATCCTGGTGGTCCTGTGCGGCGCGCTGTTCCTGGACGCCCTCGACGTCTCGATGGTCGGTGTCGCCCTGCCATCGATCCGTGCCGACCTTGGCCTGACCACTTCCTCGCTGCAGTGGGTGGTCAGCGGATACGTGCTCGGCTACGGCGGTCTGCTGCTGCTCGGGGGCCGCGCCGCCGACCTGCTCGGCCGCCGGCGGGTCTTCCTTGCCGCGCTCGCCGTATTCGCGGTTGCGTCCCTGCTCGGTGGCCTGGTTGACAGCGGTGGCCTGCTCATCGCCGCCCGCCTCGTCAAGGGTGTGGCGGCGGCGTTCACCGCGCCCGCTGGCCTGTCAATCATCACGACGACCTTTGCCGAGGGCCCAGCGCGCAACCGGGCACTCAGCATCTATTCCGCCTTCGGCGCCGGGGGTTTCTCGCTCGGCCTGGTGCTGTCCGGCCTGCTCACCGAGGTGAGCTGGCGGTGGACGCTGCTGCTGCCCGCGCCGGTTGCGGCGCTCGTGCTCCTCGCGGCAGCGCAGCTCATCCCGCGCGGCGACCGGCCAGATGTCCGCGGCCGGCGCTTCGACGTGCCCGGCGCCATAACGGTGACCGGGGCGATGCTGCTGCTCGTTTACGCGGTCGTCGGCGCGCCGCAGGCGGGCTGGGCATCCGCGAGGACCCTGGGTTCGTTCGCCGGGGTCACGGCGCTGCTGGCGGCCTTCGTGGCCATCGAGCGGCGTGGCCCGGATCCGCTGCTTCGGCTGGGCATCTTCCGCTCCGCGGCGCTGACCCGTGCGAACATCTGCGCCCTTGTGTTGTTCGGCTCGTACGTCGCCTTCCAGTTCCTTGTGACCCAGTACCTGCAGATCATGGTGGGCTGGTCGGCGCTGGCGACCGCGCTGGCGTTCCTGCCAGCCGGCGTGCTTGTCGCGATCGCGTCCACGCGCATGGGCCCGCTGCTTGATCGTTTCGGGCCTGCCCGCCTGGTCCTGATCGCATTCGTCTGCCTGTCCGCGGGCTACGCGTGGTTTCTGCGGATCGGCGCGCATCCCGACTATCCCGTGGTGATCTTGCCGTCCGTGCTGCTCATCGGGGCCGCGTTCGGGCTTGGATTCTCATCGCTGAACATCCAGGCGACCGCGGGTGTGGCCGACCACGAGCAGGGTCTGGCGTCCGGCATCCTGCAAACCTCCTTCCAGGTGGGTGGCGCGGTCGTGCTCGCGATAGTGACCGCGGTCGTCGACGCGGGCGGAGGCAACCGGGTGACCACGCCGCAGGCGCTGCTTTCCTCCTACCGGCCTGCGCTTGTCGTTATCACCGGTGTCGCGGTGGCCGGTGTCGCGGTCGGCCTGAGCGGGGTGCGCTTCGGCGCGCCCCGGCGCGCCGCAGCGCGGTCCGGCCCGGAGCAGCTCGAGCTGAGCCACCGCTGAGAGCAGGACGCCGCGAGAAATCGTGGTCGACAGCCTCTCGCTACAGGTCGAAGAATCCGCGCAGGATCCGCCTGATCGCCGCCAGCTCCGCGGGCGATACCGCACCAAGCTGGCGGCGGAGCCGCTGGTAGGCAACGGCACGGGTATCTTCCGGGCGCGCGAAAGACGGCAGCTTAGCCAGCCTCGACGACTGCGACAGTATGGGGATCTGGTGGCGTAGCCCGCGATCACGGCTGGTAACGGGCGCGACGAACACCACGGCATGAGGCAGCGCGAGGTGCAGCGGGCCCGAGACGATCACGGCGGGACGGAGCCCGGCCTGTTCCGCGCCGGTAACCGGGTCGAGATCAACGAGCCAGACATCGCCTGGCCTCAGCGGCGCACTCACTCGATGTCATCCAGGCCATCGCTCACCGTCCGGTCCCACTCGGCCAGTTCGCTGACGTAGTCCGACCACTGCTCGGGATCAGCCTGCAGCCGGGCATAATCATCCTGAACGCCCTGCCAGAACCTGGCTTCCTCGACCTTGTCCAGGGCCATGGCGAGTTCCGCGTCCATGGTGGTCTGGTCGGCGTCCGCGAGCCTCTTCAGCCTGTCGCGAGTCTCCGTCGAAACCTTAATGGTAGTCATAGCTGTCATACTTTCAGTATACCTGCGTTCATGCCGCTGGCTCGAACGTGGCGATCACGGAGTTGCTCAGGCGCGACACCGCGCCTCGGGGCTGCGGCTGCCTGTTCCTACCGGCGACGGTAGGCGTTTGAGCGATGCTGTATGTCCTGTACAACCACGACACGTTTTGATTCGTCAATTCGGTACAGCACTCGCCACCGCGTGCCGAGGCGTGCGCTGTGGAGGCCGGCCAGCTTGTCTCGGAGCGGCTTGCCGACCCGGTAGGGTGCCTCCAGGAGCGGGCCGGTGATGAATTCGACAGCCGCGGCGGCCACGTCCGGTGGGAGCGACTCGGTGATCGCGCGCCGGGCCGGGCGGGTCATTCCGAGCTCGTAGGGCTCAGCGCTCACCGGTTGCGCTCAGCGAGCAGCGCACGCGCTGCTTCGGTCCCGTACATCACGTCGCCGGCCTGCTCGGACTCGCGGGCCTCGGCCAGGCCCCTGAGTGCGGCCGGGTCGGCGAGGATCTCGGCGGTCTCGCGCATCGAAAGGTACTCCTCGATCGCAACTAGAACCGTCTGCTGGACGCTGCGATGCTCGATCTCGGCTACCTGCTTGAGCTGGTCTTCGAGTTCAGGCGGCAAGCGAAGTGTCATGGCCATACCGCTATGGTATCAAAACGGTGCGCATGGCCCGATGGGGTCCGAGGGCTAGCTCCAGGCCCTGCCGCGCACCGGGATCATCCTCAACCAGCAGCACGCTAGCGACGGCTAGCCCCACCGGTGGTCAGGGTGCCATCCAGGGGGATACGGGTGTGGTGGGTGTGTCGCGCATATGTTAATTATGCGCGACCGATGTCTGGGCGTGGTCCGGGAGTGTCACAACCACCTCACAGGTGGGCTCATGGCCTCCGGTATGGCAGCGAACATGCCGAGCCCGGTTCTGTGACAGGGCCGTGACGCTAACCGGACATGCTAACGACACCGGCGCCGCACAGTCGCGGGTATGCATAATCCCGGCAGCCAGCCCGCGCGCTGGCTGGAACACGCCCCAGCCAGCGACCCAGGCCGCGTAATGATTCCCGGGCAGGACCACCGCCCGGGCACGGATCCGCGCCGCCGCCGTCGCACGAAGATCCTGGCGCTGCTCGCCGCAGGCGCTCTCTGCCTGGCAGGCTTCGCCATCGTGCAGCTGACGACAGGACCGGCGAAGCCGCTGCCTGCACCGGTGATACGCCGCAGCCAGCGGCTGGGCGCGGTGGCCTGGCCGGCGTACGGGGAGTCGGCCGGGGACATCAGCGGCGTCGGCCTGGTGCCAGGCCCGGGCGCCACCCGGCCGGTGCCGATCGCCAGCGTCGCCAAAGTGATGACCGCCTACGTAATCCTCCGCGACCATCCACTGGCTGCCCGCGCATCCGGCCCGCTCATCACGGTCCGGCCGCAGGAGGCAGCGGCCTACGCCTCCCAGGTCCGCAACGGTGACTCGCTGGTACCGGTTGCTGCCGGCGAAACCATCACCGAGCGCGAAGCGCTGGAGGCGCTGTTGCTGCCGTCCGCGGACAACATGGCCTGGATTCTCGCGCGGTGGGACGCCGGCAGCCAGGCGGTGTTCGTCGCGCGGATGAACACCACCGCCCGCCAGCTCGGCATGACCGCAACCACCTACACCGATCCATCCGGGCTGGACGCCTCCACTACCAGCACTGCCGACGACCAGGCGCGGCTGGGTATAGCCGCCATGCGGGTGCCTGCTCTGGCCGCCGTCGTGGCCATGCGCACGGCCGACATTCCCGTGGCCGGTGTCGTTCGCAACTACAACACGCTGCTGGGCCACGACGGGATCTCTGGCCTGAAAACTGGCAGCACCGATGCGGCCGGCGGCTGCGTCCTCCTTGCGGCATGGCGCCAGGCCGGCTCTCGCAAGACGCTCATCATCGCCGCCACGTTGGGCCAGCCCGGGACCATGCGAACCATGCTGCCCAACGCGCTGCAGGCGGGCAACGCGCTCGTGCTGTCCCTGGACGATGCCCTCAGCCGTCAGATGGATCCACGCCGGGGTCGCGCGGATCGACTTCTTCCTCACCGCGGACGGTCCGCTGCTGAACGAGGTCAACACCATGCCCGGCTTCACCGAGCACTCGCAAGTGCCCAGGATGTTCGCCGCCGCCGGCCTGCCCTACCCCGAGCTCCTCGACCTGCTGGTCAGCGACGCGCTGTCCGGCCAGGCGGTGGCCCCTGTGACACGGTTGTGACAGCCGGCGCACAGCCTCGTGACATTGGTGCCGCACCGTCAGGGAGATGAATGTAACAGGCCGTGAGCCGGGCTGGCCACCTGGAGTGCCGCTGTGAGCAGCGGCAACCGCCATAATGGCGGTCGATGACAACGGTGCTGCTAGTCGAGGACGATCCAGCTGCCCGGCAGGGCCTGGAGCTGGCCTTGCGCCGCCTCGGCTACCAGGTGCGCCCCGCCGAGACCGGTGAGGCGGCGCTGGACGGCATCGGCCAGGACGCGGTGGATGTCGTGGTGCTCGACGTGATGCTCCCAGGCCTGGACGGCTTCGAGGTCTGCCGGCGGCTGCGCCGCGGCAGCGACGCCCCCGTCATCATGCTGACCGCCCGCGGCGACGACTTCGACATCGTGGGCGGCCTGGAGGCCGGGGCCGACGACTACGTGGTCAAGCCGGTGGAGCCGCGGGTGCTCGACGCCCGGATCCGGGCGGTGCTGCGCCGGCAGGCCCGGGCCGGCTCGCCAGTGGAGACCCACGGTGAGCTGGTAATCGACCGCGGCTCGCTGACGGTGGCCCTGCGTGGCCGGGAGATCTCGCTGACCCCCACCGAGCTGCGGCTACTGCTCGTCCTGTCCGGCTCACCACGGCAGGTATTCTCCCGGCAGCAGCTGCTCGACCTGGTATGGGAACACGACTACCTGGGCGACTCCCGGCTGGTCGATGCCTGCGTGCAGCGGCTGCGGGCGAAGATCGAAACAGACAGCTCCGAGCCGCGCTACATCCAGACGGTGCGCGGCTTCGGGTACCGGTTCGGGCCGGTATAGCCCGGGAGGGGAGACTGGCGATGCGCACGCGCCTGATCATCGCGTTCATCGTGGTAGCGCTGCTGGCGGCTCTGGCGTCGTCGTGGGTGGTCACCCTGATCGTCCCGTTCTACCCGTCGCTGGGCAACCTGATCCGGCCCGCCCTGATCAGCCACCTGCTCGGGTCGTACGTGCCGGGGACAGGCCGGCGGCCCCCGTGGGGCCCTGACGCCCCGGCACCGGCCACCGCCCTCGCCTTCGTCCTGGCCGCGTCTGGGCTGCTGCTGGCGACGATCACCGGGCTGGCATTCGCCGCGGCCCGCCGGGTGCTGGGGCCGGTGCGGCGGCTGGCCCGGGCTACGCAGCAGATGTCCGGCGGTGACCTGTCGGTCCGGGTCGAGCCGGCCGGCCGGGACGAGCTGGCGCAGCTGGTCACGACGTTCAACACCATGGCCTCGGCATTGCAGGACAAGGTCGGCGAGCTGGAAGTGATGGAGGCTCGGGCCCGCCGGTTCGCCGGTGACGTGTCACACGAGCTGCGGACCCCGCTGACCGCGATGACCGCAGTGGCCGACATCCTGCCCGGGCACCCGGGCCTGACCGGGGACGCCGCGGCCGCTGCCCGGCTGGTCCGCCAGGAGATCTTCCACCTCAACCGGCTGGTCGAGGACCTGATCGAGATTTCCCGCTTCGACGCCGGCACCGCCCAACTGGTAACCGATGACACCGACGTCGCGACCGCGGTATCCGGGTGCCTGCGGGCGCGGGGCTGGACGGACGTGCGCACCGACGTGCCCGCCGGGCTGATCGCGCGGCTGGACCGCCGCCGCTTCGACGTCATCATCGCCAACCTCGTCGGCAACGCGCTGCGGCACGGCGGCCCGCCCGTGACCGTGACGGCGAGAGCCGAGCCCCACGGCCGGGGCAGCGGGCAGCTGGCCGTGGAAGTGCGCGACCACGGACCCGGGCTGCCCCCGGCTGCCATCGCGCACGTGTTCGACCGGTTCTACAAGGCCGACACCGCACGCGCCCGTTCCGAGGGCAGCGGCCTGGGCCTGGCCATCGCCTCGGAGAACGCCCGGCTGCACGGCGGGCACATCGAAGTCGGCAACCACCCAGGCGGCGGCGCGGTGTTCACCGTCACTCTGCCCCGCGGCAGCCACCCTTCAATGAGTGGAATGGTGGCGCAAGCAGTACCCGCCGGGCTGTAACGCGGAGCCAGCGGATTGGCGGGCAGCTCGCGGCGCAGGTGCCCCAGCCAATGCCGGTCCCCCTCGCTGGCTTCGGCGGCGTAATGGCTGTTGACTGGCGGTACGAGTGGAGGTTAGGACCTCAACCAACGTTTAGGTCAAGTCGCAGGGGATCGGGGTGCCGCGGCCCGTGGAACAACCCAGATGGGACCAGACGGAGCTCACTGTCGGGCAGCTCGCCAGCCGCAGTGGCGCGAGCGTCTCTGCGCTGCACTTCTACGAGAAACAGAACCTCATCACCAGCCGCCGCAGCGCGGGCAACCAGCGACGCTACCGGCGCGAGACACTGCGGCGCGTGGCCCTGATTCGCGTCGCCCAGCGAGCCGGAATCCCGATCGCGGAGGTCAGCGCCGCCCTCGCCGAGCTCCCGGACCGCCGCACCCCCACCCGGGAGGACTGGCAGCGGTTGTCCAGGCGCTGGCGGGACGAGATCGACCAGCGAATACGCCGCCTCACGCAGCTGCGTGACGACTTCACCGACTGCGTGGGGTGCGGCTGCCTGTCGATCGACCGTTGCGTGCTGGCGAACCCGTACGATGATCTCGGCGAGCAGGGATCGGGCCCCCGACGGCTGCGCTGACGCCGCCCCGCTGTCGGTACAGGCGCACCGCCTGTCGGTCGGCCGGACACCGGCGCGGGAGGTGGAATGGGGGAAGCCGGGGCCCGGCGCGGAGTGATATGCGTTCTCGGCGACGCCAACCTCGACGTGATCGTCCGCCCCTGCGAACCGCTGGCGGTTGAGACAGACACGTCCGTGTGCACGTCGGCCGGAGCCGGCGGGCAGGCTGCCAACGTCGCCGCGTGGGTCGTGGCGCTGGGCGGGAAGGCCAGGCTGATCGCGGTGCGCGGCACCGATCCGGCCGGCCGGATGGTGGCCGGTGAGCTCGCCGGGCGCGGGGTGAATTTCGTCGGGCCGGTGATCGACGGCAGAACCGGCGTCGTCGTGTCCCTGTCGGACGGCGGCTCCCGCTCGATGCTCACCGACCGCGGGGTCGGACCCCGCCTGGACGCCAGCGACCTGCAGGATCAATGGTTCGATGACTGCACGTGGCTGCACCTGCCCGCCTACAGCCTGGTGTCGATGCCGATCCGCGGCGCTGCCCTGGCCGCGGCCGAGCGGGTCGGGCATGTGAGCATCGATTTGTCGTCGACCGCCGCCCTGCGCGCGTACGGCGTCGACCGCTTCCGCGAATTGGCCGCCCGCCTGCGCCCGGAGGTCGTCTTCGGCAACGAGGCGGAAGCCGAGCTGGCCGGCGATCTGCCCGGTGCCGAGCTGGTGGTGAAGCTGGGCGCGCGTGGCGTCGCGGTGGGCGGCACGGTCCACGCGGCGCCGCCCGCGCAGGCCATCGACGCCACCGGCGCCGGTGACGCGTTCGCCGCTGGATATCTGCTCGGCGGCGTCGGTCTCGGCCTGCGAGCCGCGGCCCGCGCGGTCGCAAAGATGGGGGCCATGCCATGACGGTCTCACCCGAGGTGACCGGCGAGGTCGCCGAGGCGCTAAGGCTCGGCCGCCCAATCGTGGCGCTGGAGACAACGCTGGTCGCGCACGGCTTCTCGGCAGGGCGGGGGCTCGACGCCGCAATCGCCGCCGAGGAGCGGGTCCGTTCCGCCGGGGCGACGCCGGCCACGATCGGCATCGTCGACGGCATGGTCAGGGTGGGCCTTGGCCGCAGCGATCTGGAGCGGTTCGCGGTGGCTGGAGCCGCCGCCCGCAAGGCCGGTGCGAGGGATCTCGCCGCGTGCACCGTCCAGCGCGCGCTCGCCGCTACCACGGTCGGGGGGACGCTGGCGATCTGCCGCATGCTCGGCATCAGGTTCATGGGCACCGGCGGGATCGGCGGTGTGCACCGCGGTTTCGCCCACAGCCTTGACATCTCGGGCGACCTGCTGCAGATCGCGCGCACCCCGGCGGTCGTGGTGGCGTCCGGCGCGAAGTCGATCCTGGACGTCGGCGCGACCGCCGAACTTCTTGAGACCCTCGGGGTACCCGTGCTCGGGTGGCGCACCGCGACGCTGCCGCTGTTCTACCGCGGCGAAGGGGGCCCGCCCGTTTCCGCGGTGGTGTCCACCGGCATCGAGGCGGCGCACATCGCCGCTGCCCACTGGCAGCTGAACGGGGCCGGTGGCTTGCTGCTTGCGCGACCGCCGACGGCCGGCCTGGACATTGAGCCGATCATCGCCGACGCGGTCGAGCGTGTGCACAGCCAGGGCGTGAGCGGGCAGGCGGTGACGCCGGCCATCCTGGCCCTCGTGCATGAACTGAGTCACGGGCGCAGTGTGGATGTCAACCGCCAGCTCATCGAGGACAACGCTGGGCTGGCCGCACAGGTGGCCGTGGCCTACGCGGCAACCGACGCGGGCGCACCGCGCGGCGGCTGATACAAAAGGACCTCAATTACCTCCATAACGGCTTACGCGGCGATGGCACTAAGCCCCGGGCAGATTTCCCCGCCCGGGCGTTCCGGCCGCGTTCCGGCCGCGTTCCGGCCGCGTACCGGCCTATCGCCGCGCCAGCACGCCGCGTACGAAGGCCGCCTGGCCCGCGTGCTCCAAGTCGTCGGATATCACGCTTATTAGCCGCACGCCGAGCGTGACTGGCGGATCCCACGACTTGTCGACGATTCTGTCAAGATCACCATCGGTGAGCTGCTTGACGTAGCTGACCGTCCGCTCGTGGACCGCGTCGTGATAGCCGGTCAGCAGCGCACCGGAGGCGACCGTGACCGCCGCGACGTCGGCGGAGCGGTGTCCATAGCCGGTCGCGAGCCGGTTGAACGGCAGCCCGAACCGCTCGGCCCAGCCGCCTGACGTCCATGCCTGCTCGGTCTGCGCGACGTCGGCGACGTGGTCGTCCTGTACCCGGGTCAGATGCCACACCAGCCAGGCGATCGAGTTCACCTCGCTGTCGAGCCGGAATGCCAGTTGCTGCGGCGTCAGCCCGCCGACGACCCCGTGGACACCATCACGGATCCGGCCGAACGCCTCGATCAGAAGATCAGCGCTGGTCATCAGGTGCGACTCCCTTCGCCATGCCCGTTTCCTGAGGTCCCGGTCCCGACGATACGTTACGGCCGCGGCGACGCCTCGCCGAGCCGCCCCAAACTCGGTATAAACACGCTCAAATGCTATTAAGAATTACATTCTCCCGGGCGCGGACGATAAAAACTATCTACGCAAATACGTACATAGCGATCATGTGCGCGTGACAAAAGTACTGCGGTCCAAGATAAGATTTCGCAGAGAAATCGGGCAAGGCTGTATATCGCTGGTATCGCTCATGCCCGGATTGCCAGGAGGGAGGGGCCTGGTGACGGACAATCCGCTGCCCGCTGCGAAGTTCGGCGCGCACATTAGCCACCCGGCGCGTGTGCAGGCCGCCTGGCCTGCCGCCGTCGAGGCGGAATTAGGGCTGAGGTTTCCTGGGCCGGGCACGTGGCCGGAAGACGCCGCGGCCAAGGCCGATGACCTGCCCCGCGGCCGCCATCGGCCGAGTCGGCTGAGCGCACCCGGCCCGGACCAGCGTGTCGCGGCCAGGCGCCGACGCGGGCGTGGCGAGTGGCTTGATTCCGGGCCGGCGCAAGGGGCGGGATGCCCACCTGGCGCGGTGAAATGGCTCTGGCGCCTGCTCGTCGCCGCGATCGTCGTTTTAGCGGCGTTCTCAGCCGCTAATCCCGGCCCGGGGGACAGGCGCGCGGCTGCTTCGGGCGGCGGCGATCCGGGCGGCGGCGATCCGGCGGGGGCGGCCGGCGCGGCGGTCCGCGGCGTCGCGGCGCGGTGGGTCGCGGGGCAGGTCGGCCGGGGGGCGATCGTGGCCTGCGATCCGGCGATGTGCGCGACGCTCCAGTCCCGCGGGCTCGCATCGGGAAACCTCGTCATGCTGCGGCAGGGAGCGCCAGATCCGCTCGGCTCGGACGTTGTCGTGGCGACAGCCGCCGTGCGCAACCAGTTCGGCAGCCGGCTGAGCGGGGTATATGCGCCCGCCGTCATGGCGAGCTTCGGCTCGGGAAGCGCACGGATCCAGATCCGGGCCGTCGCGCCGGACGGCGCTGCCGCGTACCGTTCCGCACTCGGCGCGGACCTGCTGGCCAGGAAGGCCGCTGGCGCGCAACTGCTGCTCAACCCCCGGATCGGTGTCTCGCCCGTGGCGCGCAGGCAACTGACCAGCGGCGAGCCGGACTCGCGGCTCCTGATCACGCTGGCGGCGATGGCCACGATGCGCCCGGTGTACATCGCGGCATTCGGCGGCTCAGCGCACGGCGCGGGTGTCAGCATGCCACTGCGTTCGGCCATCATCCGGGGGATCCGGGGGGCGGGTTATGTGCGGCAGGCCGTTGCCTTCCTGCGCGCACAGCGCGCTCCTTACCTGGCGGCGAGCGTGCAGGCGACGACGCTCGCCGACGGTCGGCCGATCATTCGCATCGAATTTGCCGCGCCAAGCCCGCTCGGGCTGCTGGGCGCCGGTTACGTGGCGGCCAAGCGACGGTGAGCATGGGCACACGCGTCCTCGGGCGCAACCAGGCGTTTGCCACGGTGACTGCCTATCAGGCGGTCCCACCGGGGACGCCGACGGTGCGCGCGGCGGGCGGGAGCGCGAGCACCACCCGGAGCATCAAGCTGTCCGCCGGCACCATTCACACCTGCCTGGTCCTTGACGGCGGGCTGCTCACCACCGGGATCATGGATCGAATCGGGCGGCGGGTTTCCTGTGCATGACACCGGTGTGAAGATCAGGTTGCGCTGTTTGACAGGCCTGGCACCAGTGTCCCGGCTCGGACACAAGTGTCCCGGCTCGGGACACTAGACTGATCGATCCGGAGGTGCGGACCGATGGTCGATGCCGATGCGGTGCGCCGGGTGGCGCTTTCGCTGCCGCGTACCGAGGAAGCGCTGGTCCGTGACCGGGTGAAGTTTCGCGTCGGCCGGATCGTGTACGC
>WNFX01003207.1_pt1 | contig 16366 bp, 16 predicted proteins | sample 5400111 | NCBI WGS metagenome assembly WNFX01 (sample SAMN13153363, study PRJNA577476) | soil metagenome | isolation source: 40 cm soil or saprolite under grassland replicate 1 | place: USA:California | collected 2016-06-15 | reverse complement strand
GTGGAGACGGACCAGAAATGTTTCCCGACGCTCATTGACAATCCGACCGTTTCTTCCATCATTACTCAACGGTCCTATGATCGTATTGTTGGGTATATTGATGAGGCAAAAGCTGCCGGATGTCGGGTGCTTCAAGTCAATCCCAATCATGAACCGTTGCCTGATCCCATCACCAGAAAAATTCCCTTAACGCTGGTGATCAATCCCGATGCACACTTACAGGTCTCCCGCTCTGAAGTTTTTGGGCCCGTCCTGTCCATCTATACCTATCGCCACCTGGATGAGGCGATTGAGCTCATCAATAGCAAAGAGAAACCACTGGGGTTATATATCTTTGGCAAACGGAAATAGGATATTCAGAACGTCGTAAACAAGACATCCTGTGGTGGAATCACCGTCAATGATATTGGTTTGCATGCTGGTTCGAATACGATGGGATTTGGAGGGGTCGGCTATAGCGGAATGGGACGGTATAAAGGGGGATTAACGGGGTATCACACTTTTACCAACCAGAAAGCGGTGTTTGAACAAGGTCTTCTGGGAAGATTTACTGCTGCGTTCTTCCCTCCTTTTCGGAGCGATCGAGCGCGGAGAATGATGCGCTCAATGGCTGGCATCAGATAAGAAGGGATGCGCACCCCTTCTGTTCCCTGCACGATAATGTCCGCTGTACGGTAACTGCTAGGTTCTCGCTGCGGTCTTCGCTCCATTTCACCGAGCGTCCAAGCTTCATCGAAGCGAAGGAGGCGATCATCTCTTCGGGATAGATATCGATTTTGCATCCGAAAGCGCCGCCCACATCGGGAACAATGACGCGCACCTGGTGCTGGGGGTGTCCGATTGCTGCGGCCAGGATATTGCGCAGGATATGCGGATTCTGGGAAGAACACCAGACAGTGAGTGATTTGCTTGCCTTGTTATAATCGGCCACCACACCGCGCGTTTCCATCGGATTAGGCGCGACTCGCTGGTTCACGAGGCGCTGCTTTACCACGATGCCACCGCCAGCCAGTGTTTGCTCGAAGACCTTGTCGATCTCGTCAGTGGGAGGCTTCATGCAGAAAGCAACGTTGGTACCAAACTCTTCGTACAACAGCGGGGCGTCTGACTGCATGGCCTTTTCGGTATCAATCACGGCTGGTAGTGGCTCGTAATCCACATCGATTAGATCGCACGCGTCGTAGGCGACATAACGATCTTCCGCGATAACAACCGCGACAGGGTCGCCGAAGAAGCGTACCTTGTCTTTAGCCAGTGGGCCATGCACTCCCATACCATTCGCAATTTCTCCCAGCGGGATAGCGATAGCGACAGGGCCAACTGAACGCATATCTGCAGCAGTATAGACCGCTTTGACGCCAGGATGCTTGAGGGCGGCTTCTATGTTGATGCTGGTAATGCGTGCGTGGCCGTAGGGGCTGCGCAGTACCGCCATATGCAACATATCGTATAGCTTGATATCGTCAACGTAGGTTGCCTGGCCGGTGATTAAACGAGGGTCCTCACGCCGCTTAATCGGTGTGCCAAGTAAGGCTGCTATGCCCATATCTAAGTTCTTCCTTTCACGTTAGAAGACACCGAAGCGTCAGGATCGCCGGACGCTCACGTTGTCTCAATACTACTCGTCTGCTCCTACCGATTCGGTCGCGACGGTGGGCATCTGCTTTGCAGCATACTGTACAGCACGCACGATATTCTGGTATCCGGTGCAGCGGCAGATATTGCCTTCCAGACCTTTGCGGATTTCAGCGGTTTGAGCACAGATCCCTTCTCGGTAGCCTCGACGGCCTCGTTTATCTCTTCAAGTTTATATTTCTTGATGAGCTTATCGAAAGGGAAACGGCCCTGAACATAGAGTTCGATTAACTGGGGAATAAAGATGTCGGGAATGCTGTCTCCCTCAACGATCCCGCGGAGAGTACGTCCGAAGAGAATGTTGTTCATATCGATGTTAACCTCGGTGCCCAGAGGAGCTGCACCGATCAGCCCACATACCCCTGTGAAACGGAGGCAATCCACAGCCTGGCGCAAGATCTGAGGACGGCCCGTGGTTTCCAGGGTATAATCGGCACCCTTGCCTTTTGTCATCTTCTGAATCTGCTCTAACGTGTTGCCTTATTGATCACATCCATCGTCCCCTGACCTTGCACCTGATCAAGCAGGGCTGCACTATGGAATGGATGCGTGGTTCCAGGCGAGCGACCGTACGGGGCGTGAAGGCATAGGAGACCAGCGTGCGCAGGCGGGTATGTCGTGGCGGATCAAGACCGATCATACTCGAATGAAGGGGATCATCGGTGCCCGGCATGGTTGGCAACATGCGATCTCGATCACTGGAAAAGATGACGTGATCGGTCAAAACCCTCTGTTGCTCTCTCCACCCTGATTGGAACCAGTTCGCCTTTCTCGACGCGCTCTCGGAGGACGAACTTCTGGATCTTGCCGGTCGCCGTCGTCGGGAACTGGTCCACGAAGCACCAGAGCTTCGGTGTCTTGTAGGCCGCCAGATGCGCCCGGCAGTAGTCGTGCAGTTCCGCCGATGATGGTGGTTTCTCAGGCGATACGGGTTGAATAACGGCAGCTACCTGCTCGCCCCATTTTTCATCCGGCACGCCGATGATCACGGCGTTGGCAACTCTAGGATGCCCAGAAAGGAGAGCCTCAACCTCGCGAGGGTAGATATTCTCACCACCGCGGATGATCATGTCCTTCAACCGGCCCGTGATACGTAGGTAACCGCGTTCATCCATCGTGCCAAGGTCACCAGTATGGAGCCACCCTTCGGGCTCGAGCGTCGCTGCCGTGGCCTCTGGCATGTCAAAGTAGCCCAGCATCGTCTGGTAGCCACGGGTACAGATCTCGCCCTGCTCACCGATCGGAAGCACCTGATTCGTGTCAATGTCAACAATCTTGACCTCACCCTGCGCCATCGGCTGACCAATCGTCTCGGACTGGTCCTCCGGGGTATCGTCGTGATGCGTGTGGGTAATGATGCCATGCAGTTCCGTCTGTCCGAAAACGATCGAAAATTGGCAGTCAAGTTCCTTCTGAACGCGACGGACCAGAGCGGCAGGGACTATTGAGGCACCTGATATGACGGTACGCAACGTCGAAAGGGTACGACGCGCCCGGTCGGGGTGGTCGAGCAACATGGTCAACATGGTCGGCACGGCGAGCATGAATGTGCCCTGTTCGCTCTCGATCAGCTCAAGAACGAGCGCGGCATCAAATCCTGGAACCAGGACATGCTTTCCATGCTGGGCCAATGTGCCGACCGCAGCGAGTCCGCAGCCGCCGATATGAAACATCGGCATCGCGTTCACCCACACTCCTCCACGTTCCAATCCCGTTCCCTCGGCCATGAAACGGGATGCATTCACGATGCCCCTGTGGTGAAGAATGGCACCTTTGGGCAATCCTGTGGTTCCGGACGTGTACTGGATCTGCACCGGATCGTCTGGCCTCACGTCGGGGAGCTGTACCGATGGGTTTCCCGACGCGACGAATTCCTGCCAGCCCGCCAGACCAACCACCTCCCGCAGGTCGGGGAGATCTGCTCGGGCCTGTGCGAGGATTGCAGTCATGTTAGTGCCTCGGTATTCCTCAAGGTAAAAGAGCCCCAGGGCGCGTGATTGCCGCAACACATACGTGAGTTCGTGTACCTTGAAAGCTGGATTGACCGTGACAAGAACCATACCAGCGAGGCTCGCGCCCAGTTGAAGCAGTTCCCATTCAGGAATGTTGGGTGCCCAGATAGCGATTCGCTCGCCCGGTTGGAACCTCGTGAGCAGGGCGGAAGCGACACGCTCGGCTTCAAGAAGCAACTGGGCGTAGGTCCATCTTCGACGAGATGAAGCGTCGGGGCACCCCTCGACGAGTGCAATGCGATCGGGGACCTCCAGAGCGGCCTGACGCAGCAATTGCCCGAGCGTTACATCAAGCAGTGGCTCACTCCTGTCGGCTGGCCAATAGGATTCCGTCACCTGTGCGGAGTGGCTCAAATTTCCATAATTCATGGCGTTTATCCTCCTGTGACCCTTCATTGGTTCACGGCTTGTCTCAACGTCTGTTGATTCCGCAAATTCCCTGCACTGATGCCACGAAGCATCGGTGCCGCTAGAGAACCCGCAACCGCACTACTCGATGATGTTGTCGCCGCCTCGTCCCATCCATTCGTTCGTGATCTCACGCCTCAAGATCTTGCCTGTTGCATTTGTTGGAAGCGGTGCCCGGCGAATCCACCAGCGCGTTGGGACCTCGAAACGAGCCAGGCTTTGTGCGGCATGAGAGCGTAGCCCTGCTATGTCGGGGTCTGTGCCAGGGCGAAGGAGAAGTGCGGCACCAACCTCCTCTCCCAGGTCGGGATGGGGAAGGGCCACCACGGCGGCCTCGATGACATCCGGGTGGCTGAGAAGAGCTTGCTCGACATGCACACTTGCGATATTCTCTCCACCACGAATGATGATATCCTTCGAGCGACCAACGACGTAGAGGTAGCCCTCCGCATCCAGGCGGCCAAGGTCGCCCGTGGAGATCCAGCCTTCTGCATCGATGGCCGTAGACGTTTCGCCCCAATACCCGCTCATCGCAGTAGGCGTCCGTGCAAGAATCTCCCCGATACCATCTACATCCGCGTTCTTGATCTGCACTTCGACGACCGGCAATGGCCGCCCAACGCATCCCGGTCGTTGCGCTATTTCCGAGCCAGAGCCAGCGGCGAGGACGCCGCCCGCTTCCGTCAGGCCATACAACGTCCCTCCGCCACCATGAACGCCTGGGAAGGCGGCCCGCACCTTGTCTCGGAGTTCGCGCGAAACACTCGCACCTCCCATCGGCACAGAGACGAGACTCGACGTGTCATAGCGATTGAAGTCTTCGTGATCGATGACACGCGATACCATCGTTGGAATGCTCCCCCACACTCGCACTTTCTCTTGTTCGATCAAGCGGAGCACTTCGGCGGCCTCGAACCGACCCTCGAAAAACACGAGCGTACCGCCGGAGAGGAGGGTGCTGCACGTCACTTGGAGGCCAGCGAGATGAAAGAGGGGGACAGACAGGAGGCTGACCGTCCCAGGGTGCGAGTTAGGTAACTCGCTCGGCAGGCGCCCAGTCAGCACGAGGAGATTCTGTAGATTGGCAACCACCGAACGGTGCGAGAGGAGCACGCCCCTGGCAGCACCCGTTGTCCCCGAACTGAAGATGATGAGTGAGGGATCATCCTCATTGATGGGAGCATGTTCAAACTCCGGGCACTTACTGTTATCGTCAACCAGTGCGCGAAGGTTAGCAAAAGAGAGGAGCGGTATGTCGTCTGATAGTCCTCCTGGTCGCGGCGTGTCGGTCAGTACCAGCTTCGGATGGATCATCTCGATCACCTCACGAAGCTCTTTCTCGCTCCACCAGACATTGCCTAGAACAGCGACGCCCCCGAGCCATTGGATCGCCCAGAACGCGACGACCCACTCGACTTGATTCACGCCGAATAGCAGTACCCGATCTTGCGCCCGAATCCCGGCTTGTTGCAGCCGCTGTGCAACGCGCATTACTGCTCGCTCGTGGGCCTCGAACGTGATGCGGCGATGACCCTGCACAAAGTGCGTTCTGCCGTGCCACCGCCGTGCATCGAGCAGCAGCGCAGGCACCGATGGTGGTCGCTCCGCGTAGACAAGGCACGAGTGGCCGGACACCTCGGTGCGAACCACGTTGCGCGACCATCGAACTGCTCCCACAGGCGGGGAAATATGAGGGACGCTGGGGTTGATATCAGTCATTCTCAGTTACACCTCCAATGTACCTGCTTGTCTCGCTTCTCCAGCCAATCGCCCCCCGAGATCAGCGGACAAAGCGCGGTCGACGTTTTTCAAGGAAAGCCGCCACTCCCTCGGCATAGTCGGGACGGGCCATCAACTCACCAATAAGAACCTTGCTCTGCTCGATTGCCTCCCTCACGTTGGTGTGCAAAAGATCACCGTAGAGCTGCCGCCTGGCCGTGCTGACGGAATCTGGTGAGAGTTCGGCGAGCATGTGGGCATACTTCTCGACACGTTGCTCAAATTCCGGCTGCGGGAAGATATCGTTGAAGAAACCCATTGCCTTCAATTCCTCGGCTAGCAGGACGCGCCCGCTCAGCAGGATGTCGGCCGCGTGGCTCAGGCCGACGATGCGCGGCAGAATCCAGGACAGGCCGTATTCAGCCGGCAGCCCCAGCCTGGGCGCGGCCGTCGTGATCTTTGCTCCTTCCACCGCGAAGCGGATGTCGCAGAAAGCGACGAGTGCGACGGCGATGCCTGCACAGGCCCCGTTCACCGCCGCGATGATCGGGGGTCGCATGCCAAACTGCCATGCCATGTCGGCATCGAATTCTGGCCGCACCCCATAGCCGGGTTGTTCCGCGTCAGCAGGCAGTGCGGGGTCATACCCGTCAGCGTGAACATACTTCGCGAGGGCCTGACTGTCAGCTCCGGTGCAGAAGCTGCTCCCCGAACCCGTCAGCACGATCACACGAACGTGTGCATCACTATCTAACTGCTTCATAATCCAGCGATATTCAGCGTGCATCCGGCCCGTCCATGAGTTGCGCCGTTCGGGTCTGTGGAGCCACACAGTCGCAACCCCCGCCGGATCGATCGAGTAGCGGGTGACCTTCAGTTCCATACTCAACTCCATTCCTGCTTTGATCCTTGCCAGAGATGTGCCTTGTCGTGTAAGATAGTATACATGAAATGTAAGTAAGTTTCAAATCTTGTCGAATATTGGAGGTTTCTATTATGTCGGAGGTTTCTTCTATGACGCAGGCAGCAGTACTTGAGCATCCGCACCAGCCGCTTCGGCTGGTGGACGTACAACTCGATGGACCATACCTCGGAGAGGTCATGGTCGAAATGGGCGCAACAGGAGTGTGTCACTCAGACATCTCCGTCTACAACGCGACCCTTCCCAATCCTTTCCCCGTCGTTCTGGGCCACGAGGGTGCGGGTACGGTGGTCGAAGCCGGGGAGGGTGTCACCAATGTTCACCCTGGTGATCGGGTCGTGTTGGCCTGGCTGGCCCAGTGCGGTGAGTGCTTCTACTGCCTGCGCGGACAACCCTCGCTGTGCGAGGTCGCGGGCGGCGCGATGACGAGAGGGACGCTGCTCGATGGCACGACTCGCTTCCGCTGGCTGCAGGGGCCGATCTATCACATGGCCGGTCTCGGTACGTTCTCGCGTCGCTGCGTCGTACCAGCCAACGCTGTCGTGAAGGTAGCAGACCGGATTGACATTGCCGTGGCGGCTCTTATCGGCTGCGGGGTGCTCACCGGGTTTGGCGCCGCTGTGAACACTGCCCAGATCCATGTCGGAGATACCGTAGCGGTTCTGGGATGTGGCGGGGTTGGACTCAACGTCATCCAGGGAGCGCGGATCAGCGGCGCGGCCCAGATCATCGCCGTTGATATACACCCCGAGCGGCTTCGCCTCGCCGAGCAATTGGGGGCAACGCATACGATTCCAGGCGGAGACGAGATCGTTGCACATGTTCGGGAGTTGACTGCGAGACGCGGAGTCGATATCGCCTTCGAGGTCGTTGGACGCCAGGAGACCATCAGCGATGCCATCCGCATGACACGGCGCGGCGGTCAGACGATCCTGGTTGGTGCTGCTGGCGATGGAGTTAGCGTTTCCGTCCCTGCCTTTACCGGTCTCGTGTTGACGGAGAAGGTGATCCGCGGTTCTCTCTACGGCTCGTCGCACATCCGACGCGACGTAGATCGAATCGTTCGGCTCTATGAATCAGGACAGCTCAAGCTCGATGAGCTGGTCTCAGCCAGGTTTGCGTTTGAAGAGGTCAACGACGCCGTCGCCTACTGCGCCTCGGAGCGCGGCGCGAGAGCTGTGGTGGTTTTCTAACACAGTCACCTGGACAGAACGTCTTCTGCCGGTGCATAATGGTAAGAACATACATCTCAGAAAGGCGTTCGATGCATAGAGACAGAGGGTCCTCCTCACCACTGCAGGTCAGCCCCGGCAGCGCCCGTTCGATCCTGCTCACAATCCTTGGCGAGTTCGTGTACCCCGGAGAGGAGCCAGTCTGGACATCCACGTTGCTCCACGTCCTCACCGGGGTGGGAGCCGAGGAGAAGACTGCCCGCCAGGCCATCGCTCGCGGCGCGGCTGCTGGCTGGATTGCGCCTGGAAAGAGCGGACGAGAAGTGTGTTGGCACCTGACACCGGCGGGGAGGCAACTGATTAGAGAAGGCGCGGAGAGGGTGGAATCATTAAGTGCTGACTCCACCGCCTGGGACGGTAACTGGTTGATTCTGATCATCACAGTCCCCGAGAGTAGCCGTGTCGTCCGCAGGAGGCTCTATAGCAGCTTGAACTGGGCCGGTTTCGGAAACCCAACACCCGGCATATGGGTCAGCCCTCATCCAGAGCGCGAGGGGGAGGCCAGGCGCATTATCGACGACCTGAAGCTGTCCGCCTCCACCTTTTCCTTTGTAGGATCGTGCGCCAGCATCGGGCTAAGCGACCATGACCTGGTCGAACGCGCCTGGAACCTGGGCGCTGTCGAGGCGTATTACGGAGAAATACTCGACAGGTTCAAGGGACTCCAGCCTCAAGAGGGTGACTCCATCCTCTTTACGCACGTCCAGTTGGTGAATCAATGGCAACGTTTCCCGTTTATCGATCCGCAGCTGCCGAACGCGTTACTTCCGCCAGATTGGATCGGACGGCGAGCAGCCGTGCTGTTTCAAGAGCAGCGCGCCACCTGGCTTGATGCCGCGCACAAACGCTGGCACGAGCTAACGGGCGCCGCGACGACTGCTGACCGAGCCGGGCGATAAATGCGGCCTGTCGTGCTGGTATCGCAGCGCCGACGGTGACACCTGTCACAGTTCATCAATGAGACGACAGGGAACAAGTGCGCTAGTGTTCGAAGTGTTCTTCCCGTTCGTGGAACGTGTCGCGTGTGCCACGTCGACTTCGCTCCCGAAGGAAGTTAAAATCTTCGGGGTCGAACTTGATGTTGGTACTGAGCGAATGGCCGACGTAACCACGCCAGAACTGCTGCGAGTAGCCGAGACTGTCGAGCGCCATCTGGTGGACAGCTTTCCCCATCACCAGGGCGTCCCTGGGGTGTTTCGCAATCCTTTGCGCCCATGATTCGACGGTAGCTTCGAGTTCATCCTCGGGAACGGAACGGTTGACGAGCCCGAGTTGGACTGCTGTCTGGCCATCGAATTCCTCGGCAAGAAGCAGCAACTCGCGGGCCTTTTTCGGTCCGTACATAAGGATTTGCGCGTTCAGTTGCCAGGTATTGCCAGCTAGGCCCAGTCTCTGCTCGGCATGGCTAAACTTCGCCGAGTCCGCAGCTATGGCCAGATCTACCAGCTCGACCAGGTACATCCCCGCACCGACACAATAGCCTTGCACCTGGGCAATAACTGGCTTGAGCGAGTACTGGAAGGCCATATAGTTCATGGCCAGTTTTCGATCGCGCTGTAGCCGAACGCGTTGGCTCGGACGCTTTGGTTTCTCCTCGGATGACCCCTTCGCGAGGCCATATGCCCGTACAGCATCATTGTAATCGTGGCCCGAGCAGAAGGACGGCCCCCGGCCCTTTAGAATGATCACCTTGATGGCGTCATCATCTTCGGCCTCGTGGAGCATCTGAACCAGCTGATCCAGGCCAGCGAAGCTCAGCGCGTTGTGTTTATCTGGTCGGTTAAGGATGAGTCTCGCGACCGGTCCTTCCTTTTCAATAATCACTTCATTGGTCACGTTGCACCTCCATGAGTTGTGTTCACTGGTGCCGCCCGCTTCAGCGAATCGGCGAAAATATTCTACATTACTTGACATTAACTTCTATTTAGCGTAGCATATTATTACCATAGTGTAGCATAGTATTCATTCCTTGACAATTGCCTGGTAATAACTTGAGGAAACCAGATGGAGGACTCTATGACTGAGTTGCATGACACGAGTGGAGTGGGGACGCGCAACTGCGCATGGGTGGATGACTACGATCTTTTCTCACCGGAGTTCTGTACCGACCCATTCTCGCGCTGGGATGCTATGCGCCAGGGATGCCCTATCGCACACAGCGACCTCTGGGGGGGATCGTGGATGCCGGTCCACTACAACGACATCCGCATGATTGCGCGAGACTCGCAACGGTTTTCATCGCGCGCGGTTGAGGTTGCCGGCCCGATTCCCGCGCAAGGGGGTGGTCTTTTCGCGCCGCCACTCACGACGGATCCCCCTGCGCACTTTAGCCACCGAAGCTTGTTGCAGCCTTTTTTTTCCCCCCAAAAGCTTGCCGAACTGGAGCCGTTCATCCGTGCGGAGGCCCGATCCCTCGTCAACAGGCTCGCCGAACTTGGCGAGGGCGACGCGGTGGAAGACTTTGCTGAGCACCTGACGATCGCGGTCCTGGCGAAAATACTCGATGTGCCGAGGGACAATGAGCAGCGCTTCACGGATTGGGTAGTCAGGCTGGTGCGGGTCGGCCCCCGTGATCAGGCGGTGCGCACTGCCGCCGTCCGCGAGATCCTCGACTATTGCGACGCCCTCCTCACAGAGCGCCGAGCATCGCCCGGAGACGACCTCGTCAGTTATCTGGCTACAGCTCACATCGACGGCCAGCCGCTGAGTAGGAAGCATCAACTGGGAAGCTGTTTTCTGATTCTGCTCGCTGGCGCGGACACGACGTGGAGCGCAATCGGAGCCAGTCTCTGGCACCTTGCCACACATCCGCAGGATCGAGCGCGGCTGCTTGCCGAACCGGAACTGCTCAGTAGGGCGGTAGAGGAGTTATTGCGGGCGTATGCACCGGTGACCGTCGCCCGCATCGCCAGAGAGGGGGTGGAACTTCACGGTCGTTCCATCGAGGCCGGTGAACGCATCATGCTGCCTCTCTCCGCGGCGAATCGAGATCCGAAGCAGTTCGTGGAGCCCGACGTCGTGAAGATCGACCGCACACCGAACCTCCATCTGACGTTCGGCTCAGGTAGGCATCGTTGCCTCGGAGCGGGCCTTGCCACGCTTGAGCTGCAAGTTGGACTTGAAGAATGGTTGCGCGTGATACCCGACTTCTCCCTGGTCGATCCGGAGAACATTCGCTGGAGCGGGGGTCAGGTTCGCGGTCCAGAGCGAGTTGCGTTTCAGGTGAGCAAATGAGTAACAGAGAGTTCCAGTCTACAGGTGGAAAATCTGCCGAAGACGGCGGGACAGCTCCCGCTCCTCTCCACGGTATAAGAGTGATTGAGCTTGCCCACTGGATGGCTGGCCCCGCGGCTGGTGGCGTACTCGCCGACTGGGGAGCAGAGGTCATCAAAATCGAGCCCCCAGGTGGCGACCCGATGCGCAAGCTGTTCAGCACGTTCGGGCTCAACCCGGATGCGCCCAACGGTGCCTTCCTGGCGGCGAATCGCGGGAAGCGCTCGATCGAGATCGAGGTGAAAACCGAGGCTGGTCGGGAAGTCCTCGACCGCCTGCTCCAGCGGGCGGATGTGCTCTTGACCAATCTACGGCCCAGTGCCCTGGAGCGACTCACCCTCACGCCTGCGGCGGTGATGGCCCGGCACTCTCGACTCATCTACTGCTCCGTGACGGCTTACGGCTGGGGAGGACCAGACCAGGAGCGCGCCGGGTACGACCTGGCGGCATTCTTCGGGCGGGCTGGCATTTCGCACCAGGTGACAACACAGGGCACGGCCCCGGCGGCATTGATGCAGGGACTGGGTGACACGTTCACGGCATTAGCTGCCGTCTCTGGCATCCTCGCCGCCCTGGTCGAGCGCCAGAGCACGGATACGGGCCGGTTCGTCGAGGCATCACTCCTGCGCACGGGCATGTGGGCACTGAGCGGTGAACTCGGCGTCCAGGCGTTGGGAGGACATCCACGTCCCCCTGCCCCACGTGACATGTGCCCGACGCCGCTGTTCAACTCCTACCGCACGGGTGATGACCGTTGGTTCTTCCTGGTCGGCGTCGAGGCGTCGCGACACCTTCCGAAGGTCTTGCGGGCCATCGGGCGCACCGACCTCCTCACCGATGAGCGGTTTCAAAGCGGTCGCCAGATCTCGAAGAACCGTCGGGAGTTCATCGCACTGCTCGACGAGGCATTTGCGTCGAAACCACTGGTGGAGTGGATCGAAATATTCAACGAGCATGACGTGTGGTGGGCACTGGTACAGTCCCCTGCGGACGTCATTGATGACCCGCAAGCGCGAGCCAGCGGGGCATGGGTCACAGTCGACCAGGGTGTTGTGGGAGGGGGAGCCGAATCGGTCGATGCTCCCATTCGTTACGATGGCCAGTCACGAGCCCACGTTCAGGGCGCACCGAAGATAGGCGAGCAGACGCGTGAGGTGCTGCGCGAACTGGGCTACAGCGATGACACCATTGAGGAAATCGTGGCGAGTACCATCGCTCAACGCGGGCAGAGATCCCGATAACCGGGCGCGATGCTCACCACCCTGCCAGGCGTGTGCGCTCTTTTGAGAAACGGGCGTACGCGATCTGACCAACAACATGGAGGAGAACATGCACGAAGCAGTTATGACCATCGGGGGTGAGCCGATGCGGGCGACACGCACGTTTGGAGTCATCAATCCAGCTACGGGTAACGTGTTCACTGAGGCCCCCGAGTGCTCGAAGTCCGAACTGGACGAGGCGATGGGTGCGGCAGCGAGGGCGTTTCGCACCTGGCGGTTGGACGAAGAAGCCCGACGCGAGGGGCTGCACAGAGCAGCGAAGGCGGTGATGGCCGCCCAAGGCGAGCTTGCGGCTCTCCTGACCGCCGAGCAGGGCAAGCCACTCACCGCTGCGGCTTACGAGGTGGAGCAGGCCGCACTGTGGCTGAGAGTCTCCGCGGAGCTAGAGCTGCCCCGCGAGGTGGTCCAGGACGACGCGACCGCGTATGCTGAGGTCGTGCGGCGACCTCTCGGCGTGGTCGCAGCCATCACGCCCTGGAACTTCCCTCTGCTCCTGGCGGCCTGGAAGATCGGTCCTGCCCTGGTCGCGGGGAATACGGTGGTGTTGAAGCCCTCTCCATTCACGCCGCTGACGACACTGAAGCTGGGAGAGCTTCTCGCGTCTCAGCTGCCGCCGGGTGTGGTGAATGTCGTCAGCGGCGGCGACGAACTGGGGGCGTGGATGACCAGCCACCCTACCGTCCGCAAGATCAGTTTCACAGGGTCGGTGGCGACTGGTAGGGCCATCGCAGCCGCTGCGGCCCCCGACCTCAAGCGGATCACCCTGGAGCTGGGAGGCAATGACGCGGCGATTGTCCTCGACGACGCCGACCCCGCGGTCATTGCCAGGGATATGTTCTGGGGGGCGTTCATCAACTGCGGCCAGATCTGCGCGGGCATCAAGCGCGTATACGTACCAGAAGCGCTGCACGATGACCTGGTCGAAGCCCTCGCCGAGCGTGCCCGGAAGGTACGGGTCGGGGAGGGAACGCGGAACGGCGTCCAGATCGGACCAATCAACAACCGTCCTCAGTACGAGCGCATCAAGGAGCTCGTCAACGACGCGCTTGCGGCTGGTGGCAGGGCAGTGGCTGGCGGCAAGCCGATGGTCGGCGACGGTTACTTCTTCGAGCCGACCATCCTCACCGGCGTGAGCGACGGCATGCGGATCGTCGACGAGGAGCAGTTCGGCCCAGTGCTTCCAATCATCCCATACCGCTCACTCGATGACGCCATCGAGCGAGCCAATGCCACCCAATACGGTCTATGCGGCTCGGTGTGGGGTTCCAACCTCAACCGGGCAACCAAGGTGAGCAGTCGGCTGGAGTGCGGTACCGCCTACATCAATGCTCACCTCGCTATCGCTCCTCACCTGCCGTTCGGCGGCACGAAGTGGAGCGGCATCGGAGTGGAGAACGGCCATTGGGGACTGGACGAGTTTACCAATCTCCAGGTTCTGTACCGATCGCGGGCTTAACAGGGACCGGTGTCGCTGGTTACTCTCAAGAGTAGCTTAGTCCGTGCCACTTTGTTTAGGTACCATTGTACATGGGGATCTTTCATGGCTCGGCCATTGCGATGATCGGGATTCGGGACTGGCAGTTCAAGGCACCAATTTTTGTGAGTGATACGCTGCACTTCGTCATGGAGCTCGTATCAAAGCGCCTGACCAACTCAGGCGATCGTGGCATCATCGATCGCAAGTTCTCGTTGCTCAATCAGAAGGGAGAGCGAACTCTCCCAGGCATTTTCAGGAGCGGAGGAGTCTGCATCCTCTGCTCCTGACTCCGTAAAAAAACAGGCACGCAGCTAAGTCACCCCCTGTCTCTTTCCCCAGCCCATCTCCGTGTTAGTAGTAGCATTAACACAACCAGACATAACAAGGGACATGGCATGTTCTTATTCATTCATCTGCCCACACTCGCCAGAACCATTCTAATCGCGGCAATCACTATCTTGACGCTGCTCGGGATTATGATACGTCCATTCAAGTTGAACGAGGCCCTATGTGCACTTGGAGGGGCTGCACTCCTGCTCGTTCTGGGCCTGATCAGTCCAGCCAACGCGATCTCTACACTCCTGGGCGACTGGAATACGTTCTTCTTCTTCCTGGGCCTGATGAGCATCTCGGCGCTGGCAGAAATGGCGGGCTTCTTCGACTGGCTGGCGACGCAGGCGGCGCGACTGGCCGGGAATAGCTCTCGCCGCCTCTTTCTCAATATCTTCCTACTCGGCAGCCTGATCTCGATGTTTCTCTCCAATGACGCGACCGCGCTGATACTCACCCCCATCGTCTAGACGTACTGCCCCATTTAGTGTTTTAAACGAGATGCTCAAACGCTTGCGGCTCTTATATGTGCAATACCATATTGCATAACATTTCTTTTAGCTGTTTTCCTGGTTCAGAGCAGGGAAGCAGCTTTTTTCCATTGTACCACACAGCAAGGTAGGAGACGCCCGATGAGCCAGCTTCACAGCATTAAAACACCTACATTTTATCTTCCTGATTTTACACCAGGAGAGCTTGACTACATGGCGCAAGCATACACTACTGAGATGTATGCCATTGTGCATCTGTTCCGGCAGAAAAGCACGCCGTTTTACTTGCCTGAAACGTATGCGCTGAATAGCTTTTACCAGAAGAAGCAGCCACTCGGTAAAATTGGCACAAGACAGCAGGAGCAAGGACAACAGCTTCGTGACGAACTGGTAGGCCGTGTGACTGATGCGCTTATTCACGCTGGCTGGACACAAAGAGGAGTATCGCCAAACAACGGGAAAACTCCCATTTGGCAACCACCGCAGATGGAGTAGAATAGGACACCTGCCAGATGACGCTTTTTATGAACCCTGAACACACCGGACACGAACGCTTTCTCAGCTATGCCGCAACCCTTAAAGAGCGGTTTGCCTCCGGTCTGCTTTCTGAATTGCAGAGCGTACCGCAGTGGGTTGTCTGGCGGGCAGAAATTGACCGGGACGGCAAACAGAAGAAAGTCCCCTATAGCCCGCGCGACAGACTGGCGCATGCCAGCGTGAAAATGCCTCACAGTTGGGGAAGGCTTGACCAGGCGCTTACCGCGCTGCAAAGCGGCACCTACTCAGGCATCGGCTTTATGGTAACACCACCGCTTGCGTTCGTAGACCTTGACCACTCGTACGACAAAACAACCGGAACGATCACCGATCCCCAAGCAGCAGCGATAGTGCAAGACATCAATTCCTACACCGAAGTCTCCCCAAGCGGTACAGGACTGCATCTGTTAGCCTACGGAAACTTGCCAGGAAAAGGCATCCACACCGCCATTGAACTCTACGGACAAGACCGTTTTACCACCATCACCACCAACCATCTCGCGCAGACATTGCCAACGATTGAACACCGGCAGGCAGCAATCGACGCGCTCTACCGGAGATTTCCTCCGCCCGGAGCGTCAAGAGAAGATCAGAACACGAGGGGTGGTGTGGGGGGAGCGGCACGCACGGAATTGTCCCCGGAAGCAGGGAACGATCCGCTGCTACAGCAATTGTTGCGAGGCGATACGACAGGCTATGCCTCTTCTTCCAACGCTGATTTTGTTCTTGTGCTCAAGCTCTTGCACTGGACAGGGGATAATGTCGATCTCACCAGAAAGCTGTTTCTAGAGTCAGGCTTGTACCGAGAGGAGAAAACCGAGCGCAAAACCGGAGAGACCACCTACCTTGATATGACGATCAACAATGCCCGCAAGAAGCGGAGGAACCCGCCGATGAGACGCTAGGAGCGTTTTCTCTCTGATTGCAAGCGGGCAGTAAACCTGCTACAATCTTGCCACGATGCCAGCCACTCAACCACTCATCACGACGACGCAGCACCAGCCGCTTATCGGTATTCCCTTTGAGGAAAACGGGAAAGAGGTTATCCGC
>WNFX01009487.1_pt1 | contig 16368 bp, 16 predicted proteins | sample 5400111 | NCBI WGS metagenome assembly WNFX01 (sample SAMN13153363, study PRJNA577476) | soil metagenome | isolation source: 40 cm soil or saprolite under grassland replicate 1 | place: USA:California | collected 2016-06-15 | reverse complement strand
CTCCTCGTTCCCTTCTCAGCCCGCGCAGGGGTGACTTGCGCCGACGTTCTCAAGTCTCTCGGCAATCAGCTCGTGGACCCGACCTGCTTCCAGAGCGCTGACCTCACCACCGCCAATCCTTCGACGACGCCGGCCAACAATTCGCTGACCGGGCTGCCGGCGGGCGCCTTCACTCCCGTCACCGATCGCGGCGTGATCGCGCCCAGCGCGGGCAAGCGCACTCCGATCACCAAAACGGTCCCCGGCGTGCAGCTCAACGCGCGCATCGCTTCCGACCCGGCCGGGCAGGCGCGTTTTCTCCTGCGGCTGCCGAACGACTGGAACGGCCGGCTGGTGGTCGCGGGAGCCTCGGGAACGCGCAGCGAGTTCAATGGCGATTTCGCCTGGAGCGATTACGTGCTGCAGCAGGGCTACGCCTACGCCTCGCAGAACAAGGGCGTGCTGAACCTGTCGATCGTCACGCTTGTGCCGCCGCCGCCCGCGGATCCGCTCGCCTGCCGGCTCAACCCGGCGTCCCCGGTCTTCGTGCACTTCTTCGACAACGATCCCGGCCAGCCTTTCACCCGCTGGGCGGAATTCATGATCAAGGGGGCGCAGCTCGCGCGGGACGGCGTCAAGGCGGGCTACGGCCGCTCGCCGCGCTTCAGCTACGCGGTCGGCACCTCGAACGGCGGCTACCAGGTACGCCGCGCGGTCGAACTGGCGCCGGACCTCTTCGACGGCGGCGTCGATTGGGAAGGCACTTTCGTCGACGAGCACGCGCCCAATATCCTGACCGACTTGCCTCCGGCCATTCTGAACTTCCCGGATTACGTCGCCTCCGGATTCAACGGCGCAGGGACCGCGGCGAACAACATCCGCGGCGCCGGCTATCCGCCCGATATCGTCTCGGGGGCGGTTTCGTTCTGGGGGCTCTACAACGCCCAGTTCTGGGAAGTGACGCAGTGCCAGTGGCAGAAGCGCCTCGATCCCACCTACGATACCTATGGGAGCGGCACGGGAACCTACAACTACGTGAGCCGACTTTCTTTCTCGGACGTCGGCGCGCAGTTCGCCGCCTTCGCCACGACGGGGAAGATCCGGCGCCCCCTCGTCACCGTCGCCGGCACGATGGACGCGTTGCTGCCGATCGACCACCACGCCCGCGCGTACGCGCGCAAGGTCGCGGCCGCGTCAAAGCACGGGCGAGATAACGACGGCGACCGGCCCGCGTATCGCCTGTACGAGATCCAGAACGGCAACCATATCGAGACGTTCCAGGACGTGTTTCCGCAGCTCGAGCTGATCGAGCCGCACGCGCAGCGCGCCTTCGATCTCCTGGTGCGCCAAGTGGAGAACAACGTGCCGCTGCCGCCCGACCAGTGCGTTCCGCGCGGAAGGAGCATCGCCGACTCGCCGGCGCAGGCGGGACATTGCGCGAGCCTCTTCGTGCCCTGAAGCGGCGCTAGTCGGCGCGGCCGCCGGGGAGCCTGGCGCGCAGGTGGCGCAGCTCCTCTTCGAGATCGCGGACGCGCTCGAGCAGCGCGACCACCAGCGCCACCGCGTGCGGGTCCAGGTCGAAGTCCTGGCGCAGGCGGCGCGCGCTGCGCGCGACGACCAGCCGGTCCGCGCCGAATGCCCAACGCTGTGCGTCCGGATCGATCGGCGCGAGCACTCCGTAGTCCACGAGCTCGCGCAGCTCTGTTTCTGACAGGCCCGACAGCTCGCACAGTTCCTCGAGCGCGAGCTCGAGGCGTTCGTGCAGCCACATCGCTTGCCCGGTCTTCACTTCGCAGCCTCCTCCTCGAAATGTCCGCGCGGGTTGAAGGTCGAGGCCTCGGCGAGCTCCTTGAAGAGCGCGCGCTCGCGCTCGCTCGCCACGGTCGGCACTGCGATCTGGACGATCGCGAAGAGGTCGCCCTCTCCCCCATGCGGCTTGGGGAGGCCGCGCCCGGCGAGCCGCAGTTGCCGGCCGGCATGCGTCCCCAGCGGGACCTTGAGGCGCACCGATCCGCCCAGCGTGGGCACCTGCACGCTCGCGCCGAGCACCGCCTCCCACGGGGCGAGCGGAAGATCGAGGAAGAGGTCGTGGCCGCTCGCGCGAAACAGCCGGTGCGGATGCAGTGCGATATTGAGATACAGATCGCCGTCGCGTCCGCCGTTCAACCCCTTGCCTCCCTTGCCGGGCAGGCGCAGGCGCTGGCCGTCCGTGGCGCCCTTGGGGATGCGCGCCTTGAAGGCGCGCCGCACGCGGTGCGCGAAACCGCTCTCGTCGTACTCGGGTACGGTCAGCTCGAGGTCCACCTCGGTGCCGCGGTAGGCTTCCTCGAGCGTGATGTGTGCGGTGACCTCGTAGTCTTCCCCGGGAACGGGAACCTTGCCGCCGCGCCGTCCGGCGCGGTGCGTGCCGCCCATCATGCCGGCGAAAAGATCCCCCAGATCGATATCGTCGAACGAGAATTGACCGCCGCCGAATTGCTGCTCCCACCCCGGGGGCGGTTTGAACTCCTGTCCGGGACGATGGCTGCCCAGCTGATCGTAGGCGGCGCGCTTTTCCGGGTCCCTCAGGGTTTCATAGGCTTCGCCGAGCTCCTTGAACTTCTCCTCGGCGTCGCGCTCCTTGGAAACGTCCGGATGATATTTTCGCGCGAGCTTCCGGTACGCGTTCTTGATCTCCTCGGCGCTCGCCTTGCGGTCGACGCCCATCACGGCGTAGTAGTCTTTGTATTTCATCCGTGGCCCGGAAAGACGGCAAGCTCATCCGGCAGGGCACGAGAATAATGCTTCCGCCGGGCAGGCCTCGGCGAGATCGGCGCTTCCGCCGGCCGGAACTGCCCTAGCGCAGGCGCCCCTTGTTCGACTTGGGTTGCGGCGCCTGAAAAACGTAACCCTTTTCCCTGGCATCGGCCAGGCACCCCTCGTAGTTCTTGTAGGCCCGATGCGATTCCGAGACGACCGTACGGTCCGCGGAAATCTGCTGCCATCTCCAGGCGTGAGCGGGGTCGCTGTAGAAGCGCCAGATGATGTTCATCTGCAGGAATTCTCCCTGGGGCGGGCGGTCACATCGCCTTCAGGTTCTCGGCCGAGGTCTTGCCGTTCTTGCCCGTGACCAGCTCGTATCCCACCTTCTGGCCTTCGTTCAAGGTGGACAGGCCGGCCTTCTCCACCGCCGAGACATGCACGAACACGTCCTTCGAACCGTCGTCTGCCTGGATGAAACCAAAACCCTTCGATGCGTTGAACCACTTCACTTTTCCGGTTGGCACAAGAACTCTCCTGACGAAAGAAATTGGATTGAAGGCTCGCCCGGACCGGTGCTTCGGCCCGGAGCGACGGAAGCTAGTTTAGTCCAATTCGCCGCCGCTGCGCGGGTGTCTGCCGTTATACTCGCCCGTTGCAGGAGAAGTCCCCGGCGCACTGCGCCGCAACACCCGCTCAAGGAGGATGTCATGAAACGCCTGCTTTTTGGCCTGATGCTGCTTGCCTCGCCCGTATTGGCACAGGACGCGGTGCCGCAGATTCCGTTCGACGGGACCGACCCGCTCAAGCTGCCGAAGGACCTGTATCTGGGCGAAGTCACCGGCGTCGCGCTGAATTCGAAGGGGCACGTCTTCGTCCTGTCGCGCGGCAACACCACGGGCCCGGCCTACTCCGCCGCCGCGGCGCAGCTGCTCGAGTTCGATCCCGAAGGAAATTTCGTGCGCGAGATCGGCAAGAACCTGTACGCCTGGTCGTTCGGCCATACCGTCCGTGTGGACCCGAACGACAACGTCTGGGTCACGGACAAGGGATCGGACATGGTCGTGAAATTCAATCCCCGGGGCCGCGTTGCGATGGTGTTCGGGCGCAAGCAGGAAGCATCGGACAGGGAAACGGCGCCGCTCGAGCGCCCCAACCCGCCTCTGCCTCACGAAGACGGACGCTTCAGACAGGTGACCGACGTCGCCTTCGACGCGGCCGGCAACGCCTACATCAGCGACGGATACATCAATTCGCGCGTCGCCAAGGTGGACAGGAACGGCAAGTGGGTGAAGTCGTGGGGGAGCAAGGGCGCGAAGCCCGGCGAGTTCAACACGCCGCACTCGATCGCCGCCGACGCGAAGGGCAACATCTACGTCGCAGACCGCGGCAACCGGCGCATCCAGGTGTTCGACGGCGAGGGGACGTTCCAGCGTGAGTTCACGATCGACGCGCCCTACGATGCGCAGGCGCGCCCCGCGATCGGCAACCTGCCGGATCTGGCGAAGATCGAGGCGGGGGGCGGGCCGAAGACGATGATGCCCGGCGCGCCGTGGGCGGTGTGCATCACGCCCGGGCCGAAGCAGGTGCTCTACGCTTCCGACGCGTTCCCAGGCCGCGTGTTCAAGCTGTCCCTGGACGGAAAGCTGCTGGGCGTGCTCGGCGAATCCGGGAAGCAGCTGAAGCAGTTCGGCTGGATACACGAGATCGCCTGCCCGTCGGAGAACGTGCTCTACGTGGCGGAGCTGCTCAACTGGCGCGTGCAGAAGCTGGTGCTGCACCCGAAGAACTAGCGCCGCGGCATCTATCGACTGGAGCGATCGTTGTTATCGATAAATACAGGCTAGCGCGATGAGCGACGGAACGATATCTTCCGAGCGTGCCTTTCGCCTCCAGCTGTCTTAGGCTTTTCTCGCCGTCACGCAGGCTCCGCGCGACGGCGCTCTTCCTTTTTTTCCTGCTCGGGTCCGCGGCGGCGGAGGATGCGCCCGGGTACCCGAAGTTCGGTTTGCTGCGCGAGCGCGATCTCACGCCTTTCGGTTTTCTGCGCCTGGACATGCGTCCCGCGCACGCCGTCTGGGCTCCGCCGGGCGGCTGGGGCGTCGAAGTCCTTCTCGGCTACCAGAACACCTGGGCGATTAGCCCGAACGTCGAGCAATACCTCAAGTCGCTGCCCGGACGCCGCCGCCTCGGGCCCGCGGATGTCGCGGCGATCCGCGCCTTGCCCGGCGAGGCCTATCTCGTCGATCTCGAGCTCGGACTCGTCGACGTAACCCTGCATCGGAAGCTGGCCGATCATTGGAGCGTCAACGCCACCTTCAGCGCCGTGAACTACAGCGGCGGTTTCATGGACGGCGCGATCGAGAGCTTCCACAAGACTTTCGGCTTCGACTCGTACGGCAGGCCCGCGGTCGAGCGCAACACCGTCAACGTCATCCTCGATCTCAAGAATGCGCAGACGGTGTTCCTGAACGCTCACCTGGACGGCGGACTGCTCGATCCCATCTTCGCTCTGCGCTATTCGGTCGCGGCGGCGCCCTCGCCCTGGAATCTCGTGCTGGAAGCCGCCGTGAAGGTCCCGATAGACGGGCAGCGGGAGTTTCTGTCGACCGGCCATGCCGACGTCGGCCTGCAGGCCACGCTGCAGCGCTTCGCCGGACGCCACGCGGCTTACCTGAGCGCGGCCGCGGTGCGCACCCGGGGCAGCGTCCTCACGGCGACCGACCGGACGGAGGTCGTGCCCACCTACATCTTTGGCTATGAATACAGCTATAGCCGGAAGACCAATATCGTCGCTCAATACTACGTCAGCCCGAGCGTGTTCACGCACGAGGACACCGATCTGCCGGGGCTGCTCAAGACCAAGTATCAGATCTCGATCGGCCTGCGCCACCGCGTCGACGCGTCGGTATGGACGTTCGCGATCACGGAAAACATGCGCAACTTCGACAATACGCCCGATATCGGCTTCCAGATCGGCTGGGCCTACAGCCCGGCGTTCATGCGCTGACGGGCGGCTACGCCTGCGGCGGCCACGGTGCCGAAGGCCATGCCTTGGGCGATCGACTAGCTAGGAACTGACTGGCTCCCTACGCTGGGAGTTGGAACTAGCCCTCTGCGCGCTTCCGCCCATTTCAGCAAGGCGTCGAGCGCCGGGCACAACGCTTGTCCCCACTCCGTAAGGCCATACTCCACCTTGGGCGGAACCTGGTTATGGACCGTGCGTTGCACGATTCCATCAGCTTCCAAGCGGCGAAGCTGTTGTGCGAGCATCTTCTGAGAGATCGCTGAAATCGCGCGTTCCAGGTCGGAAAATCTCATGACCCTGCCGCCGAACAGATGGAAGAGGATCAGAAGCTTCCAGCGGCCTTCGACGAACTTGAAAGCCTGCTCGATCCCCTGCGCAGCCGAGATCGGCGTGTGTTCGATGCGCTCACCTTCAGGTGAGTGACTTACTTTTTTGTGCGTTCTTGTCATTTGGTTAGCTTAAGCCCATCTTCAGCGTCAGGCAACGAAGGCACAAGGATGCAGATGACGAAGACAGTAGCCGAACCGCGAGTCCTTCTAGCGAAACCCATCGCTGTCTATCTCGCCGCAGATGGAGGTGACAGCGACGTCCTTTCCCGGTGTTTCGCTGAAGACGCGATCGTGCGGGACGAAGGCCAGACGTACAGAGGCCTGGCAGCGATCAAGCAATGGAAGGCGGAGGCCAAGAAGAAATACCAGTACACGATCGAGCCGCTCGCGTCCACCCGGAAAGGCGACAAGACCATCGTTACCAACCGGCTCACCGGGAATTTCCCCGGCAGTCCCGTCGACCTTCAGTTCGTCTTCGGGCTCGACGGCAACAAGATCGTGTCGCTGGAGATTCATCCATGAGCGACGATCTTGCACTGAAGGGCCGCCGGGTGTTGGTCACGGGCGGCACCCAGGGGATCGGCGCAGCGGTGGTCGCGCGCCTGCGCGAGTTCGGGGCGAGGGTCCTCACCACCGCTCGCGCGACGCCAGCCAAACTCGCCGATGCCAATCTGTTTGTCGCGGCGGATATTGCCAGCGCCGAAGGCTGCGCGACCGTGGTCGAAGCGGTCCGCGATCGCCTCGACGGCGTCGACATCATCGTGCACGTCGTCGGCGGCTCATCGGCGCCGGCGGGCGGCTTCGCGGCGCTCGACGATAAGCAGTGGCAGCGCGCCCTCGACCAGAACCTGTTCCCGGCGGTCCGGCTGGATCGCGCCTTGTTGCAGGCGATGCTCGAGCAGGGCGCGGGCGTGATCGTCCATATCACTTCGATCCAGCGGCAGTTGCCGCTGCCCGACGCCACCATCGCGTACGCCGCGGCGAAGGCCGCGCTCTCCAATTACAGCAAAGCCTTGTCCAAGGAAGTGAGCCCGAAGGGCATCCGCGTGGTCAGGGTTTCCCCCGGCTGGGTCGAGACGGAAGCCGCCGTGCGCCTGGTAACGGAACTGGCGAAGAAAACGGGCACCGACTACGAAGGTGCACGCCAGGGTTTGATGAAATCGCTCGGCGGCATCCCAATCGGGCGACCGGCAAAGCCTACGGAAGTCGCGGACCTCGTAGCCTTTCTCGCCTCGCCGCGCGCCGCTGCGATCACCGGCGCGGAATTCGTCATTGACGGCGGAACCGTGCCTACCGTCTAACTTGCCGACGTTTCAGTCGCGTGATTCGCTGTGCCGGACCCTACAGCCCGGCGTTCATGCGCTGATCCGCTTCGACTTGAGACGCTCGATCAGCCAGCGCCCGGCCGGGCCGGGCGGCTTGTCGGTTCGGAACACTGCCGACATCGCCATGACGAGGTTGGCGTCAGGTATATCCTCAATCCCAATTTTAACCAGCGATCCATTTGCCAAATCGGTTTCGATCACGCCCACGGGCATGCCGCCCCAGCCCAGACCTGCACGTAAAAAGGCGTGCTTCGCGCCAAGGTCGGCGAGCCGCCAGGTGTTCGCCGAAAAGACGCCGAAATCTTTTCCTTGCGACAACTCCGAACGGTCCGTGAGGACGAGTTGACGGTGCTGCGCAAGGACACGCGCTGGAATTGGGCCCTTGAGTGACGCCAAAGGATGCGTGGGGGACGCGACAAAAAGCATTTTCACGACGAGCAGGCGCTCACGTGTGAGCTGTGGAGGGGCCGTGGGGAGAGTCCCCATCACCCCAAAGGCGCAGCGGCCCTCCATCACCGGCTGCAAAACGGCACCCAGTGCTTCGACATGAAGCGTAAGCGGCGTTGCCGGGAATTCCGCCTGAAAGGCCGCGACGGCGCTGGTGAGCCGGTCGAGCGGAAACATGACGTCCACCACGACGCTCAGCTCGGGCTCGAGGCCGTCCGACAAGCCCTTCGCGCGCGCCTTGAAAGCATCCATCCGGTTTACGACCGCTCGCGCTTCCGCGAGAAGCGCCACGCCCTGCTTGGTCAAGACCGGTGAGCGGCTCGACCGATCGAACAATTTGACGCCGAGCTGGGCCTCCAGATTCGCGAGCGTCTGACTGACGACGGATTGCGCTCTTCGCAAGCGACGACCGCCCGCCGAGAAGCTTCCTTCATCGGCTGCCGCGATAAACGTGCGGAGCTGATCGAGTGAAACGCCGTCAAGCATCTATCGACATGAACGATGGTTCGTATCTAGAAATATAGGCTACCACGATGGGCAGCGGGGCGATATCGTATTGCGAATCCGTTCAAAGGAAGCGACATGAATATGCACGCAACGACTCCCATCAAAACGACTGCGGAAGCGCGCGCGCGCCGCATCGTCCACCGCACGCGTGGCCGTTCGCACGGCCCCATCACGCGGCTCGTCAGCCCCTCCGACGTGGGCGAGCTGATCAAGCCTTTCGTATTTCTGGATTATTTCGAGATCGACCCGGAGCGCACGCCTGCCATCGGTTGGCATCCGCATTCCGGCATCGCAACGCTTTCGCTCATTCTCGAAGGGCAGATCGCCTACGAGGACACCTCCGGAGCGAAAGGCATCATCGAGCCGGGAGGCGTCGAATGGATGCGTGCAGGGGGCGGCGTATGGCTGGCACACCGGAGGCGCGGTGGGAACCGCGCCCGTCAAGGGCTATCAGCTGTGGGTCGCTCTGCCGCCGGAGATGGAGAACATCGCATCCGAAGCACGCTATCTCGGGCGCGAGCATTTCCAGTCGCACGGTCCGGCGCGCGTCATCCTGGGCCGCCTCGGTGAAGCCGCGAGCAAGGTGCCCGCGCCGGGGACGATGAACTATCTGGATGTCGCGCTCGCGAAAGGCGAGAAGTGGCGCTACGAGCCTCCGGAAAAGCACACAGTCGCCTGGATCGCAGTGCATCGAGGAAAGCTGGCAACGCCGGAGATCGTGGACAAGGGCGACCTGGCCGTGTTCGAAGAGTCGAACAGCGCTCTCGAATTCGAGGCCCGTGAAGACACGGGCTTTATCCTGGGTTCGGCGGTCAAGCATCCCCACGAGCTCGTGCTCGGCAACTACTCCGTTCACACGAGCCAGCGCACGCTCGACCAAGGCGAAGCGAAAATCGCGGAAATCGGCAAGCACCTCCGCGCGGAAGGCCGCATCTAGCCATGGCGAAACCCAAAATCGCAATCATCATCGGTACCACCCGCGCGACCCGCTTCGGTGAGAAGCCCGCGAAGTGGATCCATGCGATCGCCGCGGCCCGAACCGACATGAGCGTGGAGCTCATCGACTTGCGCGACTATCCGATGCCCTTCTTCGACGAGCCGGCGACGAACGCCTGGGTGCCGTCGAAGAACGAGGTGGCCAAGCGCTGGCAGAAGAAGGTCGCCGAGTTCGACGGCTATATCTTCGTCACCGCGGAATACAACCGCGGGATCCCCGCGGTCCTAAAGAACGCTCTCGACTACGCCTATCCCGAGTGGAACCGCAAGGCTGCCGCCTGCGTGGGATACGGAGGCGTCGGGGCGGCCCGTGCAATCGAGCAGCTGAGACTGAACTGTGTGGAGCTGCAAATGGCGCCGACGCGCTCCGGCGTGCATATCCAGGGCGCCGATTTCCTGGCGGTGTGGCAGCAGGGCAAGGACATCAAAGAGCTTGCGTATCTCGAGCAGAACTCGAAGACCATGCTCGACGAGCTTCAATGGTGGGCGAGCGCACTGATGGTGGCGCGGAAGAGCGCTGCGTGAAAAGATGGTCGCACGGGCAGGTGGATTATTGAAAAGACGAGGGGTTGCTTCAATACTCCACCCGGAGGAGACGTTCTATGCGTGCCATATGTCTGACGAAATACGGTTCCATCGAAAACTTTGCCATTGCAGATTTGCCTACACCCGAGCCAAGACGTGGACAGATTCGAGTGAGAGTTCATGCTTCAGCCGTCGGTCCAGCAGATTTCAAGGTTGCGACGGGGCTGGTCAAATTCCTTCATGGTCGGAGATTCCCGATGGTTCTCGGCTACGATTTTTCTGGAGTCGTCGACGCCGTAGGTTATGGACAAACGCGATGGAAGATCGGTGACTCCGTCTTTGGATTTCTTCCCTATAGTCCCGGGAACAATCAAGGTGCATTCGCTGAATTTCTAGTTACACCTGAAAATCAAGTCGCCCGTAAACCCTCTTCAATTTCACATGAACAGGCGGCCGCGTCTGCTACTGCAGCAGTGACCGCACTCCAAGGAATTCGAGATCAAGGCAAACTTCCTGCGGTCAATGCACATGTTTTGATTACTGGAGTTTCCGGTGCAGTTGGATCTGCAGGTATCTTAGTAGCAAAAAAACTCGGTGCTAAAGTTACAGCAGTCGGTTCTCAACGGGGCCTTGAACTCGCTAAGCGCCTTGGCGCTGATGTCATGATCGATCGGAAGGGCGGCGACATCGTCGAGAAGACCAGCAGTTCCTATGATGTCGTTTTCGATGCGGCTGCAGCTTATCGATGGTCGCTGTGGAAAACAAGGCTCAAAGCCGGCGGCGCTTTTGTAACTACTTTGCCATCGATAGCGTTTGCTGCTGACAAATTAGCGAGTTCTTTTTTTTCGTCGAGCTCAAAATCGTTTATTGTAAAAGCGCGTGAAAAAGATCTTGAGCTCCTGGCCAAATGGCTTGGCGAAGGCTTTGAAGTCCCTATCGATTCTACTTTGCCTGTCAGAGAAGTTGCCAAGGGCATGTTGCGATACCGGGGAGGAAACTTCTTAGGTCGGATCGTAGTCGATGTCGAGAATGGATTTTAGTTGTTCATATTCTTGCGCCGCAACCACTTTTATTTGAGACAAGATGTCGGGGATGCTTCGAAAAGCCTGTTGGCAGAATGCTTCGGCCCGGCTCACGCGCTGGCGAACCCTCGACGGCGAACCAACCGCGGAGCCCGGCCAGCCTCGTCCTACCCGGCTTGAGCGAGGATGGCGTCCTTTCGTTCGACAGGCCGGACCTGCTCGAGCAGCCAGTCCTGGAACACCTGGATTTTTCCGGAGTCTTTGGACCGCGGAGGATAGACGATGAAGTACGAGTATCTCGTGGGCACGCTCCGGGAAAAAAGCCGAACCAACCGGCCGGATTCCAAGTCCGCTGCGACGAACGATGCACGCGCCAGGGCGACACCGAGGCCCGCAATGGCGGCCGCAAGCAGCAACGTCTGGTCGCCGTACCGCGGTCTTTGACGGGCGTCGCGGTAGTCCAGGCCGACCGCTTTAAACCAGATGGACCAGGGCTGTCGCTCATCGTGAAGAAGCGGCATTTTGAGGAGGTCGCCGGGTGCACGCGGCAGCCGGCGACGCCGGAACGCAGGGCTGCATACCGGAACCAGCTCCTCGTCATAGAGTTTGATGGATATCAGCCCGGGCCACGCGCCGGGGCCGAACCGCACGGCCATGTCGACCTCATCGCGTGTGAAATCCGTTAGCGACAGGGTAGGCCGGATGTTCACTTCGATGTCCGGATGACGTTCAATGAACTCCGCGAGGCGCGGCAGCAACCAGTATGTAGCGAAGCCCGGGACCATACTGACGGTCAGGATCCGGTCCCTGTTGCTTGAGCGAATCGCTTCGACTCCTTCGGTGATTTCGCCGATGGCGGCCCGCACTCGTTCCAGGAGCCGGCGTCCCTCGTCGGTCAGCAGCATGCCTCTGCCGCTGCGCCGGAAAAGAGGCGTTCCCAGATCCTCTTCCAGACGCTTGATGCGCTGGCTCACCGCGCCGTGGGTGACGTGCATCTCCCCGGCGGCGTGCGTGAAATTCAAGTGCCGGGCAGCCGCTTCGAAGAAGCGAAACGTCTCGAGCGGAGGAAGTATGCGAGGCATGCGGAGATGATAGCTGCACTAACCGCTGACGCGAAAAACCATCGATGGCAATCGTCGCATCAGCACTCCATCATCCGGATTCCCGGCGCTTAGCGCCATGAACGAGGCCGCAGTCCGCATTCGAGGAAGCGATGCGGCTGAAAAGGCATATTAGCATCTGAGCGCTCTACACCCCATGCCAACCCAACAGAAGGAAGCCCCCATGAGGAGCGACACATGCCACAAACTCTGACAATCAACGGCAAAGCCCGCAGCGTCGATGTCGACGACGACACGCCGCTGCTGTGGGTGCTTCGCGATGTGCTCGGAATGACCGGCACGAAATTCGGCTGCGGCATGGCGCTGTGCGGCGCGTGCACGGTGCACGTCGACGGCAAGCCGGTGCGCTCGTGCATCACGTCGGTCGCCGCGGCGGCCGGCAAACGCATCACCACGATCGAGGCGATTGGTGCCACCCCCGCCGGCAAAAAGATCCAGCAGGCCTGGATCGACCTGGAGGTACCGCAATGCGGCTATTGCCAATCGGGCCAGATCATGTCCGCAACGGCGTTGCTCGCCGCCAACCCCAACCCGACCGATGGCGACATCGACGCCGCCATGTCGGGGAACATCTGCCGCTGCGGTACTTATGTGCGAATCCGCGAGGGAATCAAGCACGCGGCGAACGGCAAGAAGGGGGCTTGACATGACATCTCGCCGTGAGTTCCTTAGCGCAAGCGCAGCGTTGGGCGGAGGTTTGTTGATCGGATTCAGAACCGGACCTTCGCTCGGCGCATCCGCGACGTTCTCGCCCAACGCCTTTATCCGCATCGCAAGCGACGGGCAAATCGTCCTCACCATGCCCTATGTCGAGATGGGCCAGGGCACCTACACCTCCATCCCGATGCTGATCGCCGAGGAGCTGGAGGTGGATCTGAAACAGGTGCGGCTGGAGCATGCTCCGCCCAACGAAAAGCTGTACGCCAATCCCTTGCTCGGAGTGCAGGCAACGGGCAACTCGAACGCGATACGCGGGTCGTGGCAGCCCTTGCGCCAGGCCGGTGCGACGGCAAGAACCATGCTCGTGTCGGCGGCGGCGAAACGCTGGAATGTCGATCCCGCCTCCTGCCGCGCGCGAAGCGGCGAAGTGCGTCACGCGCCGACGAGGAGACGCCTCAAATATGGCGAGCTCGCCACCGACGCTGCGCGCATGCCCGTTCCCGAAAGCGTGGTGCTCAAGCGAGCAGTGGACTTCAAGCTGATCGGCACGCCGGCCAAGCGTCTGGATACACCGTCGAAGGTCAACGGAACGGCCGTCTATGGCATCGACGCACGGCCGCCGGGCGTGAAGGTCGCGACCCTCGCGCAATCGCCCGTCTTCGGCGGTCGCGTAAAGAGCGTGGGTGATGCGAAGGCCAAGGCCGTCAAAGGCGTGCGCCAGATCGTGCGCCTCGACGACGCCGTCGCGGTCGTGGCCGACCATATGGGCGCTGCGAAGAAAGGGCTGGCGGCGCTTGCGATCGAATGGGACGACGGCCCGCACGCCAGGCTCGACACGAACGAGATTGTGGACGCGCTCGAAAAGGCGACGCTCAATCCGGGGGCGGTTGCGCAGAATGTCGGCAATGTCGACAGCGTGATGGCGAGCGCCGTCACCAAGATCGAGTCGACCTACCAGGTCCCGTTCCTCGCGCACGCGACCATGGAGCCGATGAACTGCACCGTTCACGTCCGCAAGGACGGCTGCGAAATCTGGGTCGGCAACCAGGCGCTCGGGCGAGCCCAGGCCACCGCGGCGAAAACCACGGGCCTGCCGCTGGACAAGGTCGTGGTTCACAACCACCTGATCGGCGGCGGCTTCGGTCGCCGGCTCGAGATCGACGGCGTCACCCGCGCGGTCCAGATCGCCATGCAGGTCGAGGGTCCGGTGAAGGTCGTGTGGACCCGCGAGGAAGATATCCAGCACGGCATGTACCGCCCCTGTTTCTTCGACCGGATCTCAGCCGGCCTCGATGAAAAAGGAGCGCCGGTCGCCTGGAACCATCGCTTCGCAGGCTCCTCGATCATCGCGAGATGGCTTCCTCCGGCATTCAACAATGGTCTCGATCCCGACACCACCGAGGGCGCGATCGATCTGGTCTATGCCCTCCCGAACCTGCACGTCGAGTATCTGCGGGTGGAGCCTCCAGCGATTCCGACGGCGTTCTGGCGCAGCGTCGGGCCGTCGCACAATGTCTTCGTGACCGAAAGCTTCATGGACGAGCTCGCGGCAGCGGCGAAGCAGGATCCGGTCGCGTATAGGCGGGTTCTCCTCGACAAGGCGCCGCGCGCCAGGGCCGTTCTCGAGCTTGCGGGGCAAAAGGCCGGCTGGGGAAAGCCCTTGCCTGAAAGGGTCGGCCGCGGCGTCTCAGTCCAGTTCGTCTTCGCGACCTATCTGGCGCAGGTTGCCGAAGTCGAGGTGTCGAAGGACGGAGCGGTTCGCGTCCGGCGCGTCGTCTGCGCGGTCGATTGTGGCACCGTCGTCAATCCCGATACGGTCCGGGCGCAGATCCAGAGCGCGGTCATCTTCGGCGTCACGGCGGCGCTCCATGGAGAGATCACACTGAAGGGCGGTCGCGTCGAGCAGAGCAATTTCCACGATTACCCGATGCTGCGGATGAACGAGGCGCCGGCGATCGAGGTTTACATCGTGAAAAGCGGCGAGCTGCCGGGAGGAATGGGCGAGGCCGGAACCTCGGCGATCGCTGCGGCGTTGACCAATGCGATCTTTGCGGCGACCGGCAGACGCATTCGCAAGCTTCCGGTGGCGAATCAAGCTGCCGTCACGTGACTTGAACGTCCTTCACTGGTGGGTGAGCGTCCTCATGGCCGTGCGCGCGGGTTAAAAAGAGGGCACGCGGCAGGCCCAGAGTTGTTCACAAAATCTGTGCATAGCTTGTGGATGGCTTGACGGGTTTCCGCGCGCGTTCTGCGAGAAATCCCGCGCGCGAACGCAGTGCTCAAATCTTAGGCGCGATCCGGCGGATTGTCGCCTGGAAACGACAAACGGCCGTTACCGGCAGCCTCGAGAGGGTATTTTCAGTGATGAAGATGCCGGCGACTCTGTGCGCTGGCACACATAGAACACGTAAACCCTCACGGGAAATGTCAGGTGATTCCCCTCGCATTAGGAATTTCCAATTTGACGCGCAGGTAGGACGGCGTAGATTTCATTTTCCGTATCTGGCGCGCTGCAGGCTGATTGGTGGGGCGGCGTCACTCGCATTCCGCCCGGACCCCCGCGTGAATGCTAGGTCCGCGCGATTCGGCGAAAAACGGTTGCCCCCAAAGTTGCCCCTAGCATAGCAGCTCGCGCCGGCGGACCACGGCGCGGGCCGCTCGTGCGGTTGCTCAGAATCTGCTTAGAAAGTGCTCACCAGCTGCTCAGTATGCACACTACGTGCACATTACTTGCACCCCGTTTGCGCACCAGTTGTCCAGTGTTCGTCCAGTATTTGTCTAGTAATTGTCCACTAACCTGTGTGAATCGGAGTGGATCAGACAGCCGACGCTAAAGCGTCGGCAATAAGGACGCTCTACGGGCGTCTTTAACGCCCGTAAACCCCACCACACCATACGCACCTACAAAGTGCTCGTAACTCCGCGTCACGTATCGGTTCTCTTGTATACGCTCGTTTACGAAGCTACTACAAATCATCCGTAAAGCCGCGTCGCGATTGAGAAACGATGTATACAAGAATAAACAGGCGCACCTCCATTTTTCGCTCTCTTTGTAAACATCTGAAGTGGGCCCGATGTCCACTTCGGGCTCTCGACGAACTGAACAAGTCATGCGTTGCTTGCTCCGGCGATCGGGGATCTGCCAGCCCGCCAAATTGTACCGGTTTGGACCCGAAGCGGACCTTCGCGCCAATCGTAATTCGAGTGTTCTACGGCCGCAACACGAGGTTACGCCAAGCGGTTGCGCTCGCGTAGCTCGCGCCCATGCGACAGGTGGTATCTCGGACAGGTGGTATCTCGATGAGGTCTTTCTCAGGATCAATGCGCGGCCCCAATACCTATCACGTGCCGTCGACCAGGACGGCAAGGTGCTGGACATTCTGGTTTTACATTGCGCTACGCTCCCCGCACTGCGCACCACAACCTGGGCGTTTACGCGATGAACCAAGGCAACCGCTAGGAGTCGGTTGCCGCCGGTGGTGCCATGTCTTTCGCCCCCCTGGTGAGGCTGCAATAAGCGCAGCTGCGCCTGAGCGGCTTGAAAAAGTACCAGTTCTCGAAGAACGCCCTGCTGCAACGGGGACATACAAAGCTCGCCATTCGGCTTCCAGCCCAGGCAACCGCGGTCATCCAGGCGAGCGCAACAAGGAGAAGCGGCGCGTCCTGGAGAAGCAGGTCGTTCAGCAGATA
>WNFX01005201.1_pt1 | contig 16369 bp, 17 predicted proteins | sample 5400111 | NCBI WGS metagenome assembly WNFX01 (sample SAMN13153363, study PRJNA577476) | soil metagenome | isolation source: 40 cm soil or saprolite under grassland replicate 1 | place: USA:California | collected 2016-06-15 | reverse complement strand
TAGGTCGCATAGCTCGGGATCGTGACGGTCGCGAACACGAAGATGATGGTGAGGCCGACCAGGAGAATATCCAGCGCGATCTCGTTTGGCGTCTTCTGCCGCTCGGCCCCTTCCACCAGCTTGATCATGCGATCGAGAAAAGTCGATCCGAGCGCCGCAGTGATGCGCACCTTGATCCAGTCGGACAACACCTGGGTGCCGCCGGTGACGGCCGAGCGGTCGCCGCCGGACTCGCGGATGACCGGCGCCGACTCGCCGGTGATCGCCGCTTCGTTCACCGAAGCGATGCCTTCGATCACCTCGCCATCCGAGGGAATGGTGTCGCCGGCCTCGACCAGCACCACGTCACCCACCCTGAGGCTGGTACTAGGAATCAATTTGTGGCCGCTCCCGCCGGGCCCCATCAGCAGTTTGGCCTGGGTCTCGGTGCGCTGGCGTCGCAACGCCGCCGCCTGCGCCTTGCCGCGACCCTCGGCCGCCGCCTCCGCGAAATTGGCAAACAGCACCGTGAACCACAGCCACAGGACGATCTGGAACTCGAAGCCGATATGCTCGCCGCCGGTGACGAGGTCGCGGATCAGGATCACGGTGGTCAGCGCGGTGACGACCTCGAGCACGAACATCACCGGATTCTTCATCAGGCTGCGCGGATTGAGCTTGACGAAAGCCGAGCCGATCGCCGGCACGACGATCTTGGGATCGAACAGCGCCGAGACCGGCATGCGCTTGCGGATATTCGAGGTTTCCATGGTGCCGCTCCGGGTCAATTCGATGCGAACAAGGTGCCCGCGACCATCGCGAAGTGCTCGACGATCGGACCGAGCGCGAGCGCGGGGAAAAACGTCAGGCCGCCGATGATCACGATCACGCCGACCACCAGACCGATGAACAGGCCGCCGGTGGTCGGAAAGGTGCCGGCCGAGGGCGGGATCGACTTCTTTTCCGCGAGCGAGCCGGCGATGGCCATCGCCGGGATGATCATCCAGAACCGGCCGACCAGCATCGCGACGGCGCCGGTGAGGTTGTAGAAGAGGATGTTTCCGGTAAGTCCCGCGAAGGCCGAGCCGTTGTTGCCGGTCTGCGAGGTGTAGGCATAGAGCACCTCGGTGAAACCATGCGGCCCCGGATTGGCCATCGAGGCGACCGCGGTCGGGATCACCACGGCGACCGCGGTCCAGCCGAGATACATCAGGGGCAGGATCAGGATGGCGAGCATCGCCATCTTCACCTCTTTGGCCTCGATCTTCTTGCCGACATATTCGGGCGTGCGGCCGACCATCAGGCCGGCGACGAAGATCGAGATGATGACGAACAGCAGCATGCCGTACATGCCGGCACCAACGCCGCCGACGATGATCTCGCCAAGCTGGATGTTGATCAGCGGGATCATGCCGCCGAGCGCGGTGAAGGAATCGTGCATGGCGTTGACGGCGCCGCAGGAGGCGGCGGTCGTGATGACCGCGAACAGCGCGGACGCGACGATGCCGAAGCGGACCTCCTTGCCCTCCATGTTGCCGCCAGTGAGCCCCATGGCGGTGAAGGCATCGTTGCCGTGCCCTTCCGCCCCGTAGCAGACGGTGACGCCGGCGATGAACAGCACGGCCATGACGGCGAGGATGGCCCAGCCCTGGCGCTGATTGCCGACCATGCGGCCGAACACGTTGGTGAGCGAAGCGCCGATTGCGAAGATCGAGATCATCTGCACGAAATTCGACAGCGCGGTCGGGTTCTCGAACGGATGCGAAGCGTTGGCGTTGAAGAAGCCGCCGCCATTGGTGCCGAGCATCTTGATGGCGATCTGCGAGGCCACCGGCCCCACGGCGATGGTCTGCTTGGCGCCTTCGAGCGTGGCCGCCTCGACATAGGGCCCAAGCGTTTGCGGAATGCCCTGCCACACCAGAAAGAGCGCATAGACGATGCAGATCGGCAGCAGGATGTAGAGCGTGCAGCGCGTGATATCGACCCAGAAATTGCCGATCGTGCGCATGGAGGCGCGCGCAAAGCCGCGGATCAACGCCACCGCCAGCACGATGCCGGTGGCGGCGGAGAGGAAGTTCTGGTGCGTGAGGCCCAGCATCTGCACGAGATAGGACAGCGTGCTTTCGCCGCCGTAGTTCTGCCAGTTGGTGTTGGTGATGAAGCTCACCGCGGTGTTGAACGAAAGATCCTGCGCCACGGCCGACTGCTCGGCCGGATTGAGCGGCAGCCCCGCCTGCAAGCGCATCAGGGCGTAGAGAATCAGAAACCCGCCGACGTGGAAGAACAGCATGGACACCGTGTAGGTGACCCAGTGCTGCTCGCGCCGCTCGTCGACACCGCCGAGCCAATACAGTCCCGTCTCGACCGGCCGCAGGACCGGCGAAAGGAATGTGCGCTCGCCGTTGAACACGCGCGTCATGTAGCCGCCGAGCGGCACCACCAGTGCGGCGACGATCGCGCAATAGAGCAGGATTTGAATCCAGCCGATGACGGTCATGGTCGCGACCCTTTCAGAGCCGCTCGGGCTTGAGCAGCGCGTAGACGAGGTAGATCATCAGCCCCACAGTCACGAGGCCGGCGAGGGAATAGTCGAAGATCATGGGGAAGCCTCCTCAGAGCCGATCACAAGCGACGGTGTAGCCGACCGACAGCACGAAGAAGACGAGCGCGATGGCGAGCATGACGATGTCCAGCATGTGGATGCTCCGAGCGATGGACGGTTCGGCGCGTGCAGCATGTGCCGGCGAGTCACGATCTCGACTTACGTCAAGAACCCGCAGACACATGCGCTGTTCAGGCGCCATTACCTGTCACTCATTGCATAGGAATTCGAGAGGGATGCGCGGGCAGCGGTATAGGAATCCTATAAAGATCAGCGGTACTCCCTTCTTATGAAATCCCTATAACGCCGGCTTTTTCCTCGTCTCGCTTTTTTATGGTGTTTTGTCCATTTATTGGTGCGGTCGCACGTCTTTCAAAATGCGATTCACGCCGGACGGGTGCCATGACATTCGATCCGATCCACGAGGAGCACCTGCGCGAGCTGCAACGAGAGCTTCATCGCGCCCACACGATCACGCCCGGACTGATGGCCGACTTGATCGCGCGAGCGTGTCCATGCTTGCAGTCCCGGCATCGGGCCGCGACGGCAAGAATCATTCGTTTGATCGAAACCGGCGCGTTTGCCGACGCGACCCTTGCGCTGCTCGAGTTGGAACTGCCGCAATGGAAGCTTCGCCGCCTCATCCACGAGGACGACGAGTGGCATTGCGCAATTTCGAAACAGCTCGGGCTTCCCGCCGAGCTCGACGACATGGCCGAAGCCAGCCACGAAAGCCTGCCGCTGGCGATCCTGACCGCATTGGTCGAAGCGCAGTGTCACAGTCTCACTGCGGGTGAAGCACGGCCAAAATCCGTGCCGCAGGTTCGTCCCACACAGGCATACGCCATTTGCTGCGACAACTTCGCTTGAGCTAGGGAACGCGGGAAGCAGTGACAATGACGAGCTCCGTCGGCCTGCGATCACGACGAAACAATGGCCAAAGGCGGCAGCCCGTCGCCATCTCTGCGGGAATTGTAATCCTGGCCGCGATCGCGCTGACGTGTGCGGGGCTAGTTGCCGTTCCGCTCTGGACGGCTCTTGTCCAAGGCTGGCGAGTCGAAGCGATCTCGGATCCGTGCGGCCTGACAGACCAGCGCCCGGCAGGACTGCTTTGAAAGGCTCAGGATCGGAGAATCACGACACCCGGCCAAAGGCGCCAACGCACCGATCAGGCTGCACCCTCCAGAACAGAAGAGTGAGTAGTCTGAACCTCCCTCTACATGTCGCGCGAAGTCCTTCCGGATCGGCAGGAACAGCCGCGGCAACTGGGTCGTCCAGGATCAAAGCGGCCTTTGCGGTGGCCTGTTCGTGGACCGCGCCGAAGCGCTGAAATTCGCGATGTTCGAGAACGGTAACCGGCCGCAGGCCGTGATCATGGTCCCCGGCATTCTCGAGCTCGACATGAGTGCGCAGCCCCGCGACCAGAATCGCCCGACCGCCGGCCTGCATGCTCCGCTCGCGCGCGCCGCGTAGTCAATCACAATGGTCCCAGTCATGAGCCCGATCCGAATCACAGCGGCAGGCGAACGCATCGTCGAGCCGATTATCGTGCTGGCGCATTGCTCCAAACTCGCAAGAATCATCGTGACCGGCGCCAACAGCGCCGAGGCCGTGATCGATCTGCATCGTCTGGGTTACGCTCGCGCAACGACTACGTCGAACTGCGGCCTCCCGGCCGGGCAATACGACGTGGTTCTCCTCGATGGACGGCAACGTTCGATCAAAGCGATCGAGACGACGCTCGATTGGGTGGCGGACTTCCTGAGTCTCACGGGCGTGCTGATCGTCTGGCTCGACCCGCTGCGGCCTGCCACCGGTCGACCGCTTCGCACCGTGCTGGAAAGCCACGGCTTTCGGATCGAGGCCGGCACCGTGCATGAACGAGGCTCGGCCGTTGCGGCGCGGCGCTGCGAACTAAAGCCGATCTCCAAGGTGGCATGAGATCAGATGCAGCAATTCGGTTCGCAGGATTGGCGGGCCGGCCGAATTCGCGAATGGCTCCTGCTCCTCCTGCGTTTTGCCATCACCTGCGATCCGAAGGACCAAGCGGCTGCGTTTTCCATGGCCGATGAAATCGACGCACTCGGGCACCAGTGGCGGCCATCCGCACCGAGTTTCTTTCGCAGGACGAGCGATGAAGTCTGCGCGGCGATCACCGCGCTCGACGATCCGAAGCGAATAACCATTCTCAAAAAGCACATCGCACGGATCGACGATCCACGATTGCGGCGAGCCTTTACAGCTGCGGTCGACCTTGAGCGAGGATCGCGGCCTGCCGCCACCGAGCACAAACGGCAACATTTCTGGACAGGCGTGCGAAGCTGACCCCGTTTCCGCGGGCCCGCTCGCAACAAGCTGCCGACGTTCGCAATCTGCGCTACCGCGATCGAATCGCGCTGTCAGGCGTACTTCTCGCGCTGTTCCAGGCCGGGACGGCGTATATAGCTGGCAAGAAGCCGATATCGCGGTTCAAACCCAGCCGTTTCTGCGAAATCGCCAGTAGAGCGTGCCGCAGATAGCGACGATCACGCCGATAACGAGAAAATACCCATAGCTCCATTTGAGCTCCGGCATGAACTCGAAGTTCATGCCGTAGATGCCGGCGATCGCGGTCGGCACCGCGAGGATGGCGGCCCAGGCCGCTAGCCTTCGAGTGATGGCCGTCTGCTGCGCCTGGCCCCTCATCAGGCTAGCCTCGAAGGCGAACGCCACGACTTCGCGCAGCGCGTCAATTTCCTCCTGGACGCGCCGCACATGATCGGTGACGTCGCGAAACAGCGGCTGCATGGCAGGGGCGATCGGCATCACCTCGGCGTGTTCGAGCCGACGGCACACCTCGACCAGAGGCGCCACCGCATTGCGAATGCGCAACAGGTCGCGGCGGATCATGTAGAGCCGCTCCACGTCCACCTGCTCGGCGGGCTTGGAGAATACGCTGTCCTCGATTGCTTCCACTTCCGCGTGAAGCGTTTCCAGTACCGGCATGTAATTGTCGACGATGAAATCGAGGATGGCATAGAGAATGTAGTCTTCGCCTTGGGAGAGGATTGTGGGGCAGGACTCGCAACGCTCGCGCACGACGGCGTAAGAGCTCGAAGCGCCGTGGCGGACCGACACCACGTAGCCGCGCCCGACGAATAGATGCGTTTCACCGAAGGCGATGCGCCCGTCGATCAATTGCGTTGTGCGCGCGACGACGAACAGCGCCTCACCGTACTGCTCGATCTTGGGATGTTGATGTGCCTTGCCGGCATCCTCGATGGCCAGATAATGCAGGGCGAGCTGCGCCTGCACGCGCTGCAACAGATCGGCGCTCGGCTCCCACAGACCGATCCACACGACGTGCCCTGGCCGCTTCGACCATTCGCCTGCTTCCTCGATGGCGATATCTTTGACGCGGCGTCCGCCGGCATAAACGCTCGCGGCAACGACGCCGGCTTCGCTGTCGCCGGGAGGCGCTGTCGTTGGGTCTGTTCGGACGTCCACAGCTTCCCCAGTGTGGTACGCTGTTCTGATTGGAGGAGTATTCACCTTTCGCGGTGTTCTGTCGATTACCTCGCTCCGCCCGTTCTGCAGGAACGTGCCGCAAGCCGTCATCAAGGGCCTTCGACGACGGGCAGTTTTTCGATCGACCTGAGGCCGGGCCGCTTGCGCCAGCGGATTTGGGCGGGCGCCACCGCCAGCCGGAGTCTTGGCCAACGCGTGAACAGCGCTTGAAGGGCGCACATGCCTTCGATGCGTGCAAGCTGATGGCCAAGGCAGAAATGGATGCCGGTCCCGAAGGAGATGTGCCGGTTCGGTCGTCGCTGAAGATCGAGCTGTTCAGGATGCTCGTTTGCCTGCGGGTCCATGTTGGCGGCTGCCACCATGGCCATGATTCTGTCGCCCTTCTTCAACCGAACTCCGCCAAGCTCCATATCTCGTCGCACGAAGCGGGGCTTTGAAAACTGCACCGGCGACACGAAGCGCAGGAACTCCTCAACCGCGAGCCCGGCCCGGCTCCAATCCTCCTCGAGCCAATCGCGCAGCGTGGAATTTTTGAGGAGCTCGTAAACCGATCCGCTGATCAGATGGGTCGTCGTTTCCGAACCGGCACCCAGCAGCAGAAAGACCATTGACACCATTTCATTGGCGCTGATGCGCCCGCCTTCCATTTCGACGCGAACAAGTTCGGCGATGAGGCCCTCACCGCCATGCTCGCGGGCGACCCGTAGGCGCTCCTCCAGATAGCGTTTCATCTGCGAAAGGCCCCGGATCATGCGCACGAAGTCAATGACCCCAGTGAGCCGCGCGACCGTGTTCGCCCAAGCGATGAATTTCGGCCGGTCGGAAGGCGGCAGGCCAAGCAACTCGCAGATGACCGACAGCGGCAGCATTAGCGCATATCGCTCGACGAGGTCGGCCGGACTTCCATCCGCGAACAGCTGGCTGGCAAGATCGTCGGCGACGGCACGAATATGCGGCTCCATGTCGAGGACCGCGCGGCGGCGGAAGGCTTCGTCGACGATCCCCCGCAGGCGCGTGTGATCCGGCTCGTCCATGGTCAGCATATTGTTGGCGAGCGCGCTGACAAACGCCGGCATCCACCACCGCAGCCCGGCAAGGCTGCCCTCCTTTCGCAGTGTGAATGTCTCGCTGTCCTTCAGCACGCGGGCCGTCGACTCGTATGTCGTCGTGATCCAGACCTTGCCAACGATCGGGAACCGGGTCGCGACGACCGGTCCGAGAGCCCGCAGCCCTTCAACGCCGGCGGCCGGATCGCGGAAAAACGCCTGACTTGTGAAATCAACCCGCGCTGTCATCGCTCAAGCCCGAAGCATCAGCCATTCCTGTGCGGCGAGCCCTACAAGCTGCGGTCGACCTGAGCGAGGATCGCGGCCTACCACGGGCGAGAACAGACGGCAAGATTTCTGGACAGACTTGCGAAGCTGAAGGCGGTTTGCCGCGGGCTCGTTCGCGGCCACGGTCCAATCTGCGCTATCGCCTCGCCGAATCATCCTTGCAGGCGTGCTTCTCGCGCCATTTCGGACCGGGACCACGCATGTAATGGAGCTCAGGCTGATAGGCCCTCGGCTGTTCGGCCATCATCGCTTGCAAGCAGTCGTTACGGCCGTCCATAGCTTCAGAGCCGTGGGGACGAGACCGGACGCCGCATTCGAGAGCAGTTGACTCATGTTGGTTCTCCCATCGGCCGCGGATCTAGCGACTGAGCGATAACAATTCCTGACGGGAGATTTGCCCGTTCTGGCATATGTTTTCGAGAGGGAAGCCGGCGTGGCGATATAGGAATCTCATTAAGGACCGGGTGCGCAAAGTCGCCCGTTCGCTCTCTACCCTGCCATCGAGTCACCGATCCGAACATCATTGTCGGGCCATCCCACCCCTGCTGCCTTGTATGACGGGGGACGGAACCGGAGCGGCGCTACTCGCGTTGACGTTGTGGGTTGGCGTGCACGGGGGAGAGCACTGATGCGTATCGGTCCGACATTTATCGCTATCGTCGCGATCGTGCTGATCGCGGCGGGCGGTGTCCACAACGACGGCCTGGCAGAGGGGGCAGCGCGACCAGGTCAACCGAGGCAGCTCGCGCAAACGCCGGAGCGAGCACCGCCGCCGACAGGGCAAGTCGGGCCCGAGAACCCGCCGCCGACGGCGCCCGCGCCGCCGGCCGCCGCCCCGCCCAATCCTTCTCCTGGCACCCCGGCGACGGTACTCGACGACCAGGAGGTCTCCACCATCCTCGGCAAGAGCGTTCGCAGCAGCGCCGATGAGGACATGGGACGGATCGTGGACATCATCGTGAGCCGCGACGGCCAGGTTCATGCGGCCATCATCGACTTCGGCGGGTTTCTCGGCATCGGCACGCGCAAGATCGCGGTCGATTGGCGCGCGCTGAATTTCGCCCCGGCAGGAAAGCCCGGGTCGATCACTCTGGACCTCACCCGCAACCAGGTGCGACTGGCGCCGGAATACAAGCGGGGTGAGCCGGTGGTGGTGGTCGGCGCACCGGGCGCCGAGCGAACCATGCCCTCGAGCGAGGTTGCAGCACCGGAGAGGTAATCCTGTCCAGCGCACCGGCACCCCGCGATACCGGCCACTCCAAGCGACACCGGGTCGAAGACGACAAACCCGCCCCGCAGCGGACGCTGCCCCCTGAGCCACCGATCGCGGCCTCGCGCCGCAGCCGGCGCGGCCTCGACTGGTTCGCATTCTGCGTCGCCGACGTGCAAACGGGATTTGGGCCGTTCATCTCCGTCTATCTCACGGCGCAGGGGTGGACGCAGGTCGACATCGGCCTCGTTCTCACCGCCCGCAGTCTTACCGGACTGGCGTTGCAAATGCCCGGCGGGGCGATCGTCGATGCCGCGCGATCGGAACGCGGCGTCGCCGCGCTGGCGATGATCGCGATCAGCGCGAGCGCACTGGTGATCGCGCTTTGGCCGATCTTTCCGTCCGTTCTCGGGGCGCAAGTCCTGCACGCCGCCGGGAGCAGCGTGGTGAGCCCAGCGCTTGCCGCCATCAGCCTCGGGCTCGTCGGTCATGCCGCCAGCGGGGAACGCTTCGGCCGCAACGCCCGCTTCGCCTCCATCGGCAACGGTCTCGCGGCAGCGGGCATGGGCGCGGTCGGGTATTTCTGGTCGAACCAGGCGGTGTTTTTGGTCACCGCGGCCTTTATCATTCCCACGCTGCTCGCGTTGGGTCAGATCCGGTCGGACGAGATCGACCCCGTTCGCGCCCATGGCGGATCGGCGCAAGGGCGGAGCGAAACGGCGGCTTTTGCGACCCTCATGACCAATCGGCCGCTCTTGACGTTTGCGGCGTGCGTGACCGTCTTCCAGCTCGCGAACGCGGCCATGCTTCCGCTGATGGCGAGCATCGTCACCATGCGTTCGAGCGCGTGGGCGACGACATTGGTGGCGGCCGCCATCGTGGTGCCGCAGATCGTCGTCGCGGCCTTCTCGCCCTCGGTCGGGCGTTGGGCGCAGCGATGGGGACGCCGGCCGATCCTACTCGTCGGTCTCGCCGCGTTACCCATTCGCGGCCTGTTGTTCATGGTCGTGGTCGACCCTCGCCTGCTGGTGGCGGTGCAGGTGCTCGACGGCATCTCCGCCGCGGTGTTCGGTGTGCTGGTTCCGCTCACCATTGCCGACATCACGCGCGGCACCGGCCGCTTCAATCTGGCGCAGGGGATCGTGGGCAGCGGAATTGGGATCGGAGCTTCGCTGAGTACGGCGCTGGCCGGATGGATGAGCGACCGGCTCGGCAGCAGTGTCGCGTTCCTGGGCCTTGCCTGCGTCGCCGGCGCAGGACTCGTGCTGGCCGCTCTGCTCATGCCCGAGACCAAGGAGAGGAAGGATGATCCAAAATTGCTCGGCTCGAGTCGCAATTGAACGGGTCGCATGCGCCTCTCGCGAGTGCTGGGCGCGCCCGTGCGGGCCGGGATAGATATGCGGATATGCCGCGGTCACGATCGGGAGGTTCTTCACATGATCATTCGCGAGTGGCGCGGACGCGCAAGTTCATCGCAAGCGGGCGCGTACCCGAAGCATTTCCGCGAGAAGGTCATCCCCGAGCTGCGCGACATCGCGGGATTTGCCGGCGCGCAACTCGGTCGCCGCCGGCTCGGCGACAAGATCGAGTTTCTGGTGCTGACACGATGGCGATCCATGGACGCGATCCGCGCGTTTGCCGGGAAGGATGTCGAGAAGGCGGTCGTCGAGCCAGACGCGGTGGCCGCGCTCATCGAATTCGACAGTCGCGTGCGGCATTACGACGTCGTCGAGGACGTGTGATCGCGCTGGCGCGGCCCGCCAATTGCGAGCGCGAGCGTACCGAGAGCGCGGCGAGGTTCGAAACCATCGCGTTGTTTACTTACGCGTCGCCCGGCACGTGATCGGGCTTGGGGCGCATGGCGAGCTGATAGAGCTTGGGCCCGAACAAAGCGAGCGCCGCCAGCGCCAAGATCGTCGCCGACAGCGGGCGCGTGAAGAATACCGTCCAATCGCCGGCCGAGATCGTCATGGCCTGACGGAAGTTCTGCTCCGCCAGCGGCCCCAGAATCATCCCGATGATGACGGGCGCGGCCGGGAAGTCGTACCGGCGCATGAGGTAGCCGATGCCGCCGATGAGATAGAGCAGGATCAGGTCGACCGGAGACTGGGTGATCCCATAGGTGCCGATGGTGGCGAACACGAGAATGCCGGCATAGAGCAGCGGTGCCGGGATTTGCAGGAGCTTCACCCAGATCGCGATCAGCGGCAGGTTGAGCACGAGCAGCATGACGTTGCCGATGAACAAGGACGCAATCAGGCCCCAGACCAGCTGCGGCTGCGACTGTAAGAGCAGCGGCCCCGGATTGATGCCGTAGCTCTGGAACGCCGAAAGCATGATGGCCGCGGTCGCCGATGTCGGCAGACCGAGCGTGAGCATCGGCACCAGGACGCCCGCGGCCGAGGCGTTGTTGGCGGCCTCCGGACCGGCGACGCCTTCGATCGCGCCTTTGCCGAACTCCTGCGGTTTCGAGGAGAGCTTCTTCTCGACATAGTAGCTCAGAAAGGTCGGGATCTCGGCGCCGCCCGCGGGCATGGCCCCGATGGGAAAACCGATGGCGGCGCCGCGCAGCCATGGTTTCCACGACCGCTTCCATTCCTCGAGCGTCATCCAGAGCGAGCCCGAGAGCGGGATGATCTCGTCCTTGCCGAAGCGGTAGCGCGAGGCGACGTAGAGCGTCTCCCCGACTGCGAACAGACCCACCGCCACCACGATGACATTGATGCCGTCGAGCAATTCCGGAAGATCGAAGGTAAAGCGCGCTTGGCCGGTCTGCAGGTCGACGCCGATGAGACCCAGCCAGATGCCGAAGAACAGCGTCGCCAGTCCCCTCACCGCGGAGGAGCCCAGCACGGCCGACACCGTCACGAAGGCGAACACCATGAGCGAGAAATAGTCGGCCGGTCCGAACTTGAGCGCCCAATCCACCACCACGGGCGCGAGGAAGGTGATGCCGAGGGTGCCGATCGTGCCGGCAACGAACGAGCCGATGGCCGCGGTCGCGAGCGCCGCGCCGGCGCGGCCGTTGCGCGCCATCTTGTGACCCTCGAGCGCCGTGACGATGGTGGCGCTCTCGCCCGGTGTGTTGAGCAGAATCGACGTGGTCGAGCCGCCATACATGGCGCCGTAATAGATGCCGGCGAAAAGAATGAATGCCGCGGTCGGCTCGACCTTGAATGTGATCGGCAAGAGCAACGCGATGGTCAGCGCCGGGCCGAGGCCGGGAAGGACGCCGATCGCCGTGCCCAGCGTGGTGCCCACCAGGCACCACAAGAGATTCATCGGAGTGAGCGCGACCGCAAAGCCGTTGAGAAGTTGGGAGAAGGCGTCCATGTCAACCGCCCTCCACGCCGATCACCCGTTCGATCGCGCTCTCGAGCAAGCCGGAACCGATATTGATGCCGAGCGTCGTGGCGAAGCCGAAATAGGCGATGAGGGCGAAAGCCGCGCCGATCAAAGCGTCGCGCACGATCGCTTTGGAGCCGAAACCGCGCGCCACGCAGACGAACAGGATGGTCGAAGCGATGGTGAATCCCGCCGGGCCGATCAAGACGACGTTGAGCACCAGCGCGGCAGTGATCCAGAGGAGCGCTGCTCGGTCCGGCGTGACGATTTTCTCCTCCTCGGGTTGCCAGCCGCCTTGCCAGGCATCGATGAGAAGGAGGACGCCGAGCAATCCCAGAGCAGCCGCCGTCATCAGCGGAACGACGGTCGGCCCGACCTTGGCGTAGAGGGGTGATACCGGGATCGACATCGCCTGCCAGAACATGACGATCGCCAGCACGAGCACGCCGGCGCCGATGATCGTTTCGCCGATGGCGGGCCGCGGGCGCGTGCTGGGGTTTTCGGGAGAGCCGCTGGTCATGTCATGCAAGCCCGAGCTCTTTGAGGATGCCTTCGATCCGCGCCGTCTCAACGTCGAGGAAGGCTTTGTAATCGTCGCCCAGAAGCGTGATTTGCGTCCAGTCCCGCGTCTTGCAGGCCTCGGCCCATTGCGGCGTTGCCGTCATCTTTTCCATCAGCGCAATCATCGCCTTGCGTTGCGTGTCGTTGACGCCGGGAGGCGCGAATACGCCCCGCCAGTTGAACAGCTCCACGTTGATACCTTCTTCTTTGAGCGTCGGCGCCGCGATGTCTTCCTGGCGTTTATCCGACGATATGGCGATCACGCGCAGCTTCCCGGCTTTCACCTGCTCTGCGAACTCGCCATAGCCCGAGATACCGGCCGCCACCTGGTTGCCGAGCAGCGCCGCGGTCGCCGGCCCGCCGCCGGCGAAAGCGACGTAGCTGACCTTCGTGGGCGCGACGCCGAGCGCCTTGGCGATCATGCCGATGAGGATGTGGTCCGAGCCGCCGGCCGAACCGCCGGCAACGGGAACCTTGGCGGGATCGGCTTTGAGCGCGGCCGCAAAGTCCTTCGCGCTCCTGAAGGGCGATTGTGCCGGAACCACCAGCGCCAGAAACTCGCCGGTCAGGCGGGCAATCGGGGTCGCCTGCGCGAGCTTGACCGGGCTCTTGTTGGCGATGATCGCGCCGACCATCACCATGCCCGCCACCATCAGCGCATTGCCCTGCCCCTTCCATTGATTCAAGAATTGCGGAAGCCCAACCGCGCCGCCCGCGCCTCCCACATTGGTGATCTGCACGCCCTTCACGGCGCCGGTTGCGCGCAGCACCTGCTCGATGGTGCGCGCCGTCTGATCCCAACCGCCGCCGGGCGCCGCCGGGACGAACAGTTTGAGCAGATCAACCGCCTGGGCGAGAGCGGCGTCGATGGTCGCGAGTGAGAGCGGCAAGGCGGCGGCAGGGACGAGCGCAGCGCTACGCAGAAGGTCACGGCGGGTCGGCATGGCGTTTCCTTTCCTAGAGATGCTTGATCGACGCTCTCCGGCGCCTTGCTCCCGCGGGTTACGAAAGCAGGAGACGTGGTCGAAGTCGAGCCGCTACGCCCCGGCAAGCTTGCGCGCAGGCGGGCCAGTATAGGTCCAAATGAGATGGCGGGGGATTGGTCCTTTGTTGCGCTCGCCCGACTGCATCTCCTCGAAAGCGTGGGCCAATGCGCCAACCGAGCGCGACAATACGAATAGTCCCCGGCAGAGGGCTGGCGCAAAGCCGAGCTCCGCGAAGACCACGCCAGTCGCGCCATCGATATTCATCGGGACCGGTCGTCCCTTCTCGGCCGCGAGCTGCGCCTCGATCGCGCGGCCGATGGCGGCGAAGCGTCCGCTCACCGCGCCGGCGGCGGCGGCGGCGTCGACCAGCTCGAGCAAGCGCGGCGCACGCGGATCGCGGGGATGAAAGCGGTGCCCGAAACCGGGAACGTGGCGGGTGCCCGCCTCGACCAGCGCCTTGATTTCAGCGCTGACGGCTTGCGCCAGCCGCGCTTTGCTGCCCGGACCGCTGCCCATGCGCGCGGCGATGGCATTATAAAGCGTGACGCATTGCTCGCCGGCGCCGCCATGCACATCGCCGAGTATATTGATGGCCGAGGCCATGGCATTGTTGATGCCGACCCCGCAGGTGATCGCCATTCTGGCCGCCGCGATCGACGGCGCCTGCGGGCCGTGGTCCACCGCCGCCACCAGCGCGGCTTCGAGCAACTTGGCCGCCGCCGGATCGGGAAGCTCGCCGCGCGTCATGAGATAGACCATCTCGGCGAAGCTGATGCGGCCGATCAGCTCCTCGATTGCGTAGCCGCGATAGCGGATCATCCCCGGCTTCATGTCGATGATCGCAGTCGACCACCAATTCTCTGGGGTCATGGTGTTGTGGGTCGCGGGCACGTTGCTGCTCATATGGCACCTTCGCGCGCGAGCTCGTCGATCTCGCGCTTAGAAAATCTAAGTTCGGCCAGCAAATGATCAGTATCGGCACCGAGCGCCGGCGGCGGCGATGCCGGTTCTGGATCGCCGCTCGCCAGGCGGAAGCCTGATCGCACGACCTCCATCGGACGATCGACGGCGGGCACGCAGTCGAAGGTCTTGAGCAGTCCGCGCTCGACGACCTGCGGATGCGCAAGCACGGAGGGCACATCGAGGACCTCGCCTGCCGGCACGCCGTTCTTGTTGAGGAGCGCCGACAATTCCTGCGCCGATCGCGCCGCGAGCGCCCGCAACGTGCCCGAGGGGCTCGCCGTCATGTTCTCGTTGCCCATGGGCTCGGGTTTCACGCCCGCGATCAGCCAATTGGAAACCGCCCAGCCCATGGCCACGAGCGAGGCCTCCAACATGGAGACGTCGATGAATTCCCCCTCCCCCGTCCGCTCGCGGCGGACGAGCGCCGCGGCAATGGCGAACGCGGCGGTCATGCCACCCATCGTATCGGCGACCGGATAGCCGACCCGCAACGGCGCCGATTGCGCGTCGCCGGTGACGCTCATCACTCCACACAGCCCCTGGATGATCTGATCATAGGCGGGATTGAATCTCAGCGGTCCATCCTGGCCAAAGCCGGAGATCGCGCAGTAGATGATGTTGTCCTTGACGGCTTTGAGCGCGGCGTAGCCGAGCCCCAGCCGTGCCATCACGCCGGGACGAAAATTTTCGACCACGACGTCGGAGGTGGCGACCAGCCGAGAAAACGCGTCGCGGCCCTTGGCTGATTTCAAATTGAGGGTGATCGAGCGCTTTCCCTCATTTTGCGCCAGGAACGACGCCCCCATGCCGCGGCGGTTGAGCTCGGGATCGGCTCCGAGTTGGCGCGCGAGATCGCCGGACCCCGGCACCTCGACCTTGATCACCTCGGCGCCGAGCTGCGCCAGTTGATAGCAGCAGAACGGGCCCGCAAGCACGTTGGTCAGATCGAGCACCCGCGTCCCCGCGAGAAGTCCGGCCATCCCCGCGCTTCCCTGTTCTGTTTAACAGAATATCTTTCCGTCTAGCACAATATTCTGTACAGCGCAACTACGTTCTAGTATGGATGCAAGTCGGCAACCGCAGCAGCGGGGAGATCGGAATGAGCAAGGACAAAGTCGAGGCGGTCGAACGCGCGCTCGCCGTGCTCAACGCGTTCCATGCCGACAAGCCGACGATGACGCTTAGCGAGATCGCGTCGGCAACGGGCTTCTACAAGAGCACGATCCTGCGCCTCGCCGGCTCGCTGGAGCGGCTCGGCTATCTCATTCGCGAGGAGCGCGGCGCGTTCCGGCTGGGCCCGGCGCTGTGGCGATTGGGATCGATCTACCGGGCCGGGTTCAATCTCGGCGAGGCGATCAGGCCCGAGCTGCGCAGGCTGGTCGAGGCGACCGACGAGACGGCGTCGTTCTATATCCGCGAGGGGGAGTCGCGCGTGTGCCTGTTTCGGCACAATTCACCGCAATCCGCGCGTCATCATCTCGATGAGGGCGCCGAGCTGCCGCTCAGTGCCGGCGCCAGCGCCCATGTGCTGCTCGCCTTCTCCGATGATGCCAAAGGCCCGAAGGCAAAGGCGGTACAGCAACGCGGCTATGACGTATCGCTGGGAGAGCGCGACCCGCACGTGGCCGCTGTCGCGGTCCCCGTCTTCGACCTCGCCGGCGAGTTCCGCGGCGCGCTCGCGATCTCGGGCCTGATCGGACGATTCAAGGAGAAGGCGCGCCAGGCCGCGCTCGCGGAATTGTCGGCGTCAGCCGATCGGCTGCGCACCATGCTGCCGGCAAGCGAATGACGGATGAAGATGCCGAAGATGATCCCTGCGCTCGACTGCAAGGGTCGAGGTACGTAAGTTCGAGCCACGTAGTCGGCCGCTGCAACGAGGAAA
>WNFX01011854.1_pt1 | contig 16374 bp, 14 predicted proteins | sample 5400111 | NCBI WGS metagenome assembly WNFX01 (sample SAMN13153363, study PRJNA577476) | soil metagenome | isolation source: 40 cm soil or saprolite under grassland replicate 1 | place: USA:California | collected 2016-06-15 | reverse complement strand
GCGCCAGACGAGAGCGGCAGCAAACGGCAAGAGAAAGGGCTCGCCAAGGCGGGCAACGCACGAGTACGCCGCGGAATGATTCAGTTGGCTTGGCGCTTTTTGCTCTTCCAGAAGGACAGTGCATTGGCCCAATGGTATCGTACACGGACTGAAAGCGGCGGCAAAAAGCGCAAGACAATGATCGTAGCTGTTGCGCGGAAATTGCTAATTGCCCTGTGGCGTCTGGTAACCACTGGCGAGGTTCCAGCTGGCGTGGTGTTGCGAGCCGCGTGAGGGGAGTACTCAGACAGGACAAGCTCTCGGCGCCCGACGAACAGAACTTCGTCGGCATCCGATGACGATCCGAGGTGGCGGTCACCCGAAGCAGGCCATGGTGTTGACACCGGTTTCGAGAATGGGTCCGCCGCCGAGGAGCTTCGCCGCCGATGCGCATGACTGCATCATGGTCAGGTCCCCATGGACCTACCGAATACAAGGTTGTGGCGCGATGTTCCGTGCCCGATGGCAAGCTCCCCTCTGATCGTCGTCCCGATCGCGTCAAGCGTGACGTCGTGCTCAGAGCCGTCAAGGTATGGCCTGGCCAGGGCGGAGCATGCGGAAAGATTGGTGCGACGGCCAACCTTGACGGCTCCTGCGCGCGCCGCGGTGAGCAAAGGGCGCGTCGGGACGAAGAAACGGCCGTGAGATCGAACAAAGAAACCGATGAAGGAGAAAAGATGCGTTGCGCTGGCGAAAACCCCTTGACAAAGAACACCCCATACAAGGCCTGCTCAGGCTTCACTCGCGTTACGGCCCGCCGGATCGCTCAGCCGCCCTAAAGCGGCCTTTGTCACGAGGCTCCAGCCCTTCCGGTTACCCAGCCGAGCCGCTCGTCAGCTACCAGATCAATCGACAACTCTCTGGGTGGAATCTTCCTCCACTGGTGATCCGCGCCTTCGGGGCGCACTGCCAAAACCGGACTTCATGGCCCGGCGTGCCGGCTCGGTTGGCGGGGTGATCAGTCCTTCGTGCGAGCGGTGCGAAATCCAGAACCGGCGCACGGCTGAAATCAGACAGCAGTTCTGCCGCCATCCACCCTTTCGTGAGCAGATTGATCGCCGCTTTGCTCGAGCCATAGAGACTCATGCCGGGCGCTCCGTAATCGGCGACCATGGTCGAGAGATTGACGATCGCCCCTTTGCCTCGTTTCGCCATCAACGGGGCAAGTTCGGCGACTAGGAAATACGAAGCCTTCACGTTCACCGAATAGACTTCGTCGAACGAGGCCTCGGTCATTTCATGCGTTGGCCCGAACGGATACACGCCCGCATTGTTGACCAAGATATCGACCTGGCCATTTGTGACTTCGAGCGCTTTTCTGGCGACTACACGCGCACTCGAAGCATCCCGGAGGTCAGACGGAATGAAGTCTGCTTGTCCGCCCGCTTTGCGTATCTCGGCAATCGTCTTTTCACCGCGGTCCACATTTCGGCCCACGACCACTACATGGACGCCTAGCTGGGCCAATTTGTTCGCTGTGGCCCGGCCAATACCACTTGTCCCTCCCGTGATGAGTGCGGTCGTAGCCATCGAACGACTCCTTATGCTGGGAACCGCCGCCCAACGCCGAGGCAGACAGGCCACCATGAATTACTCCCGGGCTTCATTTAGTCCTAAGGGGCAAAGTACTGTAGGGGTTCTTGGGTGTGGGCGCCAATCCCATGCAGGTCGCGCTCGCCTGGCTGCTTCGCCGCGCGCCTAATTCTTCTGATCCCCGGCACCTCGTCCGTGGCTCACTTGCGTGGTCACGAGCGGCTGTTTTGAGGGCTCAAGGCCTGGTCGGCTTTGCCCCCAAAAGCTGCCGTGGAGGGCTCCTCGGCCGCTGGGCCGCTTCGTGACAGGACCGGACTTCCACCGGCGTACCGGTTACTTGCCGTAAGCCTGCGCGATCTGCCCGACGAGCTTCGCCCAGGGCATGTCGATGGCGGCGTAGACGGGCCCCGCCTCGGGGCGCGCATTGTCCTTGAGGATTTCCACCATCAATGTGGCGTAATCGGAGAGGATCACGCCGGCTTGCAGCATGCGCAGAAGCCCGACCTGTCGTTTAGTCTCGCTGAAAGTACCGGAGGCGTCGACGGCCACGTAAGCGTCGAGGCCATTGCCAACAGCGGTGATGGCAGGGAACGCCGCGCAGACTTCAAGGGAGATGCCCGCGAAGATCAGTTTCTTGCGCCCGGTCGCAGTGATGGCCTGGGCCACCTTAGGATCGTCGAACGCGTTCACAGGCGAGCGATCGATGATTGGGACGCCAGGCAGCGCTTCGACGAGTTCTGGAAAGGTCGGGCCCCACATGCTGTCCCGCGCGGTCGTTGTGACGATGATCGGCAATTTCAGCGCCTTAGCCGCTTTGGCAAGGCCAACCACGTTGTGCTTCAGTTCTCCTGTCGAATAATCGCGAACCCCCGTCATCAGGCCCACTTGGTGGTCGATGAGGATGAGCGCGGCGTTTTCAGACGTGAGCGGCTCGTAGGGGCGGGGTTGCTCGGACATGACATTCTCCTTCAGAAAAGAAAGGTGAGTTGTGGCTGCGGTGAGCGGTGCGACGCCAAGCATTGTCGCGGCAGCGCCGAGCCCCGTGGATTGAAGAAATTGACGCCGTTCCATTCGGCCTCCCGGGACTTTCGGACGTTACATCGTGAGCGTGATCGTCGATCTTTCAATTTACGCGCAGGGAAACTAAGGGGTAGAGTGTCGGCCCAAAAGTCGCGAAAATCGCAACTCAGCGTCCAACTGCATGGACGATTACGATGCTGGATTTCAACGATTTCTTTTATTTTGTGCAGGTGGTTGACCGCGGCGGGTTGCTGCACCGCGGCCGTCGCCACCATGCAGTTCGCGATGAGCGATATCGTGGCAGACTTTCTCGTCCGCTATCCCAAGGTCAATGTCGTCGCGCATGCGACGGACCAGTTGGGCCAACGCACGTCCATCCTGGCGCCTATGGACGGCGCGGGCGGTGAGTTCCAATGACGAAGTCGCGCTGGATCAACGCCTTGATGAGTGGGATGGCGCTCGGAGCGGTCGCCATCATTGCCACGCTGGCGGCCGATGCACTGCGTGCGGAGGAAACTACTCTAACGCTCTCGACAAGAGCACTAGAGGAAATTGCGCAGATCGAAGCCGAGATCGACCGCATCGAAGCACAGACACTCGAGCGGCTCGCCGCGCCACCGGATAACCAGGTCCAGCAGATCGAGCTGCTCGGCAAGCTGATGCTGTATGACAAGCACCTCTCGGTGAACCGCAATGAAGCTTGCGCTTTCTGCCACATGCCCGAAGTGGGCTTTACCGGTCCTTCATCGGAACTGAACCGGACGACCGTCTCGTATCCGGGTTCCGTGCGCACGAGATTTAGCGAACGCAAGCCGCAATCGCACGCCTATGCGCCGCTTGCGCCCCTTCTGCACTACAATCCCGGCCAAGGTGACCTCGTTGGAGGCAATTTCTGGGACATGCGCGCGACCGGCCGCCGATTGGGCAACCCGGCGGCCGAGCAGGCCCAAGGGCCGCCAACCAATCCCGTCGAGATGGGCCTACCCGACATTGCCTGTGCGGTCTACCGCGCCTCGCAGCGGCCGTATCGCGCCCTGTTCGAGAGCGTGTGGGGACAGCAAGCCTTCGCGATCACGTGGCCTGGGGACGTGGAGCAGATCTGCTCCCGGCCCGGTCCGCCACCTTCAGGTGATCCCCTGCCGCTGCATCTGAGCAAGATCGATCGTGGGCGGGCGATGAGTACCTTCGATCAGATGGCGCAGTCGATCGCCAACTACGAGGCCTCCGCGGAGGTGACAAACTTTACCTCGAAGTTCGATGACGTGCTCGCAGGCAAGGCGCAGTTCACGCCGCAGGAGCAGGCGGGCTACGACCTGTTCCGCGGCAAGGCCCAATGCAATGCCTGTCACCGTGACGGCGGGCCCGGCGAGGACCCGTTGTTCACCGATTTCACCGCCAGCAATATCGGAACGCCTGCCAATCCGCGGCTTCCCTATTATGCGGAGGACCGGCCCGATGCGATGGGCTATGTCGCCAATTCGGCAGGGTCGTCGTTCATCGATGGCGGCGTTGGCAGCTTCCTTACGAGGGGGCATCCTCTCAGCCAGCCCTCTCCAGTCGATGTGCGATGGCTCGCGCTGGCGTCGGACAATCAGGCGCGATTTCAGGTGCCGACCCTGCGCAATGTCGACAAGCGACCGTATCCGACCTTCGTGAAAGCCTATGGGCACAACGGATATTTCAAGAGCCTAAAAGCGATCGTGCATTTCTACAACACGCGTGACGCGCTGCCACGATGCCAGCACCATGATCCCGGCGAAGGCACGACGTGCTGGCCTTCGCCCGAGTCGACCGCCAACCTGAACACGAAGCGAATGGGACGGCTGGGGCTGTCGGATGCAGAGGAGGACGCGCTCGTGAGCTTCATGCAGACGCTGACGGACGGATTTGCGCATTCCGATCAAAGGTAATCGGCTTGATGGCGATGAGCGTCGAACTCTCCGCGTGGTAGCAGCGCGGTTTTCAGCGACAGAGCATGATCGCTTCCGTCTCTCCTCGAATCGATGTGCAGCGGAGTTCGTTTCAGGAGCGCTTGGCCTCGAGGCTGCCGTGGGAAAGGCCGGCGTGGCGCATGGCGACTTCGGCAACCGCCGACCAGTCCTTGGTCTCGTCTCCGTGAGCGAGGGCATCGAGGAAATGATCGCGCAGAATGCTCGCCAACGGCAGAGGCACATGGGCCGCTTCCCCGGCCGCCAATGCCAATCTAACGTCCTTGAACCCAAGCGCCAGCTTGAAGCCCGCGGGCTCGTATCGCCTGCGCGCGATGGTGCCACCATACCCCTTGTACACGGGCGCGTCGAAGACCGTGGAGGTGATCAGCTCCAGGAATTGGTCGGCCGCGATGCCGTTGGCCTCCACGAGCGCGCGGGCTTCTGCGATCGTCTCGATCGCGGAGGCGAGCATGAAGTTCGCAGCGATCTTCACCAAATTGGCGTTGCTCGGATCGTCACCGAATCGCCAGATCTTCTGTCCGGCGGCATCGAGCAGGGGCCGCATCCGTTCCACGACCTTCGGCTCCCCCGCGGCCAATATCGCGAGCTTGCCCGCAGCCGCAACATCCGGCCTTCCGAGCACGGGGGCCGAGATGAAAGGGATTTTGCGGGCTTTGTGAAGCTGCGTGAGCTCCTTGGCGAAGCCGACGGATATCGTGGCCATGCAGATGTGGACGGTGTCGCCGCCGTTCTGGGGGAGCACGTTGCCGTTCAGCACGACCTCCCGGAGCGCGCCGTCGTCCGCCAGCATGGAGACGAATGCGTCTCCTCCGAAGGCATCCCGGGGCGATTGCATGACTTCGGCGCCGTGCTTGGCCAGCTCCTCCGCGGGCCCGGGGGAACGGTTCCAAACCCGCAGTCGATGCCCGGCTCTGATCAAGCTTTGGGCAATCCCTTTGCCCATGTTTCCCAAACCTACGAATCCGATGTCCATTGCACGGCTCCTTACAGTCATCGATGCGCAAATGCGCCTTTTGTTCGCAGCAGCGGCGAAACTCCATTGCGATAGCGACTCATCGATCCAACTCGCGTGCAATCAGATGGTTGTCCGCGGACCGATGATTTCCGCAACACAGCCGGGGCCGGAGGAAATCGTGAGTCGAAACCCGTGCAGCTTCACGATGGCGTTGACCAAGCTGAGCCCGAGACCCAGCCCCGGGTCGCGCCGGCTCTTGTCCGAGCGATAGAACCGTCTGCCGACGAGCTCCCGCTCCTCCGCACCAATGCCGGCGCCGGTATCGCGGACGCGAACGACGGCTTCGTCCGCCGTCTTGAACAGACTGAGCCCGACCCGGCGCTACCCAGGAGCAGCTCAAATCCGAGACCGCGGCCTGGGAACGCCAGCGCAACGCTTCCAATACCCGCATCAAATGGATGTTCACAGCCGAGAAAGCTCGCGCCAAAATGGGCCGTGCCTACCCTCAGCCCGCCTCCATCCGCGAGCCCGGGGCCAAAGAGTCATAATCACTGTGCAACGGTACTAGCCAGGTGTAAACTTGGTCAGCAGGCGACGGTAACGTCCTTGCGATAACCATGTCTGCTCCTGGCCAGTCGATTCTCGAGACACGGCGTTACCAGATGTTTCCCGTTCTGGAGCCGTCGGAGATCGAGCGGGTGCGGCGGTTCGGCGTGGTTCGCTCCTATGCTGCGGGGAAGCCGCTGGCCAAGGTCGGCGAAGTGGGAGGATCTAGTCATCATCTTGGCGGGAAAAGTCGATATCACCCAGCACGACCAATTGGGTCGACGGACGCCGATCGTCACCCACGGCCCAGGCGCATTCATGGGCGAACTGGGTCAGCTGGCGGGCCGGCGGGCTCTGGTGGACGCGCATGCCCTGGAGCCGGTCGAGGCCTTGGTCATTCCGCCGGATCGGCTCCGGGCGCTGCTGATCGCGGACGCGGAACTCGGAGAGCGGATCATGCGCGCCCTGATCCTGAGGCGCGTCGGCCTGCTCGAGGCAGGAGCGGGCGGGCCGGTGATCGTCGGCCGCGCCGAGAGCGGTGATGTGCTTCGGCTGAGGGCTTCCTGGCGCGCAATGGCCACCCGCGCCAACGACTGGATCCCGAGACGGATCCGGAAGCGAGGGCATTGATCGAACGGTTCGACGTCGATCCTGGTCAGTTGCCGATCGTATTGTGCCCGGGCGGACAGCTGCTGCGAAATCCCAGCGAGATGGAGCTCGCCCGCTGCATCGGGCTGGTGGGACCGATCGATCCGGATCGGATCTATGACGTGGCCGTAGTAGGCGCTGGGCCGGCGGGCCTTGCCACCGCGGTCTATGCAGCCTCGGAAGGGCTCTCTGTTTTGGTGCTCGACTGCCGGGCGTTCGGTGGTCAGGCCGGCGCCTCGTCACGGATCGAAAATTACCTGGGCTTTCCGACCGGGATTACCGGCATGGCTCTGATGGCGCGTGCCTACAACCAGGCTCAGAAGTTTGGTGCCGAAATGGCGATTCCCGCCGAGGTAGTCGGTCTTCAAGCGCCGAGTGATCCGGACCCGGGTCACGTCATTCTCACGTTATCGAATGATGAACGTGTGAGCGCGCGCGCCGTCGTGGTCGCCAGCGGAGCCCGTTATCGACGGCTCGCGGTGGCTGATCTGGAAAAATACGAAGCCGCCAGCGTGCACTATTGGGCGTCGCCGTTGGAGGCGAAATTGTGCGCCGGTCAGGAGCTCGCTCTCGTCGGCGGCGGCAATTCGGCGGGGCAGGCAGCCGTCTATTTGGCAAGCCAAGCCCTCAAAGTCTGGCTCCTGGTGCGCGGGACGGATCTGCAAGCGAGCATGTCGCGCTACCTCGTCGACCGCATCGCAGGACTCTCCAACGTGGAGGTGGTGACGCAAGCACGGGTCAGCGGCCTGGAGGGCAACGCGGGCGTGTTGGAGGCGATCCTCTGGCGTCAAGGCACGCCAGAGAAGGAAGTGCGCCGGCTGATTCATCACCTGTTCCTCTTCATCGGAGCGGAGCCGAACACGAATTGGCTATCCGGATCCGGCGTGGCCCTGGACACAAAGGGCTTCGTGTTGACCGGCGGAGATGCCAGCAACGGCCCCTCTCTGGAAACGGGTCGGCGGGGCGTCTTCGCCATCGGCGACGTCCGATCGAGCTCCGTCAAGCGGGTTGCCGCGGCGGTCGGCGAGGGCGCGCAGGTGGTGGCGGCGCTGCATGCGTTCTTGGCTGCGACCGACCGTGAGCGGGTCGCAAGGGCGTATCATTAAAAGGAGCCGATGCCGGTAAATGCCTTCGTCGACATGCAAGCGTGAGGTGGTGCACAGTGCGCGCATGCGAAGAGATGGGCTGAAATCCCTTCCGTCAGCATCAGGAGCAATCGATGACCGAGATCACCTATGAAATCGTCGAGCACGACGGCGGCTGGGCCTACCGGGTCGATGGAGTGTTCTCCGAGACTTTCCCTTCCCACGACATGGCCCGCAAAGCGGCCGAGCGCGCAGCGAAGGAACAAGCCGTCCCGGGCGACGCGACAGGGATCTCGTACGAAGACAAGGATGGGCGCTGGCACGACGAACTATCGGCAGGGGATGATCGACCCGCGACCGACGTCGACGGCTGAGGGAAGCCTCAGTCGAACATCTGGAGCCGCGAACGCCGGCGCAAATCAACCTCGCAGTCGGGAGGAATCTGGATGCTTGGCCGCAACGGCTCCCTCGGTTGGTGGATCGTCATTGGCGCCCTGAGCTTCCTGGCTCACTGCGGCGCCGCCGTCGCTCAGGGGGCAGTACCGCCACCGGCGGTCTCGGTGACCCCGGCGGATACCCGTCAGGTGACGGAGACGGGCGATCTCATCGGCCGAGTGACGGCGATCGACAAGGTCGACATTGTCGCGCGAGTGCCGGGGTTCATCGAGGAGCGGCTTTTCACCGAAGGGCAGCACGTCAAGACCGGCGACCTGCTGTTCCGAATCGAGCAGGCGACCTACGAGGCGGCGGTCGACCAGCAGCGCGCCAATCTCGCCAAGGCGAAGGCGACGGAGGTCAACGCAGCGCTGCAGCTGGAGCGCGGCAAGGAGCTTGTCCGCAACCAGAACATCCCGCAAGCAACGGTCGACCAGCGTGAGGCCGACGAAGCGGCGGCGAAGGCCAATGTGCTGCAGGCGGAGGCGACCCTTCAGCAGGCGGAAATCAATCTCGGCGGAAATCCGCTCGCCGATCGATGGACGGATCGGAATTGCGAATTTCACCGTGGGCAATCTGGTCGATCCGTCGTCCGGGAAGCTCGCGACGATCGTCAGCCAGGATCCGATCTATGTCGTCTTTCAGGCGAGCGAGCGCGATGTTCTGGAGTACAAGCGCAGGATCGCCGAATACAAGGACGGTCACGTGACCGTTCACATCAAGCTGCCCAACGGCAATCCCTATCCGCATCAGGGTCTCACCAACTTCCTCGATATCCAAGTCGAAACCGGGACGGACACCGTATTGGTGCGGGCGCAAGTGCCGAACCCGGAAGGTCTCCTGATCCCCGGGGGGATCGTCGGCGTCACCGTGGAACGCGGCGCGCCGCGGTCGGCGCTGGTCGTTCCGCAATCCGCCGTCCAGCTCGATCAGGCCGGCCGCTATGTCCTGGTGGTCGATGAGGCGAAGAAGGTCGAGCTGCGACGCGTGACGACCGGCGTCGAGCAAGGCAGAGACGTAGTGGTGACGGAAGGCCTCAAGCCGGGAGAATTGGTCGTCGTCGAGGGGATCCAGAAGGTGCGCCCCGGCCAAGTCGTGACGGCGAGCGTCGTGGCGAGAAACTGACGCCGATGTTTTCCGGCATCTTCATCGACCGGCCGCGGCTCGCCTTCGTCATCGCCATCGTCATTACACTGGCCGGCATCATTGCCATCACGGCGATCCCGATCGCGCAGTTCCCGGATATCGTGCCGCCGCAGGTAACGTTGTCCGCGACCTACCCGGGCGCCGACGCCGAAGTGATCGAGACCACGGTGGCGCAACCGATCGAGCAGCAGATCAACGGCATCGACAATGCGCTCTATTACCAGTCCGCCAGCGGTGCCGACGGCAGCTACACCCTCAACGTGACGTTCGCGCTCGGCACCGATCCGGACATCAACACCGTCAATGTGCAGAACCGCGCCAGTCTCGCCACGCCGCAGCTACCCGAGGAGGTGTCGCGCACCGGCCTAACCATCCGCAAGAAATCCGCCGCCCTGCTGCAGGTCGTGAGCATCTATTCGCCGAAGAATACCTACGATGCCGTTTATCTGAGCAACTATGCGACCATCAACATCATCGACACGCTGGCGCGGATCAAAGGCGTCGGTCAGGCAAGCCTGTTCGGACCGCTCGACTATTCGCTGCGGATCTGGCTCGACCCTGACCGGCTGACCGAGCTCAACCTGACGCCGAACAACGTCATCTCGGCGGTGCGGAACCAGAACATTCAGGCGGCGCTGGGCCGAGTGGGCGCGGCGCCGATCACCAACGAGCAGCAGGTCCAGATCAACATCAAGACCAAGGGCCGGCTGTCGCGGCCGGAGGAATTCGCCGCCATTGTCCTGCGCGCCAATCCCGACGGTTCGGTTGTTCGGGTGCAAGACGTTGCCCGTGTCGAGATGGGCGCGAGATCGCAGGACCGCTACAGCCGTTTCAATGGCGCACCCGCGGCCGCGATCGGCATCTACCAGACGCCAGGCTCCAATGCGGTCGACGTGACCCGTCGCGTTCGCGAGGCCATGAATACTCTGGCGACGCGCTTCCCCAACGATCTTGTGTACGATGTGTTCTTCGACTCCACAATCTTCGTCACGGCAACGATCAATGAGGTCGTTCGCACCCTGGTCATAGCCATCGTTCTCGTGGCTCTGGTGGTGTTCCTGTTTCTCGGCAGGTTGCGGACGACGCTGATCCCGCTGGTTGCCGTGCCGGTGTCGATCGTCGGCACGTTTGCCGTGATGCTGGCGATCGGCTATTCGGCCAATACCGTGTCCTTGCTGGCGCTGGTGCTCGCGATCGGCATCGTGGTCGATGACGCCATCGTCGTCGTCGAGAACGTCGAGCGGGTGATCGACGAGGAGCCCGGGCTGACGGTGCCGCAGGCCTGCAAGAAGGCCATGGCCGAGATCACCGGCCCGATCCTCGCCATCACCCTCGTGTTGTTGTCCGTGTTCGTTCCCGTGGCCTTCATCCCGGGCATCAGCGGGCAGCTGTTCCGCCAGTTCGCGGTCGCGGTCTCGGTATCGATGCTGATCTCGGCGCTCAATGCGCTGACCCTCAGTCCGGCGCTTTGCGCGGTGCTGTTGAAGCGCGGCCAGAAGAGCCGCGGCCCGATGCGCCATGTCCTGGGCGCGATCGATCGCCTCCGCGACGGCTATGCGGCGGTGGTGCGCCGCCTGGTGCGCGTGGCGATCGTCGGCGTCGTGGTCGTGGCCGGCGTGGTGGCCGCCTCGGGGTGGCTGTTCAACAAGACGCCGCAGAGCTTCTTGCCGGAAGAGGACCAGGGCGCGATCTTCGCAGCGCTGCGGCTTCCGGAGGGCGCCTCGATCAACCGCACCGAGGGGGTGGTCAAGCAGGTCGAGGATATCGTCAGGCCGATCCCGGGCGTCGAAGGCGTGTTGTCCGTGGTCGGGCTGAATTTCATTGATTACATCGCATCGTCGAATCAGGCTTTCTTCGTCATCCGCCTCAAGCCCTACGAGGCGCGCACCGATCCGACGCAGAGCGCCGGCGCGATCATCGCGCGTCTGCGGCCGCAGATGGCGGCCATCAAGGGCGGCATCGCGTTCCCGTTCAATCTGCCGCCCATCCTCGGCCTGGGCAGCACCGGCGGCTTCCAATACGTGCTGGAGGCACTGCAGGGCCAGCCCCCTTCCGACGTCGCGGCGGCGCTCCGCGGCATGCTTGTGGCGGCCAACGGGCAGCAGGCGCTTGCCGGGGTGTTCAGCACGTATGCGGCCGATACGCCCCAGATCTATCTCGATATCGACCGCGACAAAGCGCAGGTGCTCGGCGTCAAGATCAGCGACATCTTCAATGCCTTGCAATCGACGCTCGGCAGCTTCTACGTCAACGACTTCAATGTGTTCGGCCGCACCTGGCAGGTCAACGTTCAGGCCGAGACGCCCTTTCGCGACAGAACCGACGACATCTACCGGATCTACGTCCGCAACGACCAAGGCGGGATGGTCCCGATGCGCGCGCTGGCCGAGGCGAAGCTCGTGCAGGGGCCGCAAACCGTACTGCGTTACAACGGATTCCGCAGTGCGATCGTGAACGGCGCGCCGAAACCCGGCTATAGTTCCGGACAGGCGCTCGCCGCCATGGAAGGCATCTCGGCCACCACCCTGCCGGCGGGCTACAGTTTCGAATGGACCGGCACCGCGCTCCAGGAAAAGGCGGCGAGCGGACGCACGACCATCGTGCTCGGACTCGCCGTTCTCTTCGCCTACCTGTTTCTCGTTGCGCTTTACGAGAGCTGGAACATTCCGGTTCCTGTCCTGCTGTCGGTCAGCGTCGGGGTACTCGGCGCCATCATCGCGGTGGTGCTGGCCGGGCTGAGCTTCGACGTCTACGCGCAGATCGGACTCGTGGTGCTGATCGCGCTTGCCGCGAAAAACGGCATTCTGATCGTTGCGTTTGCGGTGGAGCAGCGGCAGCTCGGCAAGGACATCGAAGCGAGCGCCATCGAAGGAGCGCGCCTGAGATTCCGCCCGGTGATGATGACCAGTTTCGCATTCATCCTCGGGCTACTGCCTCTCGTCATTGCGCGCGGGGCCGGGGCCGTCACGCGCCACGCCGTGGGCACGCCGGTGTTCGGCGGCATGATCGCCGCATCGGTTTTCGGGATCTTCATGATCCCGCTGCTCTACGTAACCGCGGAACGTTTGCGTCGGCGGAAGCGAGAAGACGAAATGATCGCAACCGCGCATCCGCCCAGGAGGACCAAGAACTGCCGCCCGGCACTTCGGTTACCGCCTGGGCCGTGGACGGCTTCTCGCGCCATTCGCTCCAAAAGCCCGCGCGCGGACACGCTAAGGGGGCGTTAAGTTGGCTCAGCCGTGGCTCTAAACTCGGTAAGTTTCAAAACCAATGCACAGCGTTCGACAACGCTGGGATCACCGCTGAGCACTCGAAACTTTGTGTCCTCACCATCACGCCAGAAGCGAATATCCAGCTTGTGGGGACCGATCCGGAGATCTTGAATGGTCAAATCGGGAAGCCAATCCGGAAGCAAGGGATCAACGTAGAGTTTGTTTCGCGGCGCATCCGGCAGGAATCCCAGCATCGCCTGGGTGAGCATGAAGGCAGAGCCCGCAGCCCAGGCCTGCGGCACGTTCGCGCCGATGTATTGCACCGGAAAGTTCGTTTCATCGCGTTGAAACGCGGTGTAGAGCTCCGGCAATTGGTTCAGCAAGAAGTGACTTGCTGCCTTGCTGATGTCGTGCGCGATCCGCGCCGCCTCGATGCCGAAACCGTAATATTTGAATCCCATAGCGATCATGGCATTGTCGTGCGGCCAGACCGAACCGGTCTGATAATTGTATGGATTGAATGCCGGATGGGTCACAGCAAGCGTGCGGATACCCCATCCGGTCCACATGTCCGGCGCCATTAGGCGTTCCACCACCTTCTTGGCGCGATCAGGAGGCACGATGCCAGACCAGAGGCAATGCCCCACATTCGAAGCAACGGTAAGGACTTTGTTCTTCTGGCCATCCAGCGCGTACGCGTAGAAGCTCAGCTCGTCGTCCCAAAAAGCCGTGTTGAAACGCTCGAACAACGCAGCAGCTTTTGTCCGCAACTCTCGTGCGCGATCGCGCTTGCCCAGTGCATCAAAAACCTCAGCCATACGGATCCAGGCATTGTAGACATAACCCTGAAGCTCGCACAGCGCCTTCGGTCCTTTGACCAGCGAACCATCGGGGTAGACGACGGCGTCGCCGGAATCCTTCCAAGCCATATTTTCATAACCGACCGGAGAGCGTGTCTGGTATTCCTGGAAGCCGTCACTGTCACGGTCTCCATATTTGTCGATCCAAGACAGGCAGCCTTCTGCCGCCTCAAGATGCCGCTCCAATAGCGCCATGTCGCCAGTTGCGCGCCAAGCCGAGTGCAACGTGATCAGATAGAGCGGCGTAGCATCAGCGGTGCCATAGTATGGCGTGTGGGGGATCAGCTTGAAATGCGCGAGCTCACCGTAGCGTAATTCATGGAAGATCTTTCCGGGCTCCGCATCTCGGTAGGGATCGTCTTCCATCGCCTGCAGCGACCCAAGGAAATCCAGTGCACCCCGCGCAAATTGCGGATAGATCAAGATGTTCTGAAGCGCGGCAATCAGGCTGTCCCGTCCGAATGGGGCGACGAACCAGGGAAGGCCAGCTGCAGGCAGGAACGCCTTGCGATCCGTTGTCTCGATTGGAAGCCTGAGCGCGGCCATATCCTCGAGTGCGCGCCGAAACAGTCGGTAGAATTCCTCGTTGCTCGTCTGAATCTTGGCGACCGTTTGCAGCCAATCAGCCAGTCTTTCGGCGTGTTCCGATTCTTCGCAGTGGCCGATGCAATCGCGCGGCGGCTCAAAATGCCGGCTGCCATCCTCCAGTGTATACAAAAGGCAGGTGTGCCAGGCGTCCCCGGGCTGGAGAGCGACTTCGAAGCTGAGCCGGCCATTGGCATACGTTCCGTCTCCGGAACTTCGTAACGTAGAAATAGTCACCGCCCTGCTGAAATCACGATTGCGATAGGTTGTGCGAAGCCGCTGTTGTGCCGGCAACCATTCGGTGGCGATCCGCCCGCGCCGGACAATGCGATTCGATTTCACCTCGAAGATGTCCGCAAAGTCGCTGCGTATCGCGATCTCGAGCTGGAACTTGATTGGGTTCATGCTGTGATTGGTAACAACAAGATCCTCGTGCATGCCGCCCGTGATCCAGCGGCTGATGCTCAGCCCGAGCGTGCGAGCGGGAATCGTGCCGCTCTCGGTCGCAAAGTCGCGATTCGTTAGAGAGATCCGTGCCGCGTAGTGGGTGATGGCGCCGCCATTGAGCAGTTGCCAGGGCTCGCCATTGGCGTAGATGGCCCAGCTACTGACCACGCGCGTATCGAGGAAATACAGGCCCCTTTCGCTCGGCCAGTCGATCTGTCCGTCCAACTCGCTGATCAGGACTGTCTGGCCCTGATGAATGGCAATCTGAGGCGGACCAACCTGGACCTTGAACGGCATGACGGGCTCCCGTTACGAAACAGCATGGACCCCAGGACGTTCGCCGCCTTCACCCCGCTCGATCTCACTCTCGGTGAGACCAATCTCCTCATCCACGTCGCTCATGTCCACTCCTCCCTGTTTCGTCATGTCGCCTCCTCCCGCTTGCCCGTCCTTGCCTCGTAGACCAGCGGGCCCGGAGGGGCTCGATCGGCCAGCCGCTGGGTTTGATGATACCGGACCTAACCGCAAAAAACACAGCGACCGCAAGGCCCCCTCCATGTACGTTCGCGCTTTAGATCGCAAAGATGGAGAAGCCCATGCGCATCGACAAATGCAACAACGTCAATGACTTTCGCTCGATGGCGAGACGGAGACTGCCGGGGCCGATCTTCCACTACATCGACGGGGCGGCGGACGATGAGATCACCTATCGGAGAAATACCGAAGCCTACGAGCGATGTGATCTCGTGCCTAACGTTCTCGCGGGCGTCGAAAGCATCGACATGTCAACAACCATCATGGGGCAGAAACTGAATATGCCCCTGTTCTGCTCACCGACGGCTTTTCAGCGTCTGTTCCATCATGACGGTGAAAGAGCGGTCGCCAAAGCTGCCCAGAAGTTTGGCACGATGTTCGGAATTTCTTCCCTGGGGACGGTGAGCGTCGAGGAGATCGGTTCAACAATAGGGACGCCGAAACTCTTCCAATTGTACTTCCACAAGGATAGAGGCCTAACCAACAGCATGATCGACCGGTGCATCGCCGCCGAATTTCGACGTGCTGGCGCTAACCGTCGACACGATCACCGGCGGAAACCGGGAGCGCGATTTGCGGACTGGCTTCACTTCACCACCGAGATTGACGCTCAGCAGCCTCCTCAGCTTTGCCCTACACCCAACATGGGCCGTGAACTATTTTACCCACGAAAAGTTCGAGCTACCCCAACTCAAGGACTACGTGAAGGAGGGTTCGAACGTCTCAGTATAATCGGCCACTATTTCAGCACGATGCTCGACCAATCAATGAATTGGCAAGATGCCGAGAGCGTTCGCAAGAAATGGGGTAAACAGTTCTGCCTCAAGGGGATCATGAGCGTTACAGACGCAAAACGAGCCGTGGATATCGGCGCGACCGCTATCATGGTGTCCAATCATGGCGGGCGTCAACTCGACGGATCGAGGAGCCCGTTCGACCAGCTCGCCGAGATTGTTGATGCCGTTGGGGACCGGTTGGATGTGGTTTGTGACGGGGGTGTTACCCGTGGTACGCACGTTTTGAAAGCCCTTTCTGTCGGCGCGAAAGCGTGTTCGGGAGGCAGATTTTATCTGTATGCCCTGGCGGCCGCAGGTCAAACCGGTGTCGAGAAGGCCTTACAAAATCTCCGTACTGAAATCGAACGCGACATGAAGCTGATGGGCTGTCGGTCGGTCAACCAGCTGAGTCGTGATAATTTGAGGTTCAGATGAATCGCCCCTTCCAACCCATTCGATAACCTGTCTGGGCGAGCGGACGCTCTCAGGACCTGCTGAATGTCGCTGAATTGAGATTTCATCTTTGCCCCCTCAGTTTATCCTGTCCTTGCCGTGATGTCCTTTGTCTGCTGTGCTTTTACATGCTGACTCCATGCTTTCC
>WNFX01003202.1_pt1 | contig 16378 bp, 18 predicted proteins | sample 5400111 | NCBI WGS metagenome assembly WNFX01 (sample SAMN13153363, study PRJNA577476) | soil metagenome | isolation source: 40 cm soil or saprolite under grassland replicate 1 | place: USA:California | collected 2016-06-15 | reverse complement strand
AAATGTTTTCGAGCAAGTGGCGAAATGGAGCGAACCCGGCGATGCGTTCGATGTGTCCGGGATGGAGCAGCCGGTTAACCATGTAGAGCACGAGGAGCGATTGCATCCCGTAATAGGAAAAGCGTTCCCACGCTTCGGTGAACGCGAGGTAGGCGAGTCCGCGGGGATGGCCAACGAAACTGCGGTCCTCTGGGTTATGCATGGCGGTTGGAAATTAGAAATTAGAAAGTAGAATTAAGCGAATGGGAATCGCGAAATAGAAGGTAAAGCTGCGAGGGTAGCAGCGAGCGAGCGTGGGCGGCGAGCGAGTCTCAAAGTAGAAAGTAAGAATTAAGAAGGAGGAAGTGAAAGAAGTATCGATCATCGAAAGACGTCGGCTGGCTTCACCAGCGGTCACGCCGCAGGCATTGGCGTGGGACGGTAAGCAAATCTGGATAAGTTCGCGCGATCTCGGCACGCTTTGCAAGATCGACATCGATCAATGGAAAGCAGTGGAGGAAATCGATCCGCCAGGAATTGTTTGGGCCGCAGTGGCGACCAATGGCGCGATGCATTTCACCATCGGCAAAGGATTGAACGACGATCGCTACGTTTATCGCTACGACTCGGAGATTGGCTTCACCAGACTCTTCGCATGTCCGGATTTCACCGGTTCCTATCTCAGCTTCGATGGCGAGAACCTTTATCTGAGTCAATGGTACGAGAAACACATTCTTAAATACGACAAGAAGAGCAAAATCGTTCGTACGATCGACACTTTTGCGGAAATCTGCGGCCACACTTTTGTCGATGGATTGCTTTATGTCTTACGCGGCCAGGAAAAACCGGATGAGGCTTGGCGTATCGCGCGACTCGATCCGCGGCAGGAAACGCCGGAGGTAGAAGATATCGCTGTTGTTCCGTTCGCTTGCCGCTCCCTCACTTTCGATGGCGCGAATTTCTGGTCGAATCATCGAGCCGCAAACGAGATCGTGTCGTTCGCGTTGCCTCGGACTGAGTCAGTAGGATTCTGATCCGATTGTTGCTTCATGTTGCCGAAAACGAAGTACGCGCGTAGCGGGGAAGTTCGAATTGCCTATCAGATTAGTGGTGACGGTCCGGTCGATGTGGTTTGGGCGCCCGGTACGATGTCACATCTGGATCTGGATTGGGAGATTCCGCGGCGGGCGCTTTTCTTCGAGCGGTTCAGCCAATTCTGCCGTCTCATTCGTTTCGACAAACGCGGCACCGGCCTCTCCGACCGCCCGGTGAAAATGGCGACCCTCGAGGAACGCACCGACGACATTCGCGCCGTGATGGATGATGTCGGCCTCGAGCGCGCCAACATTTTCGGCGTTTCCGAGGGCGGCTCGATGGCGTGTCTTTTCGCCGCCACTTATCCGCAACGAGTGAATTCGCTCCTGGTCTGGGGCGCCCAGGCCCGCTGGATTGCGTCCACCGACCATCCTTGGGGTCAGACGCGGGAGCAGCATAATGAAATGATCGCGATGATTCGGGACGATTGGCCGTCCTTTGAATACATCACCGGACCCGGTGCTGGCGTGGGCAAGGATGCGGACCCCGCGTTCATCGAATCCATTGGCCGTTACATGCGCGCGGCTGCGAACCCATCGGCCGTCTATGCCTACGAGCAGATGAACGGACAAATCGACACGCGCCCAATTCTTCCGTCCATTCAGGCGCCAACCATGGTGATGAACCGCACCGGCGATCCGTGTGCACACGTGGAAGCAGCGCGCGACATGGCCTCGCGAATTCCGGGCGCGAAATTCAAGGAATATCCGGGCAACAGCCACTCGATAATGCTCGACGATATGGAGACAGTTTTATCGGACATTCAGGAATTCATCACTGGAGAGCGACCGATCGGTTCCTCCGATCGCATTTTAGCCACTGTGCTTTTTCTCGATATCGCGTCTTCCAGCGAGCGCGCGGCAGCGGTTGGCGACACGGCGTGGAGCAATCTCTTGAACTCCTACTACGCGATTGTGCGAAAGGAATTGGCGCGTTTCCGGGGGAAGGAAACCAACACTTCCGGCGACGGCTTTCTCGCGACTTTCGACGGCCCAGCGCGAGCGGTGCATTGCGCGCTCGCCATCGTGCTCGCGGTCAGGCAACTCGGTATTGAAGCGCGTGCGGGAGTACACACCGGCGAATGCGAATTGATGGGCGACAATGTCGGTGGCATCGCCGTTCACACCGGTGCACGCATCATGGCGAAAGCAGATCCGGGCAGCGTGCTCACTTCCGGAACCGTAAAGGACCTCGTCTCAGGCTCCGGAATCGATTTTCAAGACAACGGAGTCCACGAACTGAAAGGCATTCCCGGCGAGTGGCGGCTCTTCGGCGCGCGATCCTGAGAAAAGTGAGTCGAGGACAGGGAAGGGCGAGTAAAGCGTGTTAGTTTAACAACTCAACCGGATCGCCTTTGCGCACCATGCCTTCCGCGAGCACGGCGCCATAAACGCCAGCCATACCGCTGTGAGCTTGTGCAACTTTCTTCAGCAAGGCCGGCGTTTTCTCCGCCGTATCAGGATCGAGCGTGATCATCATGCAGCGCGGGTCGCGTTCCAGAATCGAGAGGACCACCTTCGCTCCAATGCGCAGGGAGTGGCCGACGAAGTCGTCCTCGGCGAAGCCGTCGGAAGATGTTAAATCCAAATAGACGTTTGCCCGGAAGCGCCGTTTGTCCACGGTGGTGCCAATTTCCTCGCCCAGTTTTTTCGCCGATTGGACGGCAAAGAGTGACAACGGGCGGCAATCTGTCATGGCCCGATCCGAACGAAGCAATGTGAGTTCGTGTTTCTGATCGATACTGGCGCGGAGCATCTCAATCAATTCAGGGTCATCGATCGCGAGAGTTTTTCCATCTGGAGTCTCTACATCGATCATCAGCTCGGTCGGATTGGCCGAAACGGGATTCGCTCCGGGTGGCATGCTCTCCGCTTCGGTCAAATTAACACGGCGGGCGGCTTTGTCCGGATGACGGAATCGGGGCCGATATCGCAGCATCTCGTGTTGTTCCCGTCCGGTCAGGTATGGAAATCCCCTTGGACTGGCAGAACTCTCGAAGGCAAAAAGACGATCGCCATAAACTCCCGCGTAACCCGCGAACATCTCGTCCAATTCCTGGCCGCGCATACTTTTCACCGGATAACGCCAGAGGCTTTCCACAGTTCCGATGATGCTCATTCCTTCCGTCTTAAGAAGAGCGATTGGAACCGAAGAAAGCGAGCATATTCAGAGGATACAGCGCAGAAGTCGGAGGTCAGGGGAATTAACTTCGCTTCAAAAAGACATTGTTGATTTCGGCGAATGGGACGGCGTTGGAGAAGGCGTCGTCGAACCGACCTGTGGTTGCGATGCTGCGTGCGGCGCGGATGAACGCGCCCCACGCGACAGCGGCTAAACCTGAGCCGACGGAGATGCGCCGGACACCGAGATCGGTGAGTTGTGAAAGCGTGAGCTCACGATTGAATCCGGACACCAGGACATTGACGGGTTTCGGTGCGACCGCTTTGACGATCTGTCTGATCTCATCCGGTTTCTGAACGCCGGGCGCATAAAGACAATCGGCGCCGGCTTCGGCGTAGGCGACGAGTCGATCGAGGACGACGCGAAATGGATCAGTTGCTCCAACGAGCCACGCTTCACAGCGCCCGGTCAGCACCACTGGAATTCCGGAAGCATCGATTGCTTTGCGTGCGGCGCGGATGCGATCAATGGCGATTTTTTTTTCGTAGAGTGGCGCAGCGGTATTCTGAGAGTTGTCCTCGATCGACAATCCGGCCACCCCGCGCTCGATGCAAAGCTTCACGTTCGCGGCCACGTCGTCGTGTTTGTCGGCGAATCCGTTTAAGAAATCGGCGTTCACCGGCAGCGGCGTCGCGGCAACGATTTCACCGATGTGCGAGAGCATTTCCTCGAGTGAAACTCCGCCATCGGGTTTGCCGCGCGAAAAAGCGAACCCGGCCGAGGTGGTGGCGAGCGCTTTGAAGCCGAAGTGTTGCAAATACGCAGCGATCCCCACATCCCATGGGTTGGGCAGGACAAAGCAGCTTGACTCATGCAGCGCGCGAAATTTTGCGACCGCGGACGATTGCGCGTTCTTCATTCCGGAATGCTATGCCGGAAAAGTGCGAGCGCGAATGCGGTAATGCAGAAAATGCTCAACGCCCAACGCCCAACGCTCAACGCGCAATGTCGAAGTTGAAGGAATCTGGGTGTAGCCGCTGCCCTGGCTGCGAGGAAGACGAGGGTGAAATCAGCGATTTCGAGGCGAGGGTAAGAGAAGCGCAAAAATTTTATTTGCGTGGTGCGAAAGCTTCGCCTACTTATTTAACCAGATGGTTAAATATTCACCGCGGATATTGAATCGCACTTTTGCGGCCTTGGCCGACCCGACCCGCCGGCGCATCCTGGCCCATCTGGCCCGGGGCGATCAATGCGTCAGCCGTCTGGCCCGACCACACGCAATGTCATTGCCCGCTGTCTCGAAACATTTGCGGGTGCTGGAAAAAGCGGGGCTGCTTCGACGCCGGCGCTATGGACGCGTCCATCAATTGAAACTGGAAGCAAAGCCGATGGAGCAAGCGATTCGCTGGATCGAAGAGTATCGGAAATTTTGGGACGGATCGCTCGATCGTCTGGCGGACTATTTGGAGCGGACGAATAAACAAATCGGTAGGAAAGGAAGGAAATGATGTGTCCAATATGCGTAGCAAACATCGCGCTGACGGCCGCAAGCGCGACTTCGGGCGGAGGACTGGCCGTGTTCGTTCTGAATAAGTTTTGCAAAAAGAAACAAACCAACCAAACCAAGAGGGAGCAAAATGAAACTAATAGAGATGGAAATGAATCGAGAAGTCGTATCGGAAGCTGAGTGGCTGGTCGCGCGAAAGGATCTACTGACGCGAGAAAAAGAATTCACGCGTCAGCGCGATGCGCTCAGCACCGCGCGTCGCCAACTGCCGATGGTCAAGATCGACAAGAACTACGTGTTTGAAGGGCCGGACGGTAAAGAGACGCTGGCCGATCTCTTCGACGGGCGCAGTCAATTGATCGTCTACCACTTCATGCTCGGTCCGGACTGGGAAGAAGGTTGCAAGAGTTGCTCGTATCTGGCCGATCACTTCGATGGCGCCAATTGGCATTTGCCACATCGCGACGTCACGTTTGTGGTCATTTCTCGTGCGCCGCTTTCCAATCTCGAATCATACAAAAAGCGCCTGGGCTGGCGATTCAAATGGCTGTCGTCCCACGGCAACGATTTCAACTTCGACTATCACGTGTCGTTCACCAAGGACGACGAAGCGAAGGGCAAAGTTTATTACAACTACGAAATGGGAGAATTCATCAGCGATGAACTCCCCGGTTTGAGCGTGTTTTATAAAGATGAGAAGGGAGACATCTTTCACACCTATTCGACTTACGCGCGCGGGCTCGACACTTTGGTCGGCGCTTACCACTTTCTCGATCTCACGCCAAAAGGCCGGAACGAAAATCCCGACTCAACGATGGATTGGGTTAGACGGCACGATCAGTACCCTGGCTAAACGGAAATAACGAAACATGACAACGAAGAATCATTTGGCAGAAGCGGTCGTGATCGAACGAACTTTCAACGCACCGGTCGCGACCGTTTGGAAAGCGCTTACCGATGTCGATGAAATGCGGCATTGGTATTTCGATCTGAAGGAATTCAAGGCCGAGGTCGGTTTTGAATTTGAATTCGTGGTCGAGCACGAAGGCATGACCTATCACCATCTTTGCAAGGTCACCGAAGTGATTCCGCAGAAGAAAATCGCCTACACCTGGCGCTACAGAGGTGAACCAGGCGATTCGTTAGTCACGTTTGAATTGTCCGCCGACGGCAACAAAACAAAACTGCGGCTGACACACGAAGGTTTGGAAACTTTCCCGAAGACTCCGACTTACGCGCGGAAAAAGTTCGAGGCCGGATGGACCGAGATCATTGGTTCGTCGCTGAAGGGCTTTCTCGAAACGACTGCACCGGACGGTGGAGAGCGAACGAATAAATAAAAAGGAAAGGAACATCATGACCACGAAGGGAGCAGAAAAGTTCTCGCTCGAAATCAAACGTCTCATCAAAGCTCCGCGCGATCGCGTCTACGCAGCCTGGACCGATCCCGAGCAGCTGAAACAATGGTTCGGCCCGGAAAAGGTCCAAACTCGCGAGTTAATCGCGGACGCGCGCGTGGGCGGAAAGTTTCGCTGGGATCTTACCAACTCTGAGCGCGAAAAGATGACGGTGCGCGGTGAATACCGCGAGCTGCAACAGGATAAGAAAATCGTTTTCACCTGGCAATGGGAAGACGACGAGACCTGGGAAAAGCGCACCAGCGTCGTGACGGTAGAACTGGACGACGCCGACGGCGGCACTGAGCTTCGGTTGGTGCACGAACAACTGCCAAACGAAGAGTCGCGCGACGGTCATAACGCTGGCTGGAACAGCGCGCTCGACAAACTGGAAAAACTGTTCAGCAAATAAGCTGTCAACTTAATCATAACGGAGGAAAACATGAATACTGAAGAAGTAGCGAAAAAAGTAGTGGAGCTCACACGCAAACACGCTTGGAAAGAAGCGATCGATACTCTTTATTCGAAGGACATTGTCAGCGTCGAGGCGCGAGCGATGGAGAATGGTTCGCCCGAGAGTCACGGGATCGACGCGGTGCGGGCCAAGACCGATTGGTGGGTGAACAACATGCAGGTGCACAGCACGAAAGTCAGCGGGCCGTTCGTGGCGCATGACCGGTTCGTGGTGCAATACGATATCGATGTGACCGAGAAGGATTCGAAAAAACGAATGCAGTTGTCAGAGGTCGGCGTCTACACCGTTAAGGACGGCAAGATCGTGCGCGAAGAGTTTCTGCCCTACGCGGGTAGCGAGAAGTAAAACACCGCCTGATCGTCGCGCGATTAACTCGCCTGAAACTTTTCGGCGTGGTCGCGGGCAAATTGCGCGAAATTGGTCGGAGGTTTTCCGGTCACCTTCTCGATGTCGGATGTCACGGTTGACCAGAGATCTTGTTTATTGATGGCGTGAAGCTCCATCACCGCGTCGACCTGCCATGGCGGTAAGCCGGCTTGAAGCATTGTGTCGCGCGCGGCGGATTCCGGCACATCGACATAATTGATCTCGCGTCCTGCTGCTTCGGATAAAATATTTGCTACTTCGGCAATCCCGAGCGCCGCTGAGCCGGTGAGCGTATAAGTTTCTCCTTCGTGACCTGAAGCTGTCAGCGCCTCGACAGCCACAGCCGCGATGTCGCGGGTATCGACGAAGCTCGCCTTGCCATTTCCCCACGGCAGATAAATGACGCCGTCGCGCGGTGGAAAGTGGTTGATAAAATTTTGCATGAACGAGTTCGGTCGTAGAAACGTGGAGGCGATACCGGATTCCCGAATATGCCGTTCTCCGACGGCGTGCCATTCACCGAACTTAAATGACTCAGTACCCACGCCGATGACGGACAGTTTCACGATGTGACGAACGCCCGCGCGTTTCGCGGTATCGACAAACGCATTTGTCACTTCCGCCTGATTTGCCATTAGCGGCGGGAGAAGGAAAACTTTCTCGACGTCTTCAAGCGCGCCGTCAAAGGATTGTGCATCTTCGAAGTCGAACGGCGCCAGCGCGACGTCTGCGGCGAATTGTTTTCTCGCTTTACCAGCATCGCGCACGCCAGCGCGCACCGTTGCCCCTTTTTTCGCCAGTTGTTTCGTCACATCGCGTCCAATCGTGCCGGTCGCGCCGGTCACCAGAATAGTTTCACTCATGGATGTCTCCTTGCCTGAATGTCGAATGCGGTCAACTGCTTCCGGCGAGAGCCGAGTAACAGAAGGGGATCGAAGGCAGAAGGGAGAAGGCAGAAGGGGCTTTGCGTGAATTCGCCGCGCAGGATTATTTGATCCGGAAGTAGGAAAACGCTACGGCCGCAGCAGTCCGGCGAAGGCATCGCGATAGCGCCAGAGCAGGAAAATCTCGAGCGCGGTGACGACGAGCGCAGGTGGAAAACCTTCGGGTGCCATAAGGGTGTGGAAAACCAATATGTTAAAGATAATCGCGCCGAGGATGGTGAGAGCAAACGGAACGAAGCGTCCGATCAACAGCAGGAAACCGCCAATTACCTGCAGGGCGCCAATGACGTAAACGTAACCGCTCTCAAAAAAAAGCTCGCAAGTAGAGTCCGACCAAACCTTGCGGTATCGGCGGCATGGGAAGGAAATGAAGAAACGCGTTCGAGCCGAACACGACGAAAATCAATCCGAGCAGAATCCGGGCGATGTTGGTTGCGACTTTCATGGGACGATGTTCGCGCGATTGAACAGCAATTCCAATCGCAAAACCAGTTTAGTTTTGTCGACATCTCGCGCGAGATGCACGTTCCTGAAGACAATGAGATGGTGAGACGAATCCTGACAACAGACACTCAGATTAAGGGGGGAATCACATGTTCGAAGATAGCAAAGCGTTTAGCGGTTTTTCGGTCGATGACATCCAAAAGGCGAAAGAATTTTACGGCCAAACACTTGGATTGAAGGTTTCGGAATCTCACGGCCTGCTCACGTTGCACCTGGGCGGCGGCAATAACGTGTTGATCTACCCCAAGCCGAACCATGTCCCGGCGACGTTTACCATTCTCAATTTTCCAGTGGACGATGTCGATCTTGCAGTAGACCAGCTGACCAAGCGCGGCGTGCGTTTTGAAATATACAACTCGGCCGACATTAAAACGGACAATAAGGGCATCATGCGCGGCAACGGGCCCACCGTTGCCTGGTTCAAGGATCCGGCCGGGAACATTCTCTCGGTGTTGGATGAGGGAATATCATAACACTACTTACATCTCGAGCGCTTTGCGCAGGTGGGGAACGAGACGTTTGCTGAATTCAACGGAATCGCCGGCGGAAAGGTGCGACCATTCGGGACAATTGAAACCGCTTAGCTCGGGAAAATCTTCATAGTAAATCCCAGGTGCGGCTGTGCTTTTTAGTAATGGGTCCCACGTCTGCGCACGGGGTGTGTCTCGATCTTCGAGAGCTTTCAATCCGCCACTATGAGGAAACCGGACAAAGACGACCTTTCCGCCGCGGGCGCGGATTTTTTGAACCGCCGAGATGATATCGCGAAAGCGGCCCTCAATCGCATCCTTCATTTTCGCCATGAAGACATCTTTCGGAACGTAACTCGGCGGCGGAGGTGGAGTGAAAAGTGGAATCCAGATTTGCTGAATTCTTTTCGCGAGTTCGCTGCCCGGCCTGGCGCATTCCTCGATCATGCGGGAGCGCCGTTCGCGGTCCACAGTACTAAAGTAGGGCGGAAGACGCGGCGGCACCTGCGCATAAGGACGATTGGGAATGGGCAGGCGCTTCAGCAGGTCATCAAGTGTCAGCTCCTCTTGTTTAAGAAACGCCACATGTTCTTCCAACGGCATGACTAGGTACTGGCTGGCCCATTGCGCGGGAGTTTGAGTATGGGACCGACGGACAGCTTTTTCGCCGCGCTCCATTGGCGGCGTTCCGGGCGGAGCAAAAAACAAACGCGGCACAAAACTGCAAATAATCGTTCCGTGAAAATTTTTATCATTGGCCAGATCGGCCAGCACTGGATAACCACAACCTCCGCCCATCGCCAGTTGCACTGGACGTTTGCCCAGCCCCTTTTGTAGTTCATCAAGATCGAGATCGAACCAACCGCGTGAATCGCCGATGATGACGACCGATTCGGGCTGTATTCGCCGATGCTGCATCGTCCAGAGGTCCTCACTATCGTTGAGAGTTGGGCCATAGCCGATAGATCGACAATAAAGTTCCCAGGCCGATGCGACTGCGACAACGATGAGAACCACCACAACCGTGATGCCGCGCCACGCGATTTGCGGGATTGGACGTTCAAATTCCAGCGGAGGTCCACCGTGAATTTGTTCAAATTCCGATGGTTTTCGGAAGAACAAGCGGGGCAATCGCAGTCGTCGTTTAAAATTGGAAGTAGATGAAGGCATTGCTGCTCCCTTGCGTGAGAATGATGGCGCAGGCCATTAGTGTCCAGGCCGCGGTCACGACCCAGCGCGGCAGGCGGGTCACGGCGGTTTCGATGTTGCTCTCGCGCAGCGACCAATGCACGAGCATCATGCAAACAGTGACGATGCCGATCTGCAACATTTCACGGGTAGAAAGAATGGCGTCGCCGTGCGCGTGTCCGCCAAACATGCCGCGCAGCATCCGGGTCGCGATCGTGAAATCATTTGCCCGAAAAAATACCCAGGCGATGCAGACCGCGGCGTAAGTGGCCAGCCCGGCGGAAGCTCGAATGGCTGCGTTATTTGCCCACGGCTTGCGCTCAAAGAAAACGCGAATGACGCGTTCAATGACAAGATAAGATCCGTGAAGCAAACCCCAAACAACAAAGGTCCAGGCGGCGCCGTGCCAAAGGCCCCCGAGAAACATGACGATCACCAGATTGATGGCGGCGCGCACCGGGCGGACCTGGTTGCCGCCGAGCGGAATGTAAAGGTAATCGCGCAAGAACGTGGAAAGCGAGATGTGCCAGCGCCGCCAGAAATCGGAGAAGCCAATCGCGGCATATGGAAAACGGAAATTGTCCTTCAGATGAAATCCCAGGCAGAGGGCAGCGCCGATTGCACAGATGGAATACCCGGCGAAATCGAAAAATATTTGCCCGGCAAAGGCCATTACGCCGAGCCAGGAATCAAGCGCAACCAGCGGACCAGGATAGCTGAAAATACGATCCGCCGAGCCGGACAGCATCGTGTCGGCGAGCACAATTTTCTCAAACAGACCGAGCGTCATGAGCAACAGACCCCAGAGAAACTGACCCATTTGCAAGCGCGGTGGCCTCACTAATTGCGGCAGAAAATCGCCGGCCCGGACGATTGGACCGGCGACCAGCTGCGGGAAAAAGGAAACGGCCAGGATAAAATCACGCAACGATTTCGTGGGCTGCAGCACGCCGCGATAAATGTCGAGCGTGTAGGAAAGAGAATGAAACGTGTAGAAGGAAATGCCGACGGGCAGAAGAATGTCGAGATGAGGCGGTTGATAAATGACGCCGATGCGCGCGAGCAGCCACTGAAAATTCTGGAGCAGGAAATTTCCGTATTTGAAAAATCCGAGCATGCTCAAATTCATGCAGACGCTGGCAACCAGCCAGCCACGCCGTGAATGCTCCTTCGCTTTGGCAATTCGCGATCCAAGCCAGAAATCCATCGCGGTCGTGGAAAAAAGCAGCGCCGCGAACGGCGGATTCCACGCGCCATAGAAAATGTAACTTGCGACCACGAGCAGATTTTTCCGCGCGGTCCACGACCGGATGCTCCAGTAGGCGGTGACGACGACCATGAAAAAAACTACGAAGGTGAGCGAATTGAAGAGCATGGGCGAAAAAGCCGTTGTCCTTAACGAAGAAGCGACCAGTTGGCTAGCATAATCTTGTCGATCTTACGGCCGCCAAAACGGAAGCAGGTTGCCATTTGACTGCCTTCATCCCTGGATTGCATGGCGCGAGCGCTCTGCATATGCTCGCGCCCATGCCCCCGAAACCGGAGCCCAGGGCGGATGCTAGAAAGGCGACCGAGTTTCCCGGCTTCATCCGCGTCGAATTTTCGCTCGTCGTCAGCCTGGCAACAATAGCCATTCTTCTCGGAACCGGCACCCGACTGCTTGAAAATATCACGCACCCATTCTGGCTGGGGATAGTTTTTTTCTGGCTCCTTGGCGTCGTCCTCTGGTCTGCGATGTCCGTGGTCCGGCATGCCGATTGCCTCGCAATCAAATGCGGCGAGCCTTACGGAACCCTTATCCTGACGCTCGCGGCCATCAGCATTGAAGTGATGGTGATTTCCGCCGCGATGCTTCATGGCGCCAATAACCCGACCCTGGCGCGAGACGCGATGTTTGCCGTCATCATGATTGCGCTCAACGGTCTGGTCGGATTATGTCTGCTTTTAGGCGGACTGCGGCATCGCGAGCAACAATACAATCTGCAAGGCGCCAACTCCTATCTCAATACCATCATGGCGCTGGCGGTGCTCGGTTTGATCCTGCCGAACTTTACTACTTCCATGAGCGGGCCCCGTTTTTCGTGGCCGCAGGAAATTTTTCTCGCCGTTACGTCGGTGGGTCTTTACGCAATTTTCCTCCTTATCCAGACCATGCGTCACAGCCACTATTTCATCGGCTCGCAGGATGTGGCCGTGACGCTGCATCCGGCGCAGCATCAAATGCAAATGCGGTCCACCGCTTATCACAGCGTGATGTTGTTTGTTTACCTGATCGTTGTGGTTTTGCTGGCGGAAAAATTCGCCATTCCATTGGACAACAGCATCGAGCATTTTGGTATGCCGCAGGCGTTTGGTGGAGCAATTGTCGCCGCGCTAGTGCTCGCGCCGGAGGCATTGAGCGCCATCAATGCGACTCTGAGCAATCAGCTCCAGCGTTCCGTGAACATTCTGCTCGGTTCAGTTCTCGCAACCATCGGCCTGACCATTCCCGCTGTCTTGACCATCGGACTTATCACCAACCGATCGGTCGCGCTCGGCGTGGAAGGCGGCAACTTTCCACTTCTCCTGCTCACTCTGGCGGTGAGCGTGGTCACGTTCAGCAGTGGCCGGACCAACATCCTGCAGGGCTGCATTCATCTTCTGCTCTCCGCAGTATTTTTGTTGCTGATATTTTTTCCCTGAGTTCCTTCTTCAGTTCCGCCCGACATCCTTGAGGGACGGTTGGGACACAAAGTCATGAATAAGGAGCGCGATTACGTTCTCGGCACACACAACACGGAACTGGCGAGACTGGGCCTGCAACATCGGGTTTGGCGCCCGGTCGTTTTGGATTGCTGGAAGAAAGCGGGCATCACCATCGGCAGTCGGGTCCTCGATGTCGGCGCCGGCCCGGGCTACGCAACTGTCGATCTTGCGGAAATCGTCGGCCCGACCGGGAAAGTGACGGCGCTCGAGCGTTCGGGCAACTTCGTGAATGCAATGAAAGAAACCTGTCGCGTCCGGGGCCTGACAAATGTGACCAGCCACGAACTGGATCTAATGACCGACGATTTGCCGAAAGGTGATTACGATTTCTCCTGGTGCCGGTGGGTGCTGTCGTTTGTTTCCGACCCTTCATTACTAATCAAAAAACTCGGCGCCGTTATGGCAAAAGGCGGTATGTCGATCTTTCACGAATATGCGCACTACGAGACCTGGCGATTTCTTCCACGCATCCCGAGCCAGGAAAAATTCCGCGAACACGTCATCGCAACCTGGCGCGAATCGGGCGGCGAACCGGACGGTGCCTCCGGCTTGTCGGAGCTGCTGTCGGAGAACGATTTTGTCATTCGTTCGGCCACGCCGCATATTTTTTGCATTCGTCCGGCCGACTATATGTGGCAATGGCCGGCCGAGTTCATCGAGGTTTACCTTCCGCGTTTGCAAGAGATGGGCCGAATCGATCAAAACTTTGCCGGCAAAGTGCGCGCCGACCTGGCCGGCGCGGAAAAGAACCAAAATTCCCGGATGATCACGCCGCTGGTATTGGAAATCATTGCCGAGAAGACGGCGACATAGACAGGCGAAGGCGAGCTCAGCAAATTGGAATCACAGTTTCGGGAGGCAATTATACATTCAAAAGTGAAGCCTGTGCTCGGTGGTGATTTCTCTTTCACTTGATACGGTTTTTACGTTGCAAGTGGACGCGACTTGCGGCAAAGTCAGCACCATGATTCGCCCGTTCACCCGTTGCTTGTGCAAAGCCCTCGCTGGCATTGCGTCATTTCTTATTCCCCTTAGCGCTTTCGCAGGTTCCCCGCCGGGGCTGTTGGATAACGATCACGCCGTAGTTCAAGCTGTGATAGCGGTGCAAAGTGAGGTCACGCCGGACCTGATGCAGCAGCCGGAAATTCTTGGCACCGCCGTGGGCGTCGATGCAAACGGCACGCTCGCTCTGACCGTGTATGTCGATCGCGATGCGGCGAGTGCCGGCGAAGTCATTCGCAATTTGCCCCGCGGATTTCGTGGCGTCGGTGTGCAAATTCACCTCACCGATAAGTTTCACGCTATGCGCGGCAACCCACACGGGAGCAGCCATACCGCAAAACAAACACCCCCCATCCAACTCGGCACCTCGGGCGGATGGTCGAAGGACCTAGCCAACGGCTATTGCTGCGGTGGGACGCTCGGCTCGCTCGTCTCGATCAGCGGCGTTCAATACGTTCTCAGCAATTATCATGTGTTTGAATCCGACATCGTGAGCGGCGGTAACAACACCGTCGCCACCAACGGCGACCCGATTACTCAGCCGGGCCTGATTGATGTGAATTGCAACGTCGCCGGCGCACAAACAGTCGGCACCTTACTAAAGAGAAATTCGCTACCTGGCAGCAATGTCGATTGTTCAACCGCGCGGGTTGTTTCCGGCATGGTCAGGACGGATGGCGCGATCTTGGAGATCGGAACGATCTCCCATCTTACGGTCGGAGCTTCACTCAACCAGGCAGTGAAGAAGAGCGGTCGCACGACCGGTTTGTCGCGCAGCGCAGTCTCGGGCTTGAACGCGACCGTCAGCGTGGCTTACGACAATGAGTGCGCAGGTGGCGCTGCTTTCACCAAAACTTTCACTGGGCAAATTGTCATCGCGAACAGCGGGAGTAAGTTTCTGAATAGTGGCGACTCCGGTTCGCTGATGGTCGAAGACGTTACCACCAACCCGCGCGCAGTAGGTCTCCTTTTCGCTGGAAGCAGCACAAGCGCGATCGCTAATCCGATCGGCCAAGTTCTGAGCTTTCTCGGTGCCACAATGGTGGGCAATTAATTTTATTGTCGATTTTACGTTTTCGTTCTTGTGACTTTTGAAAGAAATTATGAACTGGCGAGGACTCGTCTTCTGTTTGCTAGTTACCGCGGGGCTCCTAGTCGGTTGCCGACATAACATGGCCCAGACCAATTCACCTTCGCCGAAGCGCGACATCAATGCTGTGCTCGCCGACCATGACAAACAATTGATGGCGATTCCGAACGTTGTCGGCGTTTATATTGGCGTGCTTGAGGATGGCAAAACGGCGTGCCTCAAAGTCATGCTCGCGCGACAGACGCCGGAAACCGAGCGCGCGATTCCGCGTTTACTCGAGGGCTATCCGGTCGTGATCGAAGTGACTGGCGAAATTCGCCCGCTCGGTAGTCCGTAGAAATTTCATTTCTTTGTCGTTATGCTCGCGGTTTGTAGCGAGAGTGGACGTTTAACTCGCCGTTCCAGCAAGACCGAGCCGCTCGACGTCGGCTTTTAGAGCGTCGATGACATTCGCGATGACGTCGTCGAGTGGCATCCCTAATTGTTCTGCGCCGCGCACGACGTCGTCGCGGTTGACCGCGCGGGCGAAGGCTTTGTCTTTCATCTTTTTCTTGACCGCAGGAGGATCGACATCGTGGATATTTTTTGTCGGACGGACTAACGCGACCGCAATGACGAAGCCGCTTAATTCATCCACCGCATAGAGCGTTTTCTCGAGAGAGGTTTCGCGCGAAACGTTCGCGTAATCGGCGTGGGAAAGAATCGCGCGGCAGATTTCCTCGCTCCAGCCTTGCTCACGGAGCCACGCCACACCGGCGAATGGATGACCTTCAGTCGGGCTATGTTCCTGGTTTGGATGGCGTTCGTAATCCATGTCATGGAGGAGGCCGACCGCTTCCCAAAGATCGACATCTTCACCGTGCAGTTGGGCGAAGTGCTTCATCGAGTCAGCGACGGCGTAACAATGTTTTCGCAAGCTCTCCGATTGGACCCATTGGTTGAGGATCGTGAGCGCGCGAGCGGAAAGTGTCATCACACAAAAATAATGACAAACGCTAAAAACGCATCTTGTCCGTTTATCGCGACGTAGATTTTGGATGAATCGCGATTGGCAGCAGATACGGTGATGGATCCTTTGAATCGCGAATTCACGAGCTTAGTCTCTGTTGAAAACAATTTCAGAAATCGGTGTCCGATCGAATTTTGTCCCCCGAAAGACGGAAAGAATCTCGAACTTGACCCATTCGGTGAGAGCCGGGCGCCGTAACGCGAAGCGTTGCATTTTCATCTCGTCCTCAAATGTGAGCACTTGTGTTTCGCCGCTGCTCAGAGTCACGCGGAGTGTTTTAACGCGATTGTGCAGCTGGTACTGGGCGGGGCCTCTGGCGATGGAAACACTGGCGACCATCACCGGCGCTTTGAAATGGACACTGATCGATTGGTTGACGCCATCCTTGATCGGGACCCATGCTGTGGCCGGGTTTCCATCAAAGGCCAGAGTCGGTCGCTGGCCTTCGCGCTGAGACGAGGCAATTACCTCCTTAATGATGGGGAT
>WNFX01003200.1_pt1 | contig 16381 bp, 17 predicted proteins | sample 5400111 | NCBI WGS metagenome assembly WNFX01 (sample SAMN13153363, study PRJNA577476) | soil metagenome | isolation source: 40 cm soil or saprolite under grassland replicate 1 | place: USA:California | collected 2016-06-15 | reverse complement strand
GGCGGTGCCCGCGTCACCTGCGGTGCCCGCGTCACCTGCGGTGCCCGCGTCACCTGCGGCGCCCGCGTCACCTGCGGTGCCCGCGTCACCTGGGGCGCCCGCGTCAGCCGTAGCGCCCACATCGCGGGCCGCGTCGTCGCCGGCCCAGCGCCGGAGCTTCTCGCGCACCCATGCCGCGACCTCACTGGCGCGCGGGTCCTCGCGCAGGGAGCAGAACATCACGGGGCGGCCCTGCCGTATCGCCGCCGCGTCACTGTCCATCACCGCGAGGCTCGCGCCCACATGGGCGGCAAGGTCGATCTTGTTGATCACCAGCAGATCCGACGCCGTCACGCCCGGACCGCCCTTGCGCGGGACCTTGTCGCCGCCGGAGACATCGAGCACGAAGATCTGCAGGTCCGCCAGCCCGCGGCTGAACGTCGCGGTCAGATTGTCGCCGCCGCTCTCCACCAGTAGCAGGTCAAGCGGGCCGAACTCGGCCTCGAGATCCTCCACGGCGTCCAGATTGGCGGCGATATCGTCCCTGATCGCCGTGTGCGGGCAGCAACCGGTCTGCACGGCGACGATCCGCCGCGGGTCAAGAACCCCCGCGGTGCGCAGGAAGTCGGCATCCTCAGTCGTGTAGATGTCATTGGTGACGACGCCCATCGCCGCTGTTACCGCGAGTTCCCGGCACAGCGCCGCGACCAGCGCGGTCTTGCCGCTTCCCACCGGGCCTCCGATGCCGATGCGGAGCGCGCGGCCACGGGCCGGAGACGCCCGGCGCGAGTGGGCCAGACCGCGTGAGCCGTTGGGGAAATGCCTGTCGAAGTGTTCAGGCGAATGGTCATGAGGCAAACAGACGCACCTCCGCGCGGGCATGTGCCTCGGCCAGCAGATCGAGTGCTGGCGACGAGGGAAACGGCAGCTCATCAAGCGGGCCCGCGGCGCGGGCGGCGGCCGCGGCGGCGATCTGTTCGATCTCGTCGGCGAGCCGTGCGGCCGCCGCGCTCACCGCGATCGGGTCCAAGGCAAGCAACCGCACCGCCGCACTCGCCGGGCCGGTCACCGCGAGATAGGCAGCGGCGAGCGCCGCCGCCTGCGGGCCGCACCCCGCGGCGGCGGCCGCCGCGCCGAGCGCGATGGGGTGATGCGGCGGCGCCTGCGGTGCCCGCGACAGGACGTCGAGCCACGGGGCGGGCCACGCGGCGCGGGCGGATCGCAGCAGCGTGCGGCCCTGGCGGCGAGACGCCGCACGCTGTGCTGGTGACGGCGTGCGCGCATCCGCTTCGGCGTCGAGCCGCGCCCATATGCCGTCGGGTGCCCGCGCGCACGCGGCGGCGGCGAGGCCCGCGGCGGTCGCGCCCGCCGTGGCGAGCCTGCCGCGCAGGAACCTCGCCGCCGACGCCAGGTCCGTGACCGCGCCGGATGCGACCGCGGCCTCCATCGCGCCGGAGTGGGCGTGGTTCCCGGCGGGAAACCAGGAGTCGGCGAGCAGCAAAGCCGCTGCGGCGCCGCCCTGAGTCATGATCATCACCACAGCTGTCAGAACAAGAAATACCGCTGTGCCATCGGCAGTTCGGTGACCGGCTCCTCTTCGATCACCTCGCCGTCGATCCGGACCGTGAAAGTATCCGCCTCGACCCGGATTTCCGGCAGTGCGTCGTTGTTCACCATGTCGGCCTTGCCGCGCCGACGTACGTCCGCGACGGGCACGAGGGCACGGTCGAGGCCCAGCCGCTCCGGCAGGCCGTCGGCCAGTGCGGCGGGCGAGACGAACGACAGGGACGTGTGCCGCGCGACGCTGGCGGCGGCGCCCCACATCGGCCGCGGCAGCACCGGCTGCGGTGTCGGAATCGACGCGTTCGCGTCACCCATCGCCGCCCAGGCGACAAAGCCGCCCTTGAGCACCACGTGCGGCCGTACACCGAAGAACGCCGGATGCCACAGGACCAGGTCGGCGAGCTTGCCCGGCTCGACGGAGCCGATGTGGGGCTCCAGACCGTGCGCTACCGCCGGGCAGATCGTGTACTTGGCGACGTACCTGCGCGCCCGCGCGTTGTCCGCGGTGGTGTCACCTGGCGCCAGCCCGCGCCGTTTCTTCATCACATGCGCGGTCTGCCACGTCCGCAGCGCCACCTCACCAATGCGGCCCATGGCCTGCGAGTCTGAACCGATCATGGAGATCGCCCCCATGTCGTGCAGCACGTCCTCCGCGGCGATGGTCGACGCGCGGATGCGGCTTTCGGCGAACGCGAGATCCTCGGGTACCGCGGGGTTGAGGTGATGACACACCATGAGCATGTCCAGGTGCTCATCCACCGTGTTCACCGTGTGCGGCCGAGTCGGGTTGGTCGAGGACGGCAGCACGTTCGGCTGCCCGGCGACGGTGATGATGTCGGGAGCGTGGCCGCCGCCCGCGCCTTCGGTGTGGTAGGCGTGGATCGCCCGCCCGCCGATCGCGGCGAGCGTATCCTCGACGAAACCGGCCTCGTTGAGCGTGTCGGAGTGCAGCGCGGCCTGCACGCCCGCGGCCTCGCACACACGAAGGCAGGCGTCGATCGCTGCCGGGGTGGAACCCCAGTCTTCGTGCAGCTTGAACCCGGCGGCACCGGCGCGCAGCTGTTCCCACAGCCCTTCCTCGGAGACCGTGTTGCCCTTGCCGAGCAGCACCACGTTGACCGGCCAGCCGGCGGTGGCCTCGAGCATGCGGGCAAGGTTCCAGGCGCCGGGTGTCACGGTCGTGGCCTTGGTGCCCTCGGCGGGCCCGGTTCCGCCGCCGATGATGGTCGTGATGCCGCTGCCGATCGCCTCGGGCAGCAACTGGGGACAGATCATGTGGACATGGCAGTCGATGGCGCCCGCGGTGAGGATGAGCCCGTTTCCGGCCAGGATTTCGGTCGACGGACCGATGACCAGGTCCGGATGGACGCCGTCCATGGTGTCCGGGTTCCCGGCCTTGCCCAGCGCCACGATCCGTCCGTCGCGCACCCCGATGTCGGCCTTGACGACACCCCAGTGATCCAGCACCACGGCCCCGGTGATGACCAGGTCGGGGGCACCTTCGGCGCGCGTCGCACGGGACTGGCCCATCGACTCGCGAATGACCTTGCCGCCCCCGAACACGGCCTCGTCACCGCCGCCGCACAGGTCGCTTTCCACCTCGATCAGCAGGTCGGTGTCGGCCAGCCTGATCCGGTCGCCTGCGGTCGGCCCGTACAGCAGCGCATATCGGGACCTCGTTACCTCAGCCATCCAGGTCCTCCCGGCCGCCGAGCCGCAGGCCTGGCACGCGCCGCGCCCCGCCGATGGGCACGAGGGGGACATCCCGCTCGACGCCGGGCTCGAAGCGCGCCGCGGTCCCGGCCGGGATGTCGAGCCGGTGACCCCACGCGGCGGTTCGGTCGAAGCGAAGCGCCGGATTGGCCTGCGCGAAATGGTAGTGCGAACCGACCTGAACCGGCCGGTCGCCGGTGTTGGCCACGACCAGGGTCACGGTTGGCTGGCCCTGGTTGAGCGCCACGTCCCCCGCCCCGACGAGGACCTCGCCCGGGATCATGGGATCGGCCCGTGCACGGTGACCAGCTTCGTGCCGTCAGGGAAGGTCGCCTCGACCTGGACCTCGGTCAGCATCTCCGGCACGCCGTCGAGCACGTCCTCCCGGGTGAGGACCCCGCGCCCGGCCTGCATGAGATCAACTACCTTTAGGCCATCCCGCGCCCCTTCGAGCAGGAAGGATGTGATGACGGCGACCGCTTCCGGATAGTTCAGCCGCAGCCCGCGTGCGCGCCGCGCGTGGGCCAGCCCCGCGGCCACGTGCACGAGCAGCCGTTCCTGCTCGTGCGGAGAAATCAGCATCCCGCGAGCTTAACCGCGCAATGTTACGGCCGAGATGAAGGCTGTGTGACGGCATGTTTCGTGTCTATGACCAGCGCCAGCGGTGGCCCCGGCCCTGATGTTACGGCGACGTGATTCCCCAGCGCTGCGCAGCCGCACGCGATCTACTTAGACGGAAGGGGCCGGAGGAGGCGCGATGAGCAACACGAGGTGGGATCGTATCGCCTACTTCGAGCGCGACGGCCACGACGGTCGCGGGGGGGAAGGCGGGCCGCGCCGCGCGGCGCTGCTGCCACGCCAGAGCGGGGAGCGGCTGGCCGGGGAGCGCCAGCGGCGTGGCATTTCGCAGGCCCGGCTGGCCGAGGCCATGGGGGTCACGCCAACGCACGTGTCGCAGATCGAGCGCGGCGAGGTGGCCACGATCGAGGCGGTCGCCCGCTATATCCAGGCGCTTGGCGGGCGCCTCGATCTGGTGGCCAGCTTCGGCGACCACACGCTCACCGTGGCCACGATCGACGGATCGTGACGTGAGCGGGGGCGGCAGGCGGTGAAGGTTCTCATCTCGGCGGACATGGAGGGCGCCACCGGTGTCACCTGGCCCGCCGACGTGGAGCCAGGCACCGAGCAGTGGCAGCGGTGCCGGCGGATGTTCACTTCCGACGTGAACGCGGCGATCGCTGGGTTCTTCGACGCGGGTGCCGACGACGTCGTGGTCAACGAGGCGCACGCCACCATGCGCAACCTGCTTCTTGAGGATCTTGATCCGCGCGCGGTCCTGCTGACCGGCCGCCACAAGGAGCTGAGCATGGTGGAAGGGATCCAGCACGATGATGTGACCGCGGCGGCCTTCGTGGGCTATCACGCCGGTGCCGGCGCCGATGGTGTGCTGGCGCACACGTACCTGCCGAACTCGATCACCGGGGTGTGGGTGAATGGCGTGGCGGCCAGTGAGGGGGCGCTGAACGCGCTTGTCGCGGCGGAGTACGGCGTGCCGGTTGTGCTGGTGACCGGGGACGACCGTGCCTGCGCGGACGCGGCGGGTTATGCGCCGCAGGCGCGCACGGCCGTCGTCAAGGATTGCGTGACCAGATATGCGGCGGTGTGCCGGCCGCCGTCGGTGACCGCCGCCGCCATCCGCTTGGCGGCGACCGGAGCAGCCGGGCTCGCGGGCAGGCGCCCCCCGGTCCGGCGAGGGGACTATCAGGTCGCCGTCGAGGTCGACGCGGCGCAACTGGCCATGGCGGCAGCCATCGTGCCCGGCGTGACGCGGATCGGTGAGCGGAAGGTGGAGTTTCGCAGCCACACGGCGTACGAAATGATCCGCTGCTTCAAGACGGTCGCCATGATGATCGCGGCGGCGGTCGAGGACAGGTATGGCTGACGCCGGGGAAGCGCCCCGCAGCGCTGGCGCGCACCGCGGCCCCGATAGAACGCGTCACGAGCCAACGATCAAGGAAGGCGGCGTCCCAGGGCCGAGAGACCGTCGTGATCATGTGACTGGGGCCCGCTCGTCACCGGCTTGCTATGTAACGACTAACGGTATATAACTTCAATATGGGCATACGCTCGCTCCAGGAGCCCACCTTCCTGATTCTCACCGCCCTGGCGGCGGGCCCGCAGCATGGCTACGGGATCATGACCGACGCCGAGGCGATCTCGGGCGGCCGTGTCCGGCTGCGGGCGGGAACGCTCTACGCGGCATTGGACCGGCTCCGCGCCAACGGGCTCGTAGCCGCCGACCGGGAAGAGATCGTGGACGGCCGGTTGCGCCGCTACTACCGGATTACCGACGAGGGTGCCGAACGGCTTGCGGCAGAGGTCACGCACCTGCGCACCAACACCGCCGTCGCCGCGCAGCGGCTGGGTCTGGCCGCGGGTACGGCATGAGTGGGCGGGGCGGCCTGGCGTGCGCCCGTTGCACTGGCCACACGCCTCGCATAGCCTCCGAGCCGTGCGGATCGCGCTGTTTGTGACCTGCCTGGCCGACACCCTCTTCCCTGACGTCGGGCGGGCCACCGTGCGGTTGCTCGAGCGGCTGGGCCACCGTGTCGAGTTCCCGCAGGCGCAGACCTGCTGCGGGCAGATGCACGTCAACACCGGCTACATCCCTGATGCCCTGCCGCTTGTCCGCCGCTACGTCGACGTTTTCGAGCCCTGGGAGGCGATCGTCGCCCCGTCCGGCTCCTGTGTCGGCTCGGTACGCCACCAGCACGCGATGGTGGCCAGGCGATGCGGCGATGACAAGCTCGCGCAGCGGGCCGAGGCAGTCGCGGGCCGGACATACGAGCTTTCGCAACTGCTCGTTGACGTGCTCGGGGTGGAGGACGTCGGCGCCTACTACCCGCACCGGGTCACCTACCACCCGACCTGTCACTCGCTGCGGCTGCTGCGGGTGGGGGACCGCCCCCTGCGGCTGTTGCGCAACGTGGCAGGCATCGACCTGGTGGAACTGCCCGACGCAGAGGTCTGCTGCGGCTTCGGTGGCACCTTCGCGCTCAAGAACGCGGACGTGTCGACCGCCATGCTGGCCGACAAGATGCGCAACGTCGTCGGCACCGGGGCCGAGGTGTGCACGGCGGGCGACAGCTCCTGTCTCATGCATATCGGCGGCGGGCTGTCCCGGCTTCGCGCCGGGGTCAAGACGGTCCATCTGGCGGAGATCCTCGCGTCGAGCCAGGAGGCCTGATGGACACCTTTCTCGGCATGCCGACCGCTCCCCGGGGTGTCGGGCATCTGCGCGGGACGGAGCCGTTTCCCGTGGCGGCGCGCCGCGCGCTGGCGGACACGCAACTGCGGCGCAACCTGGCCAAGGCGACGGCGGGGATCCGGGCCAAGCGGGCAACGGTCGTCGCCGAACTGCCGGACTGGGAGGAGCTGCGTGAGGCGGGGCGGGCCATCAAGGCCGACGCCATGGCGCACCTGGACCGCTACCTTGAGCAGCTGGAAGCGCAGGTCACCGCCCGCGGCGGCGTTGTGCACTGGGCTCGGGACGCCACGCAGGCCAACGAAATCGTCGCCGGCCTGGTGCGTGCCACCGGCGCCCGCGAGGTCGTCAAGGTCAAGTCCATGGTCACCGACGAGATCGGGCTGAACGAGGCGCTGGCACGGGCCGAGATCCAGGCGTACGAGACCGACCTGGCCGAGCTCATCGTGCAACTCGGCCACGACAGGCCCTCACACATCCTTGTGCCGGCGATCCACCGTAACCGCGCGGAGATCCGCGAGATCTTCCTCAGGGAAATGGGGGACGCCCCCCCTGGCCTCACCGACGATCCCGCCGCGCTTGCCGAGGCCGCCCGCCTCCACTTGCGGCGCAAGTTCCTGTCCGCGCGCGTCGGAATCAGCGGCGCCAACTTCGCGGTCGCCGAGACCGGCGCGCTGTGCGTGGTCGAGTCGGAAGGCAACGGCCGCATGTGCCTGACGCTGCCGGAAACGCTGATCACCGTGATGGGGATCGAGAAGGTCGTACCCGCCTGGCGCGACCTGGGCGTGTTCCTGCAACTGCTGCCCCGCTCGTCGACCGGGGAACGGATGAACCCGTACACGTCGATGTGGACGGGGATAACGCCGGGCGACGGCCCACAGCAGTTCCACCTCGTGCTGCTTGACAACGGCAGAACGGCGGCGCTAGCCGACGAGACCGGCCGGTCGGCCCTGCACTGCATCCGCTGTTCAGCGTGCCTGAACGTCTGCCCTGTCTACGAGCGCACCGGGGGCCATGCTTACGGCTCGGTCTACCCGGGACCGATCGGCGCCATCCTCTCGCCGCAGCTGACCGGCATTGAAGACAACGCCTCGCTGCCGTACGCGTCGTCGCTGTGCGGCGCGTGTTACGACGTATGCCCGGTAAAGATTGACATTCCGTCGCTGCTTGTCCAGCTGCGCGCCCGTCACGTAGCAGCGGCCCGGGCCGCCCGGCGGCTGCCGGGTCCGGAAGCGATCACGATGGCTGCGGCATCGTGGGTGCTGGCCGACCCGGCGCGCTATGCGGCAGCGCAGCGCGTGGGCAAGCTCGGGCGCGCGCTCGGCCGCCGCGGCCGCATCCGCAGCCTGCCGCCGCCGCTGTCCGCCTGGACCCAGGCGCGCGACGCGCCGGTGCCACCGGCCAGGACCTTCCGCGAGTGGTGGCGGCACGAGCATGGCCGGGAAGCGGGGCCTGAGGACGGACAGCCGCCGCGCGAGGACGGACGGGACAGGTGAACTCCCGCGCCGAGGTGTTGTCGCGGATCGCCGCGGCGCTCGGCGCCGGCCGGGCGGAGAGCGCGCCCGGCCACCACAGCGGGGATAGTCCGCCCGCGGGACCTGGCGGGCCGGCCGATGGCTACCGGCTGGCCGGCGCCACCGATGCGGGCGAGCTGCTCGACCTGCTCACCGACCGGCTCGTCGACTACCGCGCGAGCGTGCGGCGCACCGCGCCAAGTGCGCTCGCGGCCGCGATCGGCGAGGCTCTGACGCAGCGCGGGGCGCGGCGCGTCGTGGTGCCTGCCGGCCTCGGCCTGCCCGCGCTGCCTCCCAGCGTCGAGGCCGTGGCTGACGACGGGCTCACCGCGAACCAACTGGACAGCTTCGACGGAGCGATCACCGCGGCCGCCGTCGCCATCGCGGAAACCGGGACCATCGTCCTCGACGGCTCACCCGATCAGGGCAGGCGAGCCATCACGCTCGTCCCCGACTACCACCTGTGCATTGTCCGCGCCGAGCAGATCGTCGCGCTGGTGCCAGAGGCCATCGCGCGGCTGAGCCCGCAGCGCCCCCTGACCTGGATCAGCGGGCCGTCCGCGACCAGCGACATCGAACTCGAACGCGTTGAAGGCGTGCACGGGCCGCGCACACTCGAAGTCATCCTCGTCGAGCCAGCCTGAGCAACGGGGCGGGACCGCCGCGCGGTTGCCGACAGAGTCTCCACGATCATGAAATTAGCTTGACGGTCGTGCTCCAGCATGATCGTTGCCACATTCGCCACGCATCGGGCCCCGTCCGGTCCGCGCGTGCGGCGCCTCTCAACCACGCCTCCTCATTATTGTTTGCTACATCGCGAACGATAATGAGGTCAGCGGGGTTGGCGGAGGTGGGCGTGGGCGACGTCGCGTCGGAGGTTGTGGCTGTTCTGGGCCTCGGCGAGGCCGGTGCCCGCTACGCGGCGGACCTGCTGGCCGCTGGCGTGACCGTGGTGGGATACGACCCACTCGGCCCGCCCGCGGTGCCCGGCCCCTCCGCAGTGCCTGGCTCGCCCGCACAACGTGGCTCGCCGGCACAGCCTGGCCCCTCCGCAGTGCCCGGCCTGCGATGGGCGGCCGGCCCCGCGGAAGCGGCCGGTGGCGCCCATATCGTGCTGAGCCTGAACGCCGCCAGCGTCGCCGAGCAGGTGGCACGCGAAGCCGCGCGAGGGCTCGGGGAGGGGACGGTCTTCGCCGACCTCAACACGGCCTCGCCGGCGGCGAAACGCCGTGTCGCAGCGGCTCTGGACGGCACGGGGGCGCTGTTCGCCGACGTGGCTGTGCTAGCGCCAGTTACCCGGGCCGGCCTGCGGACGCCGCTGGCGGTGGCCGGCCCCGGCCGGGTCGAGCTCGCCCGCTTCCTCGAACCTCTGGGTGTGCCCGTCGATGACGCCGGTCCCGAGCCCGGCGCGGCCGCCGGCCGGAAACTGCTGCGGAGCGTCTTCATGGAAGGCCTCGCCGCGGTGGTCATGGAAAGCCTCGACATCGCCGCGGCAGCGGGCCTGGAGGAGTGGCTGCGCGGCCAGATCGTCGCGGAGTTCGCCGCTGCCGACGAGGCGCTGGTCACGCGGCTCGTCGAGGGCACGCGCAAGCACGCCGCGCGGCGCTGGGCGGAGATGCTGGCGGCCGGGGACTATGCGGCCGAACTCGGAGTGCCCGGTCACGTGGTGCGCGCGGTCATCGCCCGGCTCGAAGACCTGGCCGGCGAGACCGGGGCCAGCGGCGCTGCCGCCGAATCCTGATCGCGCCCCGGGCCGGGGGCGCTTGGACGCGTGTGCCACGCCGCGCGGCCGTTCGGCATTATTAGTCCCTAACGGCTGCCGCGTGGCGCATCATCACCGAACGCGTCGCGACCCGATGGCTATTGGTTCTCCGGTGTGAGCAGCCTTTCGTATTCGGCAGAGAGCACATGTGACACCGGTTCGCCGGCGCGGATCCGCTGGACCATGTGGGCCTCGCGAGCGGCAATCTCGTGCGCCACGGCCGCGACCTCCGCCGCTCGCCCGGCCGGGACGAACACGACGCCACTGCCGTCGGCGACGACAAGGTCGCCTGGCGCGATCGTCACGCCCGCGACCTGGATCGGCGCGTTCCACGCCACCTCCGTCAGGCGGCCGCGCGCTGTCCGGGGCACACCAGCCCGCGCGTAGATCGGGAAACTCAGCGTCCGGGCCTCATCCACATCCCGGCAGGCCCCATCCACGATCACGCCGCTCACCCCGCGAACCGCCGCCGCGGCCGACAGCACGCCGCCCCAGCCGGCGGCGTCCACGCGCCCGCCGGCCGCGACCACGATGACATCGCCCGGCCCGGCCGCCTCGATAGCGGCGGTGCCGAGATGCCGGATTTTGCCCGCTGTGTGCGTAACCGCCGCGTCCGCCGGACCTAGTTCGACGGTGACGACGCGTCCGGTGACCCGCCGCCGGAATGTGATCGCGTGCAGGCCGGTGACCGCGCCCGCCAGGCGGAGCCGGTCCAGGGCGTCAGAGACCGCGCACGAGTCAAGCTCACCCAGGCCCGGGGGGTCAGGCATAGCGGGGCTTCCTCCTCAGCCTGCGCGGTCCTGCGGCCGCCAGACGCGGTGGGCGAGGTCGGCGACGAGCCGGAGCTTGGCCAGCTGTTGCGCCTGGGTGAGCGGGTTGCCACTCGCGCCGGAAGCAAAACCGCACTGGGTGCTGAGCGCCAGCTCGGAAAGCGGCTTGAGCCGTGCGGCCTCGGCGATCCGCGCGGCGACGGACTCCTCGCTCTCGAGTTGCCCGGACTTCGTCGTCAGCAGCCCGAGCACGACGACGGTCCCCGGGCGGACGTCGGTGAGCGGCTCGAACCCCCCGGCGCGCTCAGTGTCGTATTCGAGCAGGAGGCGGTCGAAGGTGACGCGCGGGAACATATCGGCGGAGATCGCGGCGTACCCGCCGCTGGAGTGCCACATCCCGCCGGGGGCGTTGCCGCGGCAGATGTGCAGCGCCGTGGTGACGTTCGCGATTCCGTCGAACAGCGAACCGTCGAGCTCAGCGTCAAACGCGAGTTCAGCGGCGACATCCCGGCCTTCGCCTGCCATCCGCGCGCGGGTGCCGGGGTCGCACAGCGAGCCGTAGTTCGGCGCGTCAAGCTGGATATAGTCGCAGCCGAGCGCGACAAGATCCGCGATGACCTCGCGCTCGTAGTCGCGAATCTCGCCGAGGTACTCCTCGCAGTCGCGGTAGACCTCGGTCGAGTAAACCTGCGACCAGTAGCGCCGATGGTAACTCGGCGCGGCCATCGAGTACTTCGTCCTCGTCTGCGTGTGTTTGGTGAGGAACGCGTACTCACCGGCCATGTTGGCGGTCCGTTTGGCGTCACGGACGCGCCGCACCACCGAGGGGAAGACAACCCCAGGGTCCAATTCCATCCGGCCGCTGCCACCGTGCCAGCTCAGCGCGGTACCGCCCGGGCGTGGCTCGAAGCAGTCGAGGAATCGCGGGGTCTGCGCCCAGGAGAAGCGCCGCATCTCGCCGTCGGTGATGATGTCGAGGCCGGCGGCTTCCTGGATCCTGATCGCGTCGATGACCGCGTCGTCCATGATCTCCCGTATGCCCTCGGCGGGCTGATCGTTGCCCGGCCGGTGCGCACGGATCACTTGCTCCGGCCGCAGGAGGCTGCCGACGGTCTCGGCCCGCGTGGCGGCGTCGCGCTCGTTCATGCCTCGCCCTCCTGGTCAGCGGCCCGTCTTCGCCAGGGCCGGGATGACTTTGGCCGGGTTCTGGTTGAAGATCTTCACCTTGTCCTGGCTGGAAAGGAAGTCGAACGAGGCGATCACCGGCACGAGGTCGTCGCTGGTGCGCCCGGTCTCGGGCCGGACGGCGCGGCCCGATCCCGGCGCCTCGGTGCCGAAGCACATCCGCTCGACGCCCCGCTGCTTGATCGCCGCCTCGAGGAACACGAGATCGTAGCCGCAGGTGTCGTAGAACAGGTTGTTGCTCAGGTCCTTCTGGGCCAGGTGCGGGTCGGTGGGGATGAACCTGTCGAGCGCACCGCCGCAGTGGCAGATGATCACCTTCAGCTCGGGAAAGCGGTCGAAGACGTCACCGTGGCTGAGGAACTGCCCCGCGAGGTACTGCTCGGTGAGGAAGCCAAGTTGGTAGTTGTGCGGCACCACCCTGAACCTGTGGTCCAGCGAGTTCGTGCCGTGCACGATGATCGGGATGGCGAGTTCCTGGCACCGCGCGTACAGGGGATGCCAGTACGGCTCGTGCATGCCGGGGGTGGTGCGCCGGCCGGCCGGGTCCGGGCTCACGTACGCGGCGACGAACCCGTATTCGGTCACGCACCTGTTGAGTTCGCCGAGGCAGTTCGAAAGGTCGGGGGCGTCGCTGATCTGCGGAAGCTGGCACGCGCCGAGGAAACGGTCGGGGAAGAATGTGCACTGCTGGTGGATCATGTCGTTTACGTACCGCGCCCATGCCGGGATGAGATGGTCCTCCATCCAGCCCATCGTGAGGAACGGGCGGGGCCCGATCACCTGGACGTCGATGGCGCGCTCGTCCAGGTAGGTGACGTGGCGCTGGGCCGCCGCCCTGAAGTCGCCCTCCGAGACCGCGAACGGCCCCGCGGCGGCCCGGCCGATCGGGCTCGGCGCGGGGGTATTCGACCCCATCATGAACATCAGCAGGGAATTGGCCGACTGCGGGACGGAAACATGACCGTGGACGTCCAGCACAGGGATGTCCTGATACACCGCTGCGACCTCCTTTCGGGTTGTCGGCGAGCGCGGCGGATTTTTCTATTCCCAGTACACGAAGGCCATTCCGGCGCCGGTGCCCGCGGCCGTCCGATATCCGGGAACGTAGTCGACCACGGTTGCGGCCTTGTCTTCCAGGGCGCCTGCCGCGACGATCCAATTCAGGATCTCGGAGGTTCCCGACCGTAGCTGCTCGCGCGAAAATGAGCCGAGCGTGACCGCGTTGCCGCTGGTCAGCCCGGAAAGCACCTGCCGGTCGAGTTTCTCGTCGACGACGAAATGACTGAGCCCGCCCGAGGCGACGATCGCCACCCGCTCGGGGCTTGGCCAGGATTCCACCGCCGTGCGTATGACCTGGCCCAGGGCGTGGCAGCGGCGCGCAGAAGGAACGTTAGGCGGGTAGTATGTGTTGACGAAAATTGGCGCGATCGGTATTCCGGCGGGCAGGCCGAGGCGGTAGCGGGGAAACGTGAACGCGTGCCCGAGGGTTCTCCCGTCCGGCTGTCGGGAAAACGACATGATGTCGAAATCCGCGGCCACAAGCGCCGCCACCACCTGCTGGCTCAGGCTGGTGCAGATCCGGTGGCGCTCTGGCCGGTCGGAGTGGGCCGCCCACATGGCCGCGCGAATTCCCGTCGGAATGCGGGCTGCCTCCTCGGCGGCCGGCGGCCGGTCGATCAGCTCGTCGCCGAGAAAAGCGGCGAATGTGGGAATCCCCTCGTCCCCGAAGAGTTCCCGCTGGTCGTCACCGATCACCACCGCGACGTCGGGGCGTGCGTCCCCGAGGCGGTCGGCGAGCGCCGCGATCGCGTCCTGGCAACGGCCGTATTTCGCCTCCCACACCGAACGGCCGAGTTCGGCGGCGATGCGCGGATCGGCATCGGCGAGAAGCTCGTCGTAGGTGTGGTACTTGGCATCCACGCCGAGCAGCTGGGTGTTCCTCCTGTCGCGTTCGGCGTGGTCCTCCCACATGTCGACGCCGGAGCTGAGCTGCGGCGTGTGGGAAGAAGCGACGCCGATGACGATCTCAGCCATGGTGTGCGCTTCGCCTTCCCAGAAGGGACGAGGCCAACGTGCCGGTGCGGAGATGCCGAGCCCGCGGCGAGGGCTGCTCACCACCGGCACGATGCCTGTCACGGTAAGAAGTGTCGAGGGATATTGTCAACGATTTCATGAACATGATCGTCTCTGGCCGCGCCGCACCCCGGCGATCATGAAACGGGCGCCGGCGGACCTGGCGAGTAGAGCGCGGAAACGTGGTCGCGCAGCGCGGGAATGACCTCCTCGCCGAGGCGCCGGATGCTCCCCATGGTGAGGGCGTGCGGGAGCGTGGCCGCCTGGATGACGGGAAGCACGATCCCGGCTCCGGTCGCGTCGATGCCCTCGCGGAGTTTCCGTGTCACGGTGTCCGGGCTGCCGACAATGATGAGCCCCTGTTCTTCGAGGTCCTCCATCCGGTGGTCGTTATGCGCGAAAAGGTCGGTGCGTGACCCGACGACCCGCTGGTAGCTGGCCGCGGAGGTGTAGCCGGGCGGGAACCATACGTGCAGGTGGCCCGCGAGAAGCCGGTTGAAGAAGTTCTCGATGTGCGGCTTGTATTCGGCCCGCGCCTGCTGATCGGTTTCACCCGCGTAGACCGGCACCGCCCAGCCGATCTGAGCCGGGCTCGCCTCATAGCCGTGCGCGCGGGTGGCCGCGCGGAACTCGGCGGTGATCTGCGCCACGCGGCTCAGCTTCGTGAAGGTCTGCAGGTAGGTGTACCTGCGCTCCGCCGCCCAGTCAACGGTCTCGGCGCTGCCCTGTGACGGGATCCAGATCGGCGGATGAGGCTGTTGGACCGGTCTCGGCCACGGGTTGACGTAGTCGTAGTGGTAGTACTCGCCATGCCAGGAGAACGGGCCCGGATCGGTCCACGCCTTGACGATGAGGTCGTGTGCCTCGGCGAAGCGGGCGCGCGACTCGTTCGGGTTGCGTCCGAACGTGGTGTACTCGAAGCCGATCCCGCGGACGAAGCCGGAGATGATCCGGCCGTTCGACAGGACATCGAGTATCGCGACCTGCTCGATGATCTCGAGCGGATCATGCAGCGGTATGGCATTCCCCAGCACCGCGATCCGGCCGGTCGGTATGCGCTGGGTCAGGGCCGACGCCATGATGTTCGGGTTCGGCATCGTGCCGTAGGCGTTCTGGTGGTGCTCGTTGACGCTGACCCCGTCGAAGCCCGCCGCCGCGGCGAAGGCGAGCTCGTCGAGGTAGCGGCGGTACAGTTCCGCGCCGGCCACCGGGTCGTAGTGACGGTTGGAAAACGTCACCCATGCGTTCGCGGGCTGCTGCGAGCCGATCGCCTCAATCGCGGCGGGTACGCCGTAGGGCATGAGGTGGAACGCAATGAACTCCATCGTCTCCTCCTCAAACGCCGGCGTGATCGCTTGCTGCTGAACCCGCGAACGCGGCCACGCAGGCCTCCGGCCGCTCGATGTGCACGTAGTGGCCCGCATCCGGGATGATCATCTTGCTGGACCTGGGGGTGAGCTCGTCCCACGTCTGCGCGTAAGCCGCGGGCACGATGCGGTCCTGGTCCCCCCACACGATCATGGTGGGCACGTCGATCCAGCGGAGCCGTTCCGCGAGCCGGGGCCCGAACAGCCGCGGTTCCCAGCCGACCTGCGCCGTCATTTCCAGGTCGCGGATGGCGGACAGCGAGGACGGGTCAGGCGCGGCAGGCGCGCGGGCACGATCGTGCCAGCCCCGCTCGTGCCGCTCAGCGTCGCTGAGCATGAAGATGTCGGTGACGGGCAGGTCCGCGCGGCGGAGCCCGAAGGGCGCTATCAGCACGAGCCCGTCGAGCAGGTGGCTGAATCTGACGGCGAACTCGCTCGCGATCCATCCGCCCAGCGAATGGCCCGCAAGCAGCACCCGCCCGCCGCCCCCCACATCCTCGATGACCATGCGGTAGTAGAACGCCATGTCCTCCATCGACCGGATCCACGGCAGCCTGCTGACCTCGCCGAAGCCGGGATGCACGGGGGCCACGACCCGGTAGCCGGTGGCGAGCCGCTCAAGGAACGCCTGTTCACCCGGGTGACTGGAATACCCGTGCAACCAGACCAGGGTGGGTCCCGCGCCAAGCTGGGTCGACTGGACCTCGATGCCATCGACCGTAAGCGTCTGCTCAGTCATGCGTTCCGGCCCTCCCGCGGCGCTGCGCATTCGGGACATGTCGAGGCTGGTGGCGGTGCGGCCAGCTCGGCCTCGCTGAGGCTATCCACGGCGTGTCGCCGCGGTCAACGGAGCGGGCGCGCACGGCTACAGCTCCCCGATGATCGCTTCTGCGGCGGTCTGCAGGTGGCGCGCGAGTTCCCCCAGATGGCCGTCGTCGCAGCGCACCGTCGGAACGGCGATGACCACCGCGCCGACCGCCTGGCCGCTGCGGTCGCGTACGCACCGGCCGACCGCCATGATCCCCGGCTCGCTCTCCTCGTGGTTGGTCGCATAGCCACGGCGCCGCACCGCGCTCAGCTCACGGACAAGCGCGGGCAGGCTTGTGATCGCCTTGGTGTCAACGCGCGGAAGCCCCCGCGGGTACAGGCGATGCAGCTCGTCGCCGGTCAGCTCGGCGAGCAGCGCCTTG
>WNFX01003197.1_pt1 | contig 16387 bp, 20 predicted proteins | sample 5400111 | NCBI WGS metagenome assembly WNFX01 (sample SAMN13153363, study PRJNA577476) | soil metagenome | isolation source: 40 cm soil or saprolite under grassland replicate 1 | place: USA:California | collected 2016-06-15 | reverse complement strand
CGCGCACGGGCGGCTCGGCAGCACCTACCCGCGGGCCGTGCTGCTGTCCTTCGGGTTCGCCTCCATCGTGATCGGCGCGCTGTTCATGGTGCGGCGCGGCAACTTCAAGCGGCTGTTCGCCTACTCCTCGGTCGAGCACATGGGCATCATCGCGGTCGCGCTCGGCTTCGGCGGCGTGCTCGGCCTGTACGGCGCGCTGCTGCAGACGCTCAACCACGCGCTGGCCAAGGCGGTGCTGTTCCTGTCCAGCGGCGACGTGTCGCTCCGCTACCAGACCAGGGAAGCGGCCCAGGTGAGCGGGCTGCTGGCTGCCGTCCCGGTCACCGGGGGCGCGTTGCTGCTTGCCTCGTTCGCGGTCCTCGGGTCGCCGCCGTTCGGCCTGTTCCTGTCCGAGCTGACGATCGTGCGGGCCGGCTTCGCCTCCGCCAGCCCGGTGTTCCCGCTGCTGTTGCTGGCCTTGCTCGGGCTGGCGTTCGTGGCCTTCGCCCGGACCACGGCCGGGATGGTGACCGGCAGGCCGCCGGGCCGGCTGGCCAGCCCGTACCGGGACAGGGCGGCGGTGGCGGTGACCGCGGCGCCGCTCATCCTCGGCCTGGCCGCGCTGCTGGTCCTGGGGCTGTGGGTCCCGGCCGGCCTGGATACGATCCTGCGGCATTCGGTCGCGGTGATCGGGCTATGACCGCCGTCGAGCCGCAGGCGCCGGGCGGCACCAGGGAGCAGTTGATCAGCCGGCTCACCGGCTTGGGTAGCGTCCAGGCTCGGGACGGCGGCGCGGTTACCGTGCACGTTCCGGCTGAAGCCCTGGAGGCCGCCACGCACGCCCTGGCGGGCACGGCCGGAGTGCGGCTGGCGGACATGTTTGCCGCCGACGGCGATACCCCGGTCCTGCGCCTGATCTGGGCGCACGAGGGCGAAGAAGCTGGCTACATCGTCACCGAGACCGAGATCGAGGGCGAGCAGTATCCGCCGCTGTCCGACATCGCGCCGGCCGCGTTCGTCGAGGAGTGCGAGATCTACGAGCAGTTCGGCATCAGGCCCGCGGGCGGCAAGCCGCTCAACCGGGTCATGCTGCCACCGCACGGCGGAGCGGACCTGCCGACGCTTGGTCACCAGCCCGAGCAGCCGCCGGGCGAGGTGCACGCCCCGCACGTCGTCGGCGGGCAGGCCTTCGAGTTCCCGTTCGGCCCGGTCCGCCAGGCCGGCGTGGAGAGCCTGTACTACGGGCTGGTGACCAGCGGCGAGGAAGTCGTCGACCTGTACCTGTTCACCTGGCACAAGCACCGCGGCGTGGAATGGCGGCTGCGCGGCAAGACCATGCGGGAGGCAATTTTTTTTGGCCGAACGGGCCGAGGGACTCAGCGCCGTCGCCATCGGCTGGGCGTTCGCCGCGGCGGCCGAAGCCGCGGCCGATGTCACGCCGCCGCCCGCGGTCGCCAGGACCCGCGCGGTCGCGCTGGAGCTCGAGCGGTTGTACAACCACGCCGCGGCCACTGCGGCGCTATGCCAGGCCACCGGCCTGTCGGTGGGCCAGGCCGCGGCCGAGATCGCGCTGGAACGGCTGCTGCGGGTCAACGCCGCGGCGTTCGGGCACCGGTATCTGTTCGGCGTCATCGAACCCGGCGGGGTCAGCCGCGCGCCGGACGCCGAGGTGCTCCGCCGCGAGCTGCCCGGCGCTTACGACGAACTGCGCCGCACCGCCGACGCGCTGCTGGGCACGAACTCCTTCGTCGACCGACTGGAGGCCTGCGGGATCCTGACCGCCGAGCAGGCCCGCCGCCTCGGCCTGGTCGGCCCGGTCGCGCGGGCCACCGGGCTGGGCACCGACACCCGGCGGGCGCCCGTCATGGGCGGAGCGCCGTATGCCGGGGCGCCCGTCAACGTCGTCACCGCGGTGAGCGGCGACGTGTTCGCGCGCTTCCAGGTGATGCTGGGCGAGGCGGCCGAGTCGGTCCGGCTGATCGCGCGCTTCCTGGACGAAGGCACCGCCGCGGAGTGCGTCTCGCTTCCCGCCGGCGCGGGCACCGGCCTGGGCTGGGCCGAATCGCCACGCGGCGAGACGCTGGCCTGGGTGGCGCTGGACGCCGACGGGCGGATCACCCGGGCCCGGCTGCGGCCGGGCTCGGCACGGAACTGGCGCGGGTTCGACGACGCGTGCCGGTCCCAGAACGTGTTCACCGACATCCCCATCATCGAGGCCAGCTTCTGGCTGACCGTCGCGGGCATGGCCCGGTGAAGGAGGGCGGCCAGGATGCCACTATGGTTCGCGCGAGGGCTGCGCCGCGGCGTGGTCACGACGAGATACCCGGCCCGTTCGGACCCGTCGGCCGCGTTGCTGCCGACGCCGCCCGCGTTCCGGCCGCGGCAGCTGACCCGGGAGACCGTGGACCGCATGATCGCGGCCTGCCCCGGCCCCGCGCTGAGCCGGACGGCCGACACCCTGGTCTTCGACGCCGGTGCCTGCACCGCCTGCGGCCGGTGCGCCCTGGTGGCGCCACACGCGGTCATGCCGAGCGGAGAATTCGAGCTCGCCGCGACCGCCCGGCCGGCGCTGATCAAGCTGATCCCGATCCTCGGGGACGAGCGATGAAGCCGGGCCAGGACGAGGCGGCGACCGCTGAAGAGCTACGGAAGCAGATCACGGCCCAGTTCGGCCGGAGCCTGCACATCCGGACCCTGGACACCGGCTCGTGCGCGGTATGCGAGCAGGAAATCCGGCTGCTCACCGCACCGCACTACGACCTGCACCGCCTCGGCTTCTTCTTTACCCCGGCGCCCAGGCACGCGGACGTACTGCTGGTCACCGGGCCGATGGTGCGCGCCTTCGAGGTCGCGGTGCGCAAGACTTACGAGGCGATGCCCGGGCCGAAGGTAGTGGTCGCCACTGGCGCGTGCGCGCTCGGCGGCGTCTACCAGGCCGACCCGTTCGTGCACGGCGAAGTCGACGCGGTCCTCCCGGTGGACGTGTGGATCCCCGGCTGCCCGCCGAGCCCGCTGGCCCTGCTCCAGGGGCTCGGCGTGGCCGTCGGTCGCCTGGTCGCGAAGACGCCGGGCCTGACGTTCATCGCCGACGAGGACGGAGACGGCCGGTGAACCCGCTCGATCTGCTCTACGGCGCGGGCGGCGCGTGGCTCGCCGCCGCCCTGGCCGGGCTGCTGGCCGGATCCCGGCGGCCCGGGCTCTGGGCCTGCTGCGTCCTATCGGCCCTCGGCGGCGCCGCCGCAGCCGCCGGGGGCGGCTGGTCGATGGTCTACGGCAACACCGGGCTGGTTACCCCCGGCGGCGGGCCGACGATTGTCGGCGGACCCCTGCAGTTGCAGGCCACCAGCCTGGCCGGGGTGTTCGTCGCCCTGCTCGGACTGGTCGCGGTGGCGATCGCCTGGTACGCGCCCCGCTACCACGAGCCCGGCCGCGGCACCGCGATCTACCTGGCCGCTTACAACCTGGCCCTGCTCGCCTGCCTGGCCGTGCTGGCCGCCGGGGGCATAGTGACGTTCCTGGTCGCCTGGGAGACCATGAGCCTGGCGTGCTACCTGCTGATCCTGCGCCACCCGCGCAGCGACGCCTCGGCCCGGGGCGCATTCTGGTTCCTGGCCCTGTCCGAGATCGGCTTCCTGCTGGTCGTGGCCGCGTTCGTGATCCTTTCCTCGAAGACGCACGCCACTAGCCTGGACGCGATCGCGGCCAGGGCGCACCTGGCCGGCGGCGGCTGGCTGGCCGCGGCCTTCCTGCTCGCCCTGGCCGGGTTCGGGTTCAAGGCCGGGCTCGTCCCGTTGCACGTGTGGCTGCCCGAGGCGCATCCGGTCGCGCCCGCCGACGGGTCCGGGTTCCTGTCCGGCGTGGTGGTCAAGCTCGGCGTCTACGGGATCGCGCTGTTCGCGTTCCGGCTGGACCCGGTGGCCGGCGCCTGGCCCGGCCTGGTCACGATGGGCACCGGGGCGCTGACCGCCGCCATCGGCATCCTGTACGCGATGCGGGAACGCGACATCAAGCGGTTCCTGGCCTACTCCACGATCGAGAACACCGGGATCATCGTGACGGCGTTCGGCGCGGCCATGATCTTCCACGCCTACCGCCAGCCCGCGCTGTCCGCGTTCCTGCTCCTCGCCGGACTGTACCACGTCGCCAACCACGGCTGCTACAAGACGCTGCTGTTCCTCGAGGCCGGGGTGGTCGAGCACGCGACCGGGACCAGGGACATGGACCGGCTCGGCGGCCAGGTGCACCGGCTGCCGCGCAGCGCGGTGATCGCGTTCACGGGCACGCTGGGTATCGCCGCGCTGCCGCCGCTGAACGGGTTCGTCAGCGAGTGGCTGATCTTCCAGGGGCTGTTCCAGGGTTTCCGGACCGGCAGTGATCTGTTCGGCATCCTCATCGTGCTCGCCGCCGCGACGCTCGGGCTCACCGGCGGGCTGGCGATCTACGCGTTCGTCCGCGGCTTCGGCATCCCGTACTTGGGCATGCCCAGGACCAGGCAGGCCGCGGCGGCCCGGGAAACCGGCCAGCCGCTGGCCGGCCCGGGCCTGCTGGCCGTCGCCTGCGCCGCGCTGGCGGTCGGCGCCCCGGTCATGCTCGCCGCGTTGTCCCGGACGGCCCGGACGGTGACCGGCGTCACGCTCGGCCCGCTGCTGCTGCCGGGCAAGCTCACCATCCTGCCCGCGCACGCGGACTTCTCCGCGTTCTCCCCGACCTACCTGGCCGTGTTCCTCGTCGCGGCGTGCGCCGTGCCCGCGCTGATCTACCTGGCCGGACGGCCGCGAGCGGCGAGCGTATCGGTGCCGGTGTGGGACGGCGGCATGGTCAGCTTCAAGCCGCGGATGCAGTACTCGGCCATGACGTTCTCCGCGCCCACCCGGGTCACCTTCGACGCGCTGTACCGGCCGCTGGTATCCGTCCGCCGGGCCAGCGACGACGACCCGGCGGGACGGTCCGGCCCGGTGCACTACGAGGTGCAGGTGACACCCCTCTTCGAGCGGTACCTGTACCGGCCGGTGATCCGCGCGGTCGAGTGGCTGGCCGACGCGGTCCGCCCGGTGCAGTCCGGGGACGTGAACCTGTACCTGCTGTACGTATTCGCGGTGATCCTGCTCGCCTACCTGCTGGGTGCGGTGTGAGGCGGTCGCGGCCTGGCTCGTGCTGACCTGCCGGCTCCCTGATGCGCGCCGGACGTGCCGCCGCGCTGCGCGAACTCGTCCTGCACGTCACGGCGCCGGTCGCCGCCGAGGCCCTCGGCTTCCACCACTCCATCATCCAGCGCCAGCGCGCCGTCGCCGGAGCAACCTGGAGCCGGCACGCCACGCGCTGATGTGGCCGCCCGGTCCCGCCAGGATGCCCGGCGGGTGTCTCCGTCAGTGACTTGCCGAGAAGATCTCCCGTACCTCGCGGGCCGCGTAGTACACCAGCACGTACCCGGCGGCGGGATCGGCCCACCACCAGCCGAGCGCGGCATTCAGCACCAGGCTCAGCAGCACTGCGACGGCCAGGATCCCGTCGATCATCGTGACCCGGCCCTCGGTCCGCAGCACCGGGTTATCCAGCGCCCGCCCGGTGCGCGCCTTACCGGCCGCCAGCGCGAACATCGCTGCGGCCGTCACGGCCGTCCAGATGATCCCGGGCACCGAATGCCGCGGGTGATAGCCAGCAGCCAGCACCACCGTGGACTGCACCAGCAGGTAGACCGCCAAGGCCGCGAACGCAAACCCGATCAGCCGCAGGCCGCGGCGCTGGCGCTCCTCGCCGGTGCCCGCCAGCTCCCAGATCACCACCGTCGACGCCCCGATCTCGATCAGCGAATCCAGGCCGAACCCGGCCAGCGCCACCGAACGGGCCGAGACCGCCGCGATAGCCAGGATCACGATCCCGGCCACGTTCCAGCCCAGCGTCACGTACTCCAGCGCAAAGCCCCGGCGCAGCAGGGCACCCCGTACCGGGTCATCCGCAGGGACCACGGTCCACAGTCTGGCAGAAGCTGCCGGGCCCGTACCCGAGGTGCTCGTTACGGACGTAACATAGTGATGTGACGGATGAAACAACCGCGATGACCTGGCTGGTGGTGAGCGTGTCCACCGCCGGCGCGGCGGCCAGCCTGCGGGTGCAGGTGTGGCGCAAACTGCGGTCGCTGGGGGCGCTGTACCTGCAGCAGTCGGTGTGCCTGCTGCCCGCCACCGCCGATGTCACCCGCGACATGCGGCGCCTGGCCGGCCGGGTACGCCAGGGCGGCGGCACCGCGCGGGTGCTGCCGATGGCGTTCACCGACCCCGCCGAGGAACAGGCGGTGATCACCGAGCTCAACGCCGCCCGCGACGCCGAATACGCCGAAGTCCTCGACCGGCTGCCCGACCTGCACCGCGAACTGGCCGGCGAGCAGGCCCGCGGCCGCCTCACCTACGCCGAGGTCGAGGAGTCCGAGGCCGACCTGCACCGCTTCCAGGCCTGGCTGGCCAAGATCGAAGCCCGCGACTACTTCCATGCCGCCGCCGGCGACGCCGCCCGCACCGCGGTCGCCGCGGCGGCGACCGCGCTGGCCGCGTTCGAGAACGCCGCGCTTGACGCCGAGACATCCGGGCCGGCCCCGGCCATCGGACGCGGCCAGCCGCGGCTGCGGGCGGTGGAGGGGCCGTGACCGGGTCGTTCTGGCTCGACCTGCTGATCGGCGCCGGCGCGGCGCTGCTGCTGGCCTGGGTCGCGCTCGTGGTGGCGCTGGTGCTAGCCCGCCCGCGCGGTGCGCTGCTGACCGAGGCGCTGCGGCTGCTGCCCGACGTGCTGCGCCTGATCCGCCGCCTGGCCGCCGACCCGAACCTGCCCCGCGGAGTCCGGATCCGGCTCGGCGCGCTGCTGGTCTACCTTGCCTCGCCGATCGACCTGATCCCTGACTTCATCCCCGTGCTCGGCTACGCCGACGACGCCATCATCGTCATCGCCGTCCTGCGCTCGGTCGCGCGCCGCGCGGGCGTCAGCGCCGTCCGCGCGCATTGGCCCGGCACCGACGACGGCTTCGCCGCACTGGCCCGGCTCGCCGGCCTGCCCGGCACCACACGCCCGGAAAGCTAGCGATCTGGCGGGGCCGGACGCGAGCGGAAGAACGCGGGGATGTGGGCCAGCAGCAGGGCCGGCAGGGCAATGTCGGCGACCAGGCTGCGGGTCAGGATGGCCTGGTCATGCGCGCCGAAAGTGAAGGTATAGCCAAGGTTAGCGATCACCGGAAGCCAGGCGGCCCACCAGGCCCAGCGCTGCCGACGGCGGAACGGGAATATCAGGATCACGATGAACAGCAGGGCGAAGGTCAGCTCGTGCAGGGCATACCCGCGCTCGAGCACGAGGATGTAGCTGGTGACCCCGGGCGCGGCGGCCGCGGCGTGGCCGAAGGAGCCGCCGGTCAGGCTGGCGAAGGTGCCCCGGTGGTCCGGCGGCAGATTGCCGCTGGCCACGGCGGCCAGGTCCGAGGCCGCGCCGAAGACGTAGAACAGCGCGAGGAGCAGCAACAGGGCCAGCCCGGCCGCGGCCCAGCCGCGGGTGCGATGCGGCGCGGGATCGGCGGTAGCCGTCATCTCATACCTCCTTAGGGGATATCTGGTGTGCTGCCGGGTATCCCACCACGTCCCACGCGCGACCTGCAGGCACCGTAAACTTACGGCGGCTGTAAGAAAGGGGTGCGTGGTGGACGGTGAGGAAGGGCTGCGGGAGCGCAAGCGGCGCCAGACCCGCGCCGCGATCGCGCACACCGCGATGCAGTTGTTCGCCGAGCGGGGCTTTGACGAGGTGAGCGTGGCGGAGATCGCCGCCGCGGCAGGCGTGGCGGAGAAGACGGTCTACAACTATTTCCCCGTCAAGGCAGAGATGTTCTTCGACGAGGCCGGCGACATCCTGGCCGAGTTGCTGGCCGCCGTCCGCCACCGCCCGGCCGGGCAGTCGGCGCTGTCCGCGGACGGGACCTTCATGGCCGGCCGCGCCGAGTGGGCTGCCGGCCGGCGGCCTGCCCAGCCCACCGGGCGGTTCCGCCAACTCATCGCCAGCAGCCCAGCCCTGCAAGCCCACCAGCGGCTGATGTTCGGCCGCTACGAGACCGCGCTGGCCAGCCTGCTGGCAGAAGAAACCGGCGCGGCAGCCGGATCGGTCGAACCCTTCGTGGCCGCCGTCGCCATGATCGCCGTGCTACGCGCCCCCTTCGAGGCCAGCACCAGCAGCGCACAACCCGGCCAGGACACTGTGACCGCAGCGCTCGACCTGCTGGCCGACGGCCTGGGCGCCTACGCCCCCGGCCGCCCGCATTAAGCTACAGCGCCCGCCAGGTCTAAGTTAGCTGCCGCAAGGAGCGAAGAAGTTGCCCCAATTCTTCGATAACCGCATCGGGACGGACCAGGTTGCTGGGCCAATCTCGATGGTCGCGGTTCAGCCACACCGCCCGAAGACCTGCCCGATGGGCCCCTCGAACGTCCGTTTCCGGGGTATCTCCGACCATCACCGCCTCGCCCACGGGCACCGAAAGGGCGTCGCACGCTCGCTGGAAGATCCGGGGTTCCGGCTTGTAACAGCAGGCGGTTTCGGAGTCCACAAGGAGGTCGAAGCGCAAGCCGTTGTGGTCCAGGCATCGCATCAGGTAGTCGTGATCCGCGTTGGCGACCACTCCCATCCGGAAGTCGCGGGCCAGCGCCCGCAATGCGTCCCGCACCTCCGGGAAGATCACCGCCGTCGCGTGCATCTCTGCGTACGCGTCGGCGAACTGCTCCGCCGCCGATTCGCGGCCGAACGGCGCGAGCAGCCGGCGGCCCGCCGACAGCCACGACTTCCGGTATGGCACGAAGCCAGAGGCGGCATCCTCCGCCGACTCACTGCTGATCATCTCGGCGTAGCGGCGGTGGAGCTCGCCGGGACCGAGCGGCAGACCTAGCCGCCGGGCGAAGTCGTCGAACTCGCGTGATCTCACCGGGTCACTGAGGTCGACCAGCGTGCAGTAGAAGTCCAGCAACACCGCGCGAACTGGTGTCACACCACCAGCTTGGCATCTGACGCCGGCCGGTCGGCAGGCGTCCTGCTGTCCGGTATCAGGGCCGCGCGGTGTTACTGGCGCGAACCGCCGGCCTTGACGCTTCAGGATGCCTCGCGGTAGCTGGTGTCGTGCACCTGGAGGTTGTGCGCGGCGAGCCGGACGGTGTCCGGGTAGATCGCGATCTCGATGACGAGTTCGCCGGAGAGGTTGTCTTGCCGGCCGGGACCGGCCCTGGGCGCGGCCTGTGGCCAGGTGCCGGGGTCGAGCTGGCGCAGGCGCTGCCGCTGGCCCTGGGTCCAGGCGCCGGCGCGGAGGGCGCTGTGGATGGTGCGCGCGGCGTCGCTGATGGCGGCGTCGACTTCCTGCCACTGGTGGCGGTGAGCTGGGCGAGGTGGCGACGCTGGCGTGGAGGATCTCAGGGAGCGGGCTGACGTCGAGCGGCCGGCGTGGGGTGCGGGCGGAGGGGCCGATCCAGAGCCGGTGGCGGCGGCAGACGGTCAGGTGCGGAGGCAGGCGGCAGGCGACCGGCCCGGCGATGCCACGGCGGGCCGTGCAGCGGCGGCAGGCCGGGCGCAGCAGCTGGCGGAATCCCTCTGGGTCGCGCAGGTAATCGCCGGGGTCGTCCCAGTGGAGCCGGGCGATCCGGCCCAGCGGCTGGCTGGCCGCGGCCGCCAGACGTTCCTGCTGATGCTGTTTCTGTCGGCCGGGGTCGAGGATGACCGCGGCGGGGTCGTCCAGGGCCTCCGTGAGCTCCAGGAATTCCAGGTGGTTGGCGTCAGCGAGCCGGAAGATGTAGTCGAGGTAGTACTCGCCGGGGACGGGGGTGACGGTGCGTGGCAGCGGCCGTGGCGGCAGTGTCTCGGCCCAGTCGCTGAACAGGGCCAGCCGGGCGGGGTTGATCGCTTCCTGGCCGCCCAGAATCGCGCGGATCGCCGCGCCGCGGATCAGGTGGGTCAGGCCGCCGATCATTCCGCCGGTGCGCTGGTGCAGGTATCTGGCCTGGGCGGGCAGCGTGCCGGGCCTTTTCCGGCGTGGGAATGTCTCTTCCCGGCGGGCCATCTCAGGTCTCAACCCGGGTCGCCAAGTCGAAGATGCTGGCGATCTCCTTCGCGTAGTTGCCGATGTCGAAGTCGGGATCTTGGGCCAGTCGGCGCGCCGCTGCGTCGATCGCGGCACGGATGGCTATCGCCATGAAGTGAGGGTCGAAGTCGGGTCGGAGCTCACCGCCTGCCTGAAAGCTCGAGAGCGCGTCCTCAAGCTCACGCGCGAATCCATCCATGTCAGCCTCACCGTAGAACCGCTGCTTGCCGTCGGCAGTGAGGCCGTTCCGTGCGATCTCTGAGATGGCCACCATGTAGTTGCGGTGCTCTCGCATGAAACCGAGATTCGACTGGATGTACGCGCGCAACATGCCGGGGCCGGACCGCTCGGCGAGGATGCGAGGGATCATGTAGGCCTTCCCCTGCTCGATGATCTCGGACACCGCTTCCCTGATGAGCTCGTCCTTGCCGGCGAAGTGGTAACCGATCAGACCCTTGCTGATCCCGATGCGTTCACTGATGCGAGCAAGGGATGCTCGCGCGAAGCCAACCTCAGCGATGGTGTCGATCGCCGCCTGGACCATCTGGGCGCGCCGGGCGGTCTCCGTAAAGGTCGGTTCGGTGCGCGGCGCGGCGCTGCCTGGACTCATGGTTAGAAGTTAGCACGCTCGTTCAAAACCCTGCTATCATCGAGAAGTGGAGTTTCAGGCCGGTCGTCGCCCGCCCCCAGCGACCGCAGTCGCGGAGAAGAGGAGGCCTTGGCGTGGCCACGCCGGTGATCCATCCCCAGCGCGCCGTCGACCTTCAGGCTGCGATGACGCCCGGGCAAGACGTCAACGGGCGGCGGTCTCCTCTGCCCGCTCCCTCCGCTCGCACCTTCGGCGCGAGCGGAGGGACAGCCGCCTTTGACGGCTCGAGGAGCGAGGCCGCTCTGGTGGCCGAGCACCTCGGCAAGCGCTTCGGGGACCGCGTCGCGTTCGACGACGTGTCGTTCGAGGTCGGCTACGGCGAGGTCTTCGGCTTTCTCGGGCCGAACGGAGCCGGGAAGACGACGACCGTGCGAACTCTCGGCACGCTTATCGCGCCGACGTCGGGCGCGGCGAGGATCGCCGGTATTCCCTTGAGTGCCGAGAACGGGCCGGCGATCCGTGCCCGGATCTCGGTCATGCCCGAGTCTCCCGGGTTGTATCTCCGTCTGACGGTCGCCGAGAACCTCCGATGCTTCGCCGGGCTCTACCAGCTGGCCGGTGCCCGGGACCGCATCGACCGGGCGCTGCAGGCGGTCAACCTGACCGGCCGCGCAAATGACCTGTGCGGTTCCCTGTCCAAGGGTCTCCGCCAGCGGGTGGCACTCGCCCGGGCGCTGCTCAATGACCCGGCGGTGCTCTTCCTCGACGAACCCACCTCCGGGCTCGACCCGGTGGCGGCGCGTGAGGTCCATGACCTCATCGCCTTCTTGCGGGAGCGGGGCGTGACGATCTTCCTCACCACTCACCGCCTGGAGGAGGCCGAGCGGCTCTGCGATCGGGTGGCGATCCTGAACACGACCTTGCGCCTCGTCGGCCGGCCCGCCGAGCTCCGCGAGCAGCTGTTCACCCGCAGCTTGGAGGTGCGCGTCGGGGCGGCGCTCGGTGACCCCGGCCGGGTGTTCAACGGGCTGCCTGACGTCGAGGGCTGGGCGCAAGAACCGTCCGGCCCGTATCGGCTGGCCGTCTCAGACCCCGCCGCCGCTGCCCCTGCCGTTGCCCGTGCACTGGTGAATGCGGGAGCGGACATTCTCTCGATCGCCGAGTCCCGCCACTCGCTCGAGGACGTCTACCTCAAGCTCGTCGACGAAGACGTGGAGGCGAAGCGGCGATGAGCTTCAGCTGGGGCCGGGCCGGCGCGATCTTCCGCAAGGAGCTGCGGGACTACCGGCGCAACCGGTTCGTCATCGCCACCATGGCGTTCTTTCCGCTCCTGTTCGTGATCCTGCCGACGATTCAGCTCTTGCTTGTCAACGCCTCGGCCAGCAGCGCTAAGCTCGATGCGCATATCGGGCTGTCGCTGCTGTACATGCTCATGATCCCGGCGATGGTGCCATCAGTCCTCGCCGCGTACTGCGTCGTCGGCGAACGCGAGCAAGGCACCCTCGAGCCGGTTCTCATCACCCCCATCCGCCGCGAGGAGTTCCTCGTCGGCAAGGCCCTGGCGGTGCTCGTCCCCACCCTCGGTATCGCCTATCTGGTCTTCGGCATCTTCCTCGGCGTCGCGGCGATCTTCGCTCAGCCCGGCGCCGCCTCGGCCGTGTTCGAGGGCTCCCACCTGCTGGTCCAGCTTCTCTTCACGCCGTTGCTCGCCGGCTGGTCGATCTGGGCCGGCATCGCCATCTCCGCGCGGTCGGCCGACGTGCGAGCCGCCCAGCAACTCGGCGTCCTCGCCAGCCTTCCCCCGCTCGTCATCGTCGCGCTGATGTCCTTCAACGTAATCGTGCCGACCCTCGGACTGGCACTCGGGCTCGCCGGCGCGCTGCTGATCGTCGATGCCCTCGGATGGCGGGCGGTGGCCGCGATGTTCGACCGGGAACGGCTCATCACCGGCACGCGGAGCTGAGCCTTCCACCTCGCAGCAGCAGGCGAAACCCAGCGAAGGGAGCCTCAGCATGCCGGCAACACTCAAGCTGACGCGACGCCTCATCGGCGTGCAGATCCGTCGTGGCAAGTTCGACGTCCTGGTCGACGGCACGGGCATCGCGTCGATCGACGCCCACGAGACCATCGAGACGCCAGTCGAACCCGGACATCACACCCTGCAGCTCCGCTACGGCCGATACTCGAGCCGAACTGCGGCCTTCGACGCGGCCGAGGGCCAAGTCGTCGCCTTCCGATGCGGCGAAAAGAGGTTTCTGCCGATCTTTCTCGCGTCCTTCGTCGTGCCATCCCTGGCGATCCCCCTCAGGCACGAGTAACCAGTCATGCGGGCCAGGCGCGCCCGCGACTCTCGGATCCCCGGTTCCTCGTCGTGGAGATTCAGCGCGGGGCTGGACGGGCGCTCGGCGCAAGATATTGACTATTGCGGTCGTTCCATGAGCCGATCGATTACGAGCGTGAGGCAAATTCGCAAGGCTACTGCGCTTGAGCGCGCAGATTATCCGTTCTGCAGGGAGGGGAAGACAGGCAAGCGCTCCGCTCTTGCGGCGGGCCTGGTGTCCTGCCGCACATCGCCGATGTTGCGAAGGGCGAGTTCGCTGGCGCGGCTCTGGGTGGTGGCCCTGCTCACGGATGCACCGCAGGGACGGCGCACACCATGCCGTCGCTGAAACCGGCCGGGCCGATGCCGAGGGCCAGGTTGAAGCGGCCGCGCATGTTCTCCAGTGCGATGTGGTGGGTCAGTTCCACGATCTGGCCGTCGTCGAGATGCTGGCGAAGCCTGTCGAATAGTTCGTCGGGGACGTCGACGGGTGTGCGGGTCATGCCGACTGCGTAGTCGAGGACGAGCTTGTCCAGCTCAGAGAACAGCGGGCTTGCCTGATAGCTGGGGAGGGCCAGGATCTCTTCGTCGGTCAAGCCCCACTGGCGGGAGATGGCAGAGCCCATGTCGATGCAGTATTCGCAGTGGGTGAGGGTGGCCGCCTTCAGTTCGGCGAGGGCGTGGAGCCTCTTGTCGAGTCGGTGCAGCTTGGCTGTTGCCTGTTCGAGCTTGGCGTAGCCGTTGAAGAGCACGGGCACGTGGGCGTACATCTGGAGGGGCTCGATCATCTGCTCCGTTTCTCGCCCGGTGAGCTTGGCGATGCTGCGCCGGGTGAAGTGGTAGGCGATCTTCACCTGCAGCCCGGCTTGGGCGGACGAAACTCCTTTGATGCGGGCCATGTGACTCCTCCTTTCGCTGGCGATCTCTGAGCGGTCTCCGGCCTCATCATTTGCCGACGGCCCGGCCGACTCACCGGGCGTCCATGGATGCAGCCGGGGAACCCAGGCACGCACGGCGCGCCGGTAATCCCGGTACTCGGCCCCGAATTTGCGGGCCAGGGTGGGCTCCTCATAGAAACGGGCGGCAGCCGCGCCAATGCACCAGGCCACCGCGGTGTATCCCAGGAGGGCTGGCGAGCCGAACAGGAGCACCTCGCCGGTCATGATGGCCAGGAAGCCGACGTAGATGGGGTTGCGCACATAGCGGTAGAACCCGTTCACCACGAGGCGTGGCGGCGACGCCACCGGCACGGGAGTTCCGTCAGCCCTTATGAACTCGAGAAACGACCCGGCGATGGGGACGAGGCCTGCGCAGATGAGCAACCCTCCCGCCGCCTGCGCGACCGCCCAGTACGGCACGGGCCGGTGGAAGTGCCATTCGCCCAGCAGATACGGAAGCAGGCAGGCGAAGGTTCCCCCGAGTGCAACGCCCCACGCAAAGCTGACGACCGCTGCTGTTGACTTGCGCATCATCGCCTCCGGAAGAGTCAAGCGCGGGCGGTTTCGTCCCGGTTATCAGGCACCTTGATCGCACCGGCTGTGGATCCCGGATCGGGATCCACAACTGCGACGCCTCCTGCGGCAGGGATCGCCGAGATCACTTTGCGACCTCTGCGCTGACCGGCCGGGCGTCGACCAGGCCGCCGCCCGCAAGGTCATCCACGTTCGGCTCGGTGGCGAGGTTGGGGATTGCCCGCCCGATCCAGCGGGGCAGCCACCAGTTGGCGGACCCGAGGAGCTGCATGACGGCGGGCACGAGCACCATGCGGACCACGGTGGCGTCGACGAGTACGGCGACCGCCAAGCCGAGACCAAACACACCGAGGATCCGCAACGGATCGCCTATGACGAACGAGCCGAATACGCAGACCATGATGGCGGCCGCAGCGGTGATCACCCGCGCCGTGCTGACGAGCCCGGCGGCCACCGCTCTGGGCGCTCACCATCTGCGTGCCTCCCATGCATAGCACCCTCAATTCGAGAGTAGCACCCTCAATTCGAGAGTAGTAGTATCACAAGCATGGCAACCGAAGCCAAGGGACGAAGGTCCCGCGACGGCAGCGGCAGCCAGGCACGGACCCGCCTGGCTCGCGCCGCGGTCACCGAGGCCGCGCGGGTCCTTTTCCTCGAGCGCGGCTACGCCGCAACGACGATCGAGGCCATCAGCGACCGGTCGGACGTTCCGCCCGCGACGGTGTACCGGCTGTTCTCCTCCAAGCTCGGGATCCTCAAGGCACTGCTCGACCTCTCAATAGCCGGTGACGACCAGGCCGTCGGGTTGCCGGATCGGCCCCACGTCCGAGCGCTTCTGGCCGACCGCGACCCCAGAAACCAGCTGTCGGGGCTAGCCGGCCTCATCCGCGGCATCATGTCCCGGGCCGAGCCTCTTCACCGGATCCTCGTCAGCGCGGCAGGCTCCGATCCTGATGCTGCTGCGCTGCTCGCCGAGCTGACGCGGCAAAGGCAGCACGGTCATGCGCAAATCGCACGGTCCCTGGCTCGCGGCGGCGCGCTGCGGCCGAAGCTGCGCGAGCGCGACGCCGACGACATCATTGACGCGCTCACGTCCCCCGAGGTATACCGGCTGCTCGTCTGTGACCGAGGCTGGCCCCCCGAGCGGTACGAACAATGGCTGACAGACATCCTCATCGACCAGCTGCTTGCCCCGTCGCCGCCCGGAGGCGGGCGCACAGACCCCTGACTCTTCCTTCGACGGGACACCGCAGCCCGGCGTCACCCGAAAGAGCAGGCCGAACGCAAACCAGCGAGGTGAGCAGATGGCAACCGACGCGCAGTCCCCTGCCCGACCGGTCGGTCGCACCACGGCGGCGGGCTTGGCCAGGGTACGCCGCACCAGCCTGGCCGTCCTGGTGCTGCTCGTGGCCGAATACGGGATCGGGATGTATGTCAACTTGTACGTCACGATCCCCAGGGCCGACCACCGCGCCGGCCTGGGCAGCGCGATCAGCAACGGGCCGGCGATACTCAGCATCCACGCTGTGACCGGGCTGCTGCTCGGGCTGGGGGCGCTGGGCGTGCTGGTGCAGGCCGTGATAGCCCGCCACCTTGGCGCCATCGCCTCGTCGGCGGTCGGCCTATTCGCGCTTGCCTTCGCCTCCGTGACCGGAGCCGGCTTCACCAGCAGCGGACAGCCCTCGGAGTCCATGGCGATGTCGGTGCTCACCGGCGTTGGGCTGCTGTGTTACGCGGCAAACCTCTACCTGCTGCGCCCGGCCAGCCAGCGCGGCCGACAGTGATGTCACTGGTCGTGGCGGCTGGCGGCACCGGCACGCTGGGGGTGGCATGTTGTGGCCCGGCGGCGGGAGGCGGGCTGCCAGGTGCGGGTGCTGAGTCGGCGCACCCGCAACGGCATGGACCGTGCCGGGCATGTGACTGGTGACCTGCTCCCCGGGGAG
>WNFX01008967.1_pt1 | contig 16392 bp, 18 predicted proteins | sample 5400111 | NCBI WGS metagenome assembly WNFX01 (sample SAMN13153363, study PRJNA577476) | soil metagenome | isolation source: 40 cm soil or saprolite under grassland replicate 1 | place: USA:California | collected 2016-06-15 | reverse complement strand
GACCTTCTCGTTCTGCGGCGGGAAGAAATGGATCATCCGATAGGGCCGCGCGGGGACCTCCGTCGGCGGTTGCGGCGCGCCGACCGCTAGCGGGCGGTTAAAAGCCCTCGGGTTACGCATTAGCGTGGGTCTCCATGGTGCGATCGGGATTATAGGAACCTTAGTGTCAGGGGGTCAAGGATTCGGCTAGGGCCCGCTGCTGTTCAAGTAACCGCTCGCAGCGCAGGCGTTCCGCTGCGGTAACTTGGAATCCGCTCGAGCGAGGCGCCCTGGACGGGTCAAGGGCACCACGCTCGGCGGACGTAATGAAGTCGCCGGTCTCGGCATCGATCATGACGAATACGTAATCGTAATGCACCGACCAATCGCAGCTACGGTCCCGGTCATGCGGCCCGCCGATAAACCTGGAGCCAAGATCGTCGGGGTTGGCAAAATTGACCACCCAGACGAGTCGACCGCGCGATGGATCGCCCTCAAAATTTCCAGCATGTCTGGCGAGCGCCACCTCCCGTACGCGTGCATCAAACACTTCTCCTGGGATAGCACGTACCGCGAGCGAAACCGCCTCCGCCTTCGGAATCTTGGCTAGACTCTCAGGCACCGCCTCCAGCCGCCCGAGGTCTCCTCGAGGCACCCCCGCGAGCACGACTTCGTGGGGCCCGGCCTCCGCGAGAAGGATTGCCGTGAGTCCGGCGACTGCAAGCGGGATCAGAAATGCGATGGCAATGGCTGTGTGTGAGACCTGCACTGGATGATCGATATGCTCCATGGCAGTACTCTCTTCGCTGGAATACACCCGCGCTCTCAGCCTAGCCTGGCGCTAAGCAACGGCTAGGTTTTTGTCAACCTACCCGATAGAATGGGGACGATATGACGCAGAACGGTGACGTCCACGCCGAACACAGGCGTTGGCTCGAGACGACCTACGCCAACGCGAAAGACCGCGGCGGCGAGCGAAAGGACACGGACTTTCGCACCAGCAGCGCTGAGGTACGGCCGTTATACACGCCCGAAGGCATCGCCGACATCGACTACAACCGCGACATCGGCTACCCCGGCGAGTACCCGTACACGCGTGGCGTCCAGGCCTCGATGTATCGCGGCCGGCTGTGGTCGATCCGTCAGTACGCCGGGTACGGTACCGCCGGAGAGACCAACAAGCGCTTCAGGTTCCTGCTGAAGGAGGGCCAGCCCGGGCTCTCGGTTGCGTTCGATCTGCCCACCCAACTCGGCTACGACTCCGACGACCCGCTCTCGGTGGGCGAAGTGGGAAAAGTAGGCGTGGCGATCGATACTCTCGCGGACATGGAGACGATGTTCGACGGCATCCCGCTCGACCAGGTGTCGACGTCGATGACGATCAACGCGCCGGCCTCCGTCCTTGTGGCGATGTACGCCGTCGTCGGCCAGAAGCAGGGGGTCCCGCTGGACCGGATCGCCGGTACTGCGCAAAACGACGTACTCAAGGAATACGTGGCGCGCGGGACTTACATCTACCCGCCGAAGCCATCGCTCCGCCTCGCCGCCGATCTGATGTCGTACTGCGCGCGCGAGCTGCCGCGCTTTAACGCGATCAGCATCAGCGGCTACCACATGCGAGAAGCCGGCTGCACAGCGGCGCAAGAGATGGCGTTTACCTTCGCGAACGCCATCGCATACGTCGACGGCGTGCTCGAGCGCGGTGTCAGCGTCGACGATGTCGGGCCTCGCATCTCTGGGATCTTCAATACGCAGAACAACTTCCTCGAGGAGGTCGCGAAGTACCGCGCCTTGCGCCGTATGTGGGCGAAGATCATGCGGGAGAGGTTCAAGGCCGAGGACGCGCGCTCTTGGATGCTCCGAACGCATGTCCAAACAGGAGGCGCTACGCTCACGGCTCAGCAGCCGGAGAACAACATCGTGCGCGCAGCCCTCCAGGCGCTCGCGACGGCCCTCGGCGGCGTGCAGTCGCTTGCGCTCTCGTGTTACGACGAGGCGCTCGCACTACCCACTGAGGAAGCACAGCGCATAGCGGTCCGCACGCAGCAGGTTATCGGCTACGAAAGTGGTGTGGAGAACACCGCCGACCCGCTCGGCGGCTCCTACTACATCGAGTGGCTGACAAACGAGCTCGAGCGCAAAGCCTGGGAGTATCTGGGCCGTGTCGAGGACGTGGGCGGAGCCATCGCGGCGATCGAGTCGGGCTACGTCCAGCGTGAGATCCAGGAGGCGTCGTACGCCTACCAGCAGGCGATCGACGAGGGGAAGAAGGTCATCGTCGGTGTGAACAAGTTTGCGAACGAGAATGAAGAGCCACAGATGATTTTCCGCGTGAACCCGGAGGCAGAACGTGCTCAGATCGAGCGCCTCGCCCACGTTCGCAAGGAGCGTGATCAGGCGTTAGTAGATGCGGCGCTATCGCGCCTCGAAGAAGTCTCTCGCGAGGGCGACGCCGGACGGGCAGGGAACCTGATGCACCCGATCATGGACGGCGTGATGCGGCGGGTCTTCGGGGACTACCAGCCGCCGACGGCGGTATGACGACGCCGCTGACCGGCGAAGAACGCGGCCGCCGTATCAAACAGTACGCGAGCGCGCCGGAGCGCCTGCGGGAAGCGCTGGCAAGCGTACCGGCGGAAGCGATGAAGTGGCGCCCCGAGCCGGGCGAGTTCTCGGTCCACGAGATCGTCTGCCATTGCGCCGACTCCGAGACCAACGCCTACTCGCGGATCCGATATCTTCTGACCGAGGAGAAGCCGGTCATCGTCGGATACGATCCCGACGTTTGGGCGCGTGAGTTCGACTACGCGAACCACCCACTTGAGGCGGCGCTCGCGACCGTCGAAGCCGTTCGCGGCAACACTGCGCCCATACTTGGCAGGCTGCCAAACGAGGCGTGGGCGAAGGAGGGCACTCATACAGAGTCGGGCCGCTATACCGCCTCCGACTGGCTGCGCATTTACAGCGAGCACCTCGAAGAGCACATCGGCCAGATCAACCGTACGGTCGACGCCTGGCGCTCTCGCTAGCGGGCGTAATCGGCGAAGACAACGGTAGGGGCGAGCCGTCCAGGAAGGCAACAGGCGTTACTGATTTAGTCTGACTTTTCTTGGCGAGACGACAGTGGCGTATCGTGGACGGCTCGCCCCTACGCGCCATCTTGCCCGTCATTCCGCTTGTCTCGTTTGTCGGTTGTAGGTTTGCCGGTTGCTGGTTTGTCTGGCTGCCGCCGTGATATAACCGTTCGTGCGCCCTGAAGCGGCAGCAACAGCAACAGCGGAGGAAAGCTTTGTGTCCTGCCTGACAGACAAAGTCGCCATCGTCACCGGCAGCTCCCGCGGCCTGGGCCGCGCCTGCGCCCGCGAACTCGCGGACCACGGCGCCAAGGTTGTCCTGAACTACTACACGAACCAGGAATCGGCGGACGAGCTACTGGCCGAGATGAAAGGAAAGGGCCAGGAGGCGATCGTCGTCCAGGCCGGTGTCGCTCACCCCGACGATTGCAACCGGCTGATCGAAGAGACGGTGAAGCGCTTTGGCGGGCTCGATATTCTCGTGAACAACGCTGGCGTCAATCGCGACCGCACGATCCGGCGCATGAGCGTCGAGGAGTGGCGCGAGGTAATGGCGACGGACCTGGACAGCATCTTCTACTGTACGTATGCGGCCGTGCCACACATGATCGAGCGCGGGGGTGGGCGCATCGTGAATATGTCGTCGATCGTCGGGCAGATGGGGAACCTTGGGCAGTCGAACTACGCGGCGGCGAAGGCCGGGATCGTCGGTTTCTCGAAGTCGGCGGCGCAGGAGCTGGCGAAGTTCAACATTACGGTCAATGCTCTCTGTCCCGGCTTCATCGAGACGGAGATGGTGATCAACCTTACGGAGGACGTTCAGAAGGCGCTGCTCGCCAAGATCCCGCTGGGCCGTTTTGGCCAGCCTGGGGAAGTGGCGCGGATCTGTCGCTTCCTCGTGACCGAGGGCGAGTACATTACGGGCGCTCAGATCAACATCAACGGCGGAATGTACATGCAATAATTGAGCGCCACGAGCAAGGAGTCTGGAACCAGGGAGGGAGGCGACGTGCGCGATGGGACGGCGGTCGAACATACTTCTTTATCTTATGGACGAGGCGTTTGAGGGCAGCGACGAGGAGGACCTGCTCGGCAACCTGCGCTCGGTCACGGAGGTCGAGTGGGCAGCCGTCCCTTCCGGGTGCGTGCGCGCTATCAGGCAGATCGTCGGGCACATCGGCGCCTGCAAATACATGTACGACAACCACCCGTTCGGAGACGGCGGCATGACGTGGGTCGACCCGGCGGGCGAGCTAAGGGTAAGCATGGGAGACTTGCAGTCGAGGAAATTGGATCCAGAGCCACCAATGGGCGCCCGTCGACGATTGGCTGAAGGAAGGACATCGCCGCCTCCGTCAGCATGTCGCGGACCTGGATGATTCCGAGCTGGTCGTTCCGCGCCAGCCGCCTGAGGGAGACCGACGAGAAACGCGATGGATTATCGCGAACATGATCCGGCACGACGACTACCACGCCGGTGAGATCAATCACCTGCGAGCGTTAGTACAAGGCGACGACCGATGGGCTTGGGAATCGGGCTAGTCTGTTTGGCAGAAAGCGAATTCGGACGGTATCCTCTCGGCAGGGTCTTAAGGGTATCCGCTCCCGTGAGACAGACCGATTCGTGAACCGTCCGAACCTAATGCAATCGTAACCCGGAATTTGTGATCAGGGTAACTGCGAAATCGGGAATTGAGCATTACATTCATCTTACATAATCGATGCTGAGTTACGACCCAACCGAAACCGTCGAACATCTGCGACGCGCGGACCCTGTGCTCGCGCGCGTCATCGAGACCGTTGGCCCGCTGACGCTGGAGCCGCGAGACGGGGCTTTCCGCATGCTCTCCCGCGCCATCTTCTTCCAACAGCTCGCCGGCCCGGCTGCCCGCGCCATTCTTGGCCGCGTCCTGGCGACACTGGGTGCGAACGACGAGACCTGGTACGAGCCCGCTGCCTTTCTCGCCGCGAGCGATGAGCAGCTGCGCGCGGCCGGTCTGTCCCGGCAGAAGATGGCCTACCTCCAGGACCTGGCGGACAAGTTCGCGTCCGGCGAACTCAGTGAGGGGATACTGGATGAGTTCGACGACGAGGAAGTTATCGAGCGTGTCTCGGCCGTGAAGGGAATTGGTCGCTGGACTGCGGAGATGTTCCTCATCTTCTCACTCGGGCGGCCAGACGTGTTGCCTGTGGACGATTTGGGCGTGCGGCGCGGTATGCAGGTCGCCTACGGCCTGCCGGAGCTGCCGAAGCCCGAGGAAATGCGGAGGATCGCAGAACCCTGGCGCCCATATCGCAGCGCTGGTACGTGGTACATGTGGCGGGCGCTCGGCATCGAGTTACCGGAGCAAGGGCGGGGCTATAAACCACCGGCCGAATCTGAGACCTAGGGCGCCGTAACAGTCCGCCGACAGAGTCTGTTTCCTCGCTGTCCAATCGCTTCCGAAAGTGTGACCTTCGTCACAATGCGCCGTCGATGCCTTGACAGTTATCTGTTTAATCAAGTACAACATCGATAGTAACTATATAGTTCAGTAGTTAGTGTCACGATTCTTTCGCGCTGGGAGAACTGTTCGGAAAGGAGCCATCAGGATGCTGTCCGTAGCGGAGGGGATCATCTCTGGAAAGATCGAGCCACCGCCGGTGGCGAAGCTCATCGGCTTTAACCTGCGGTCTGTCAAACCCGGGCGAGCCGTCCTTGATCTGCAAGCGGGACCACAGCATTGGAACCCGCTGGGCGGGCTTCACGGCGGGATCCTTTGCGACTTAACGGACGCCGCGATGGGTATCGCGTACGCTTCAACGCTCGCCGAGGGTGAGACGTTTGCAACCGTCGAGCTGAAGATCAACTTCCTGCGGCCCGTGAAGGAGGGCCTGCTCATCGCCGAAGGCTGGGTGGTGAGCGGCGGGCGCACGCTCGGGTATGTCGAGGCAGAGGTTCGGGACGAGGACGGGCGCCTTGTCGCGAAGGCGAGCAGCACGTGCAAGACGCTTCGGCAGGCATAGGCGGAGGCAGAGATGCAGAGTCGGCGCGAGTATGGAGGCTGGGGCTAACTCGGCCTGCTCGTTCCCGATACGATATGATGATCTGGCCAGACAGGAGGCCACCATGACAAATGAAGTCGTACTTGCAGGCGCTGTGCGGACGCCGATCGGCACTTTCGGCGGCTCATTTGTGGACACGCCTGCGACCGAACTCGGGGCCGTCGCGCTGCGCGAGGCACTGAAGCGCGCGGGGGTGCAGCCGGACCAGGTGGATGAGGTGATCATGGGCAACGTGCTGTCGGCCGGGCTGGGTATGAACCCGGCGCGGCAGGCTGCTATTGCGGCGGGCATTCCAGATACCGTTCCGGCGACCTCGATCAACAAGGTCTGCGGGTCGGGTCTTAAGGCCGTTGCTCTTGCGACGCAGGCGATCATTCTGGGTGATGCGGACGTCGTGCTCGCCGGGGGGATGGAGGGGATGTCGACCGCGCCGTATCTTCTACCGAAGGCGCGCTACGGTTATCGCATGGGCCACGGCGAAGTGATCGATCACATGATCAAGGACGGTCTCTGGTGCTCTCTCACCGACTGCCACATGGGGAACACGGCGGAGAACATCGCGCTAGAGCGCGAGGTGTCGCGGGCCGATCAGGACGAGTTTTCGGTGCAGAGCCAGCAAAAGGCGGCCGCCGCCTGGGACAACGGCCGTTTCACTGACGAAATTGTGCCCGTCGAAGTCAAGCAGCGGAAGGGCACGGTGACGGTGGACCGGGACGAGCACTTCCGGCCGGACACAAACATCGAGGCCCTTTCCAAGCTGCGGCCGGCGTTCGCGCCGGATGGCTCTGTTACTGCTGGAAATGCATCAGGAATCAACGACGGCGCAGCGGCGGTGGTCGTGATGTCTCGCAAGAAGGCCGAGGAGTTAGGGGTGAAGCCGATGGGAGCTGTCCGCTCCTACGCCAGCGCGGGAGTGCCACCGCGGATTATGGGCATCGGCCCGGTACCTGCGACGCAGAAGGCACTGGCGAAGTCCGGCCTTGCGCTCGATGAGATTGACCTGATCGAGGCGAACGAGGCGTTCGCTGCGCAGTCGCTCGCTGTTGGCCGCGAGCTGGGCTGGGATTGGGAGCGTGTGAACGTCAACGGCGGGGCGATCGCGCTCGGCCACCCGATCGGCGCGAGTGGCGCGCGCATTCTCGTGACGCTTCTTCACGAGATGAAGCGGCGAGAGGCGAAGCGGGGACTCGCGACGCTCTGTATCGGCGGCGGTCAGGGCATCGCGATGATCGTGGAGAACGCGGCCTAGCTTCCTTACTCCCAATTACGATCGGCGCTGAGGTTGACGGCTCGGTGCGAGTTCGCGCCCGCTGATCGGTTTATCATCTGGTTGCGATATTACATGTCAGAAATCGCTGTAGCGCTGGAGCTTTTCCTCCGCTGGCTGAAGGACACGCACGACCGCACGTTCCGGATCACTGAGGAGCGTGACGCTGGGGCTCTGGCGATTGAGGACTCCCGCCGCCTTGCCATCGAAATCCGCCCCCTCCTAGGTCCCGTTGACAATGCCGAATGGCTCGCCGCGCGGAGGCGGCTGGAAGACCGGATAGCAACGGCCGTGCCGGCGCCGGTCGCCGTTTGGACGCCTGCGGGGGCCGAGTTGCCGTCGGGGGAACCTTCGGCGTCGGAGTTCGTCGAGCATGTGCGGCACGTGGCGACCAAGCTTGGCCCGCAGGAACGCTCGCACGTCCCTCTGCCGATCACGCTGTTTCTCCGAAAAACAGCCGAGAGCGGGAGTGTTATCTCGGCAACGGGTGGGTTGAACCCGCATTGGGCGCGGTTCACCGGACGGGTCAACGGCACGTTCGACCTCGATTCGACGCGCCTCCACCGGCTGCAGGATTCAGAAGAGCACCTCGATGGGCTGATCGACATCGTTGTTGAACGCTCGTCCAAATTAGAGGCCGGAAGGTTGGCGGAAATCGAGACGATTGACGCATGGACAGTGCAACGCATCAGCGAGGACGGGCGGACGACGATCTTCGCGGTTCCTGCCTCGGAGGCAAGGGACATGGGCCTCGCGGTTCGCCGCAACCTGCGCCGCATTCTCGGCGAGGAGGTCCCGTTGTTGCGCGCGGGCGAGTCCGAGCTTACAGCCCTCGTCCTCCTCGGCTACTACCCGCGCCTGGAAGACGAGGGCGCGACAATCGCGCTGCGAGGCTTCTCACCGGGCCTTTACAGTGGCGTCGACTTCCTTGTGTTGGTGACGGACGGGTTGGTGAAACCGCTGATTCAGGCGCCGCGGTAGGGCGGGTCTGATCTCGGTCCAAGGCGTTTGGACCCACCGTCCGCTTGGGTTCCTGGGCTAATGAGTTGCCGCGAAAACGAAATCGGCCCCTACGAACCAGAATCGCGAAATCGGCCGTATTTGCCGCGGTAGAAGACAAGCGGTTCCTCATCGGAAAGTTCCCTTGCCTCCGCTACCTCGCCGATGAAGATCGTGTGGTCTCCGCCGTGGTGCTCCGTGATGGTCCGGCAGTCCAGGTAAGCAAGTGCGCCGTCAATAATAGGCGCCCCGGTAACCGCGAATCCGTGCGGCAGATTGTCGAGACCGTGTGCGCCGTCGAACTCCTTCTTGGCAAAACGATTGGAGACATCGGCCTGCTCTTTGTTGAGGATATTGACCGCAAACACGCCTGCTCTTGCGAGGATATCGTGCGTATCGGCGGTCTTATCAACGCAGACTAGTACCAGCATCGGGTCGAGCGAGAGCGACGTCACAGCGTTTGCTGTCATTCCGTGTAGTTCATCGCCGAGGCGCGTCGTGATGAGGGTAACGCCGGTCGCAAACCGGCCCATCGCCCGGCGGAAGTCTTCTTGTCCGCTCATCACGACGGCCCGCGGGCGCGATTTAGGGCCAGCCGTAATGCTGCCTGGGCCGAAAGCTGCTTATTGGTGGACCGGTCTGCTTGCCAGATGTGTTCCTCGCTCACGACTCCATCGTCGTCCGCTATGGCTACGTAGGTGAGTCCTACAGGCTTGGCCTCGCTCCCTCCGTTCGGTCCGGCGATGCCGGTAACGGCGAGTCCCAGGGATGTTCCAGTGTGCTTCCGTATCCCCGTCGCCATCGCCTCGGCGACGGCTGAACTGACCGCGCCCTCCTTCTCGAGGAGCCCCTCGTCCACGCCGATCTGCCGCTTGAGCTGATTGTCGTAAGTGATCGCGCCACCGACAAAAACATCGGAGCTGCCCGGGACTTCGGTCAGGAGATGGCCGACGAGGCCCCCGGTGCACGATTCGGCAACCGCCAGCCTTCGCCGCCTTTGTTTGAGAACCGCCAGCAGGTCCGCCGCGAGGGACACAAGTTCACGTTGTTCAGGCATTTGATCGCTTGTTTCCGTCACGCACAGCGCCAAACGTAATAAGCTTGACGAGTCAAGAATACACCACCTCGTCCGCTACATGAGCCGCCTTTCGATCGCCACGGGAATAGCGCCCGCCGCTGAGTTAGCGGGGTTGGCGCGCCGGGCTGAAGACGCCGGGTTCGACGCGCTGTGGACGTCGGAGATGTTCCACGATCCGTTCCTCCCGCTGGCGGCGGCGGCTTCGAGCACGTCACGTATCGGGCTCGGGACATCGATCGCTCTTGCCTTCGTGCGCAGCCCTTGGGTGACCGCACTTTCGGCGTTGGACCTCGATGTGCTGTCGAGGGGACGGTTCATACTGGGCCTCGGCACGGGCCTCAAACGGCTGAATGAACGCTGGCACGGGGTCGCGTACGGAAAGCCAACGCCCCACATCCGCGAGTGCGTGAAGCTGATCCGGCTGATCACCGAGCGCGCGCATACCGGTCAGCCGATTCGCTTCTCGGGCCACTATTACGAGGTGGACATCCAGGGCTGGCAGCGCCCGCTCGCGCCGATACGCGCCAAAATACCGATCTACCTGGCGGGTGTGCGCGAGGGAATGATCCGGACTGCGGCGGAGGTAGCAGATGGGCTGCTGGGCCACCCGATCTACTCCCTTCGCTGGATTAATGATGTCGTCCTGCCGTCACTGTCTCGGGGGTTGCGCGACAGCGGGCGGCGTCGCGAAGACTTCGAGCTTTGCCTGGCGGTCTGCTGCGCCGTGGATCGCGACGTGTCCATCGCCCGGCGGGCGGCGGCGGCGACGATCGCCTTCTACGCGACCGTAAATACGTACGAGCCGCTGTTCGTCCCATTCGCTCGAGAGGTGGCCAACATCCGTGAGGCTCTCATGAGCGGCGACCAGTACCGAATGGTGGATGCCGTTTCCGACGAGATGGTGGACACGTTTGCCGTGGCGGGACCTCCGGGCGAGGTCAAGCGCAAGGTGGGGGAATATGCGCAGCTGGCGGATAGCATCTGCCTGTCACCCCCGGACCAGCTCATCGAGCCAAGAGAAACGGAGCATTTCCGAGAGGCCCTTCTTGCGACGTTCTCAGACTGACGAAGGCGCCCCGACGAGTGGCATGGCCGCCGGCGGCGAATGTGTAAGATGACTGTGAGGAGCTGTTGATTGCTTGAGACCGGCGCGCTGGCCCCGCACTTCACCCTCCTTGGTGTGGACGGCAAGGAGTACTCCCTTCCGAAAGACGCCGGCGGGGAGCCCACTCTTCTCGTTTTCTTCAAAACGACGTGCGGGACGTGCGACACAGCGTTTCCGTATGTCAACCGGCTTCGCGAGACTTATCCCGAAGGGTGGCGGTTGTGGGCGATCGCGCAGGACTCGCCGCGAGAGGCGGCGCAGTACGCTCGAAGCCAGGGAATCACCTACCCGATACTGATCGACGCCCCGGATTATTCTGTATCACGCCTGTATGACCCTGCGGCGACACCGAGCTTGTTTCTAAACAATGCCATCGGCCGCACGGTTTTCGCCACTCACGGCTTCGCGAAGGACGATATGAACGAGCTGGCCGTGCTTGTCGCTCAGCTCGTGGGCGCGGAGCCCGTGATCATTGCGCCGGAAAATGACGGGAGGCCCGCGTTCAAGCCTGGCTGAAGCCCCCGGCATTTGCGTCTAGGTGGACGCCGGTGAACGAAATTACGCTTGCGAAAGTTGAAATTCTTGCGTTGTCAGCCTGAAAAGGGTGTGTTACCATACGCCCCGATGCAAAGCGTTTACCTTCTGCGGCGCTTTTCCGCTGCAGACGAGGTTAAAGTCCCGCGTCGGCTTCTTCCCGCAGCCTCCCGCTCGATGACCGGACATTAACCAGGGCCACAAAGGAGGTCATCGAGTGGCTACCCAGGTGCCCTTCCTGCCGCGGCAAGACCGGCCGGTGTACTGCAGCGATTGCTTTTCAAAGATGAAGCCAGCCCGCTCCGGCGGCAGCTGGTAGCTCGAACAACCGAATAGACGCGCGGGGCGCCGATAACGGCGCCCCGCTTCATTTTGCGTATCATTGTCGTGTCATGAAACCTACTCACCGCGGCCCTCTCGCGGGCCTGACCGTTCTCGATCTTACGTGGGTGCTCTCGGGACCGTTCGCCTCGATGGTTCTCGCCGACCTGGGTGCCGACGTCATCAAGGTTGAGCGGCCGCCTTATGGGGATGTCGCGCGCACGACTGGCCCCTACATTGGCGACTGGAGCACATATTTCTTCTCGATCAACAGAGGCAAGAAGAGTATCGTCATCGACCTGAAGAAGCCGGAAGGCCGAGAACTATTCCTGCGCCTCGCTGAGAAGGCCGATGTAGTGACGGAAAACTACACGCCGGGCACGATGGACAAGCTCGGCCTCGGCTACGAAACGCTGCGCGGCCGCAACCCGCGCCTGATATACGCGGCCACGTCCGGCTTCGGCCAGACAGGCCCCGACCGCGACCGCCCGGCGCTCGACATCATCGTGCAGGGAATGGGCGGCATCATGAGCATCACCGGCGAGCCCGGCGGTCCCCCTGTGCGTCCGGGGATCTCGCAGGGCGACATCACGGCGGGGTTGTACACCGCGATCGGTATACTCGCGGCGCTCCAGGAACGCGAGCGCAGCGGTAGGGGCCAGATGCTCGACATAAGTATGCTCGATTGCCAGATCGCGATCCTGGAGAACGCCTTCGCCCGCTATTTCGCGACAGGCGAGGTCCCGAGGCCGATCGGCACACGCCATCCCCTCGCGACGCCGTTCCAGGCGTTCCCGACGAAGGACGGCTGGATTGTAGTCGCGCTCTCGTGGGGCGTCGAGAACCAGTGGGAGCTGTTCTGCGCGACCATCGGCCGCCCTGACTTGATCGGCGACGCGCGCTTCGACACCCCGGGCTTGCGCACGAAGCACCACGCCGAGCTCGAGCCTGTCCTCAACGAGGCGCTGCGCCAGAAGACGACCGCCGAATGGCTGCGCGAATTCGACGCCATTGGCCTGCCCTGCGGCCCCCTGAACGACATCCCGAGCGCCGCCGCGCACCCGCAGGTCAAAGCCCGCAAGATGCTTGTGGAAGTCGAGCACCCGGACGGCTTCTCGCTGAGGATCGCGGACACGCCGGTGAGGCTGGGCCGGACGCCCGGCGGCATCCAGGGCCCTCCGCCCGCACTGGGTGAGCACACGGACGCCGTGTTGTCGGGGCTGTTGGGGTTATCGGCGGAAGAGATCGCTTCAATGCGGGAGGCGGAGGTGGTGTTCGGACCGCTGCCGTCGCCGGTGGGGCGGATCCGCGAGCACGAAGCGGGGCTCGAGAAGGCACCTGATCCCGCTGTGCAGTAACGGGGCGCCCGCGAACCGTCGTTAGCTCGATTCTTCGTAGAAACGGATCGTGTCAACGTCCGGCCACGCCTTCCAATGGTCGGACTCCTCATCGTAGACAAGTATCGCATTGACCTCGAATTCGTCCTGGACGTTAAGAATGACCTCCATGCCGGGTCGCAGTTCGCCGGCATGCCTGGCAATGTCTCTCTGAGGCCCGACGATTGAGAGGCGAAGGCGTCCCTGCTCGTCCATGGCATTCCAGTCGGCATAAATGCGTATCACTGTTAGATCACCCGCTCACCGCGGAACGATTCAATTTCTTCGTCTGCAAACCCGAACTCGCGCAACACGTCCTCCGTGTGCTCTCCGTGCTGCGGCTCCGGGCGCGTCGAGTCCACGGGCGTTTCGCTGAAGGCGATCGGCGTCGGGACGACCGTTGTCCGGCCTGCACGCGAGTGGTCGATCTCGGCGGTGTAGCCGTTGGTGCGCACCTGTTCGTGCGAGAGGACCTGCTGGTAGTTCAGCACCGGGGCGCAGAAGATGTCCTCGCCTCGAGCTCCGGCAGCCACTCCTCCGTCTTGCGGGTTATCAGGTGCTCGTCGACTACGGCGTTGAGCGCCTCGCGCTCGCGGATGCGCTTGCCGGCGTTGTCGAAGCGTTCGTCGGTCATGAGGTCCTCTCGCCCGATAGCGCGGCAGAAGCCGGGCCAGCGCGCCGGGTCGACCCCGCCGATGGCCAGCCAGCCGTCGGCCGTCTGGTACGTCCACCACTGCCAGGCGGGGCTCGTGTGGCCGCGACCGGCCGGCGGCGCGTTCTCGCCGATCATCGAGAAGTAGGTCATCTCCCACGACTGCGCCGCCATCATGCTGCCGAGCAGAGAGCACTCGATCTCCTGCCCGATGCCGGTACGCTCCCGCGCGACGAGGGCGCTCACGATACCGAGCGCGAAGGTCAGGGCCGCCGTGTGGTCGGCGATCGCGCACCCTGCGGGGAGCGGTGCGGTGCCTTCGCCGGTGACGGACATCAGCCCGCTCATGGCCTGCGCGAGGATGTCGTTTCCAGGCTTGCGGCCGAGCGGGCCCTTCGTCCCGAAGGCGGACGCGCCGGCGTAGATGACGCGGGGGTTCATCGCGCGGAAGGCGTCGTAGCCAAGATCTAGCTTCTCCATCACGCCCGGCCGGAAGTTGTGCGCGACGATATCGCAATCGCGCGCGAGCCGTAGCGCTACTTCCCGCCCCTTCTCGCATTTGAGGTCGAGCGTAATGCTCTTCTTGCCGCGATTGATTGCTAGGAAGTAGGCGCTAAAGCCGGTCCGCCGGTCGATGCCAAGCAGGCGCCCGACTTCACCCCGCTCCCGAGGCTCGATTTTGATCACCTCCGCACCCATATCCGCGAGCAGGAGCGTCGCGTACGGCCCCTGCTGGGCTATCGTGAAATCAAGGACGCGGATTCCGTGTAGTGGTCCGGGCATGGTCGTTCCTCCTGGCGAACGGATGAATCTGTCGACGGATTCGTACAACGGATTAACAGATCATACTGCACGACGCGCATCCACTAATCCGTTAGAGTATCCGTTAACAGACCATCCGTTGAAGGTGCCGCGCCGATGAACGAGCAGCAGCCTGGAAACACTATCGAAGCCGCTTTAGACCTGCCGATTCGCTACGTCGACCGGTCCCGCGCCTACTACCTCGCTCTCGGCTACGGCAATCCTTATCGCTGGGCTCACAACGTCGACGTGCCGTTCGCCTCGTTGACGAAGCCACTTACTCGGAGCCGCGTCGCCCTGATCACGACTGCTGCGCCGTTCAAGCCGGACGCCGGCGATCAGGGCCCGTGGGCGCCGTATAACGCATCGGCGAAGTTCACCGAAGTCTACTCGATGCCCATCGAGCCGCCGCCGGACCTTCGCATCTCCCACCTCGGCTACGATCGGAAACACACCTCGGCCGAGGACATCAACACCTATTTTCCGCTCGAGCGGATAAAGAAAGCCGCCGCCGAGGGGCGAATCGGCGAGCTCAACAGCCGGTTCTACGGGGTACCCACACTGCGCAGCCAGCGCCTAACGACTGAACGAGACGCGCCGCAAATACTGGAGCTGTGCCGCGAGGATGCGATCGACGCGGCGATTCTGGTCCCGACGTGACCCGTCTGCCACCAGACCGTGAGTCTGACTGCCCGCTACCTCGAAGCACATGGCATCCCCACCGTCGTGATGGGTTGCGCGCGTGACATTGTCGAGCATGCCGGTGTTGCGCGATTCCTCTTCAGCGACTTCCCCTTGGGAAACTCCTGCGGCAAGCCGGGCGACCTGGCGAGCCAACGAGGTCTCGTCGCGATGGCGCTCGACTTGCTCGAGACCGCGAACGCACCGCGTACGACGGTGCAATCGCCTTACCGCTGGGCGGAAGATACGTCGTGGAAGGACGACTTCTATCGCCTGGACCTGACGCCGGAGCAGAAGGCCAAGGCCCGCGAGGAATTCGACAGCGAAAAGGCGGTACTCAAGGCCAAGCTGGATTCGTCGCACGAGTAGATAGGGGCACAAGCCGCGCCCTAAGCGGTTCGATGCACTCAGCGGTCAGGCCAGTGCCACACCGGCTTATCAAGCAGAGCTTGGCCGACGACGCGGGTCTCGCCTAAGTCTTTCGCGAGCACGATAGGTCTACACTTTGGATCGACTTCCAGTAACCCGATGAGGCGCGTCGAGTGCGAGACTATCCATAACTGCGTGTGCTCGGCGGCACGCCTAATCAGTTCCGCCAATGCTGGAAGCAAGTCCGGATGCAGGCTCGTTTCAGGCTCGTTCAGGATCATCAGAGCCGGCGGCCTCGGCGTCAGCAACGCGGCGATCCACAGCAGGTAGCGCAACGTCCCATCGGACAACTCAGCGGATGTGAGCGGGCGAAGCAGGCCATGCTGGGCCAGTTCAAGGGTGAACCGACCGCCATCACTGGTAATCTTCAGTGTTGAGCCAGGGAATGCGGATTCGATAGCTTGATCAAGACCGTCGGCGTCTCCGATCTCTCTGATCGTTTGAAGCGCGGCTGCCACGTCCCGGCCATCGTTATTCAAGGCGAGCGTGCGAGTGCCCAATTGGTGCTGGCGGGCAGGCGCGTCCGTGTCGGACCGGAAATGATCGTAGAAACGCCACGAACGAATCTGCTCGCGTATCGCGAGGACTTCAGGAGCGCGCTTGGGATCGGCTATTTGGGTGAGCATGCTGTCGAAGCTCGCGAGGTTTGACGTCAGGATGTTCCAGTCGCTCCGAGTCTTTCTCGCCCGCACTAGGGGGCCATCACGATCCACCAAGAGCGATGACGGACGCCAGTGCGGACCGGCCCAAATACATTCGCGCTTGATCTCCGGATCATGTGCGAAGGCTGAGTTGCTGGGAGCCGGCAGGCCGAGATCGATGCAGTAACTAAGCGGCTGACTCGCAAATCCCAGGCGCAGATTGACTCGCTCACGCCGAACAGTGGGCTGCACGTCGAACTCGCCGCGTCGCACCGCTCGACCGAAAGTCTCAGGCCCAGCCCACAACGTCGAAGCGAGACCGCCCTCACGGGCCAGCGAAGCGACGACATCCCCTTGCGACGTCTCTGCTAGCAGTCGCAATGCGCGGTGGAGATTAGACTTGCCGCTGC
>WNFX01003195.1_pt1 | contig 16392 bp, 16 predicted proteins | sample 5400111 | NCBI WGS metagenome assembly WNFX01 (sample SAMN13153363, study PRJNA577476) | soil metagenome | isolation source: 40 cm soil or saprolite under grassland replicate 1 | place: USA:California | collected 2016-06-15 | reverse complement strand
TCGATCCTACTTCTATCGAAGCATCTGACATGCTTGTTTACGGTACCGAATGGCGATGCCGTCTTGGCATCCTATTTGCTCAAAATGGGAAGAGGGCCCTTCATGCTTCAATCTGTCTGGTCACGCCTATTGAACAGTGGGAGCGGGCGTATATATGTACTCCTCCCATACCATGCTTCTTCTTCCACTCATCATTCACGCATGGCCAGGGACGGCATGACAAGGGCCAACGCACGTTCTGCCAGCTCGAGGGGAACAGGGAGACGGACCACTTCGCTCGTCCCGAGGTGTTGCAGGGTGAGCTGCACCTCCGGCTCACGCTCGCCAGAGACGATACTGGCCGTGTGCAGTCGCGAGAGCGGTATGAGCCAAGCCTCGCTTCCGTACGTCACCTCTCGGCGTACGACACGCCTCGTCTCCTTGACGAGTAGGATTTGTCGGTCCGTGCGTACCAACACCGCCGCTGGTTTTTCATGAGTGCCAATGCCGAGCCGTTGCCACCAGGTACTCTCATCTCTTGCTGGCACGATCAGCCACTCCTCTACTTGCTCACCTGGGACCAGGTAGTCCACGACCGTGTTCTTCTGTTTCAACCCGAGTCCAGCCAGAACCAGGTGCCAGCCCTTCAGGGCTGCCGCACGCTCCCGCACGTAGGTCTCATCGGAATGCGTGGAGAGAGGAAGTGGTTCGCCGTCTACCATTGTACGCATGCACGCGACAGCTGCGAGGAACGCTCTGTGGCTGACGCCGTTATACTCGATGGTGACGCGCTCGGGACCGTTTGGGGTCGCCATCACGAGCGTCAGCGCACAGTCGAGCAGATGGGAGCGCAGTTCAAAGAGCATGACACACTCAGGTGAGCAGGAGGCGAAGAGATACTCGCGATCGGCGCTAGACGTCGCGGGATCGATGGGATCGTCCACGATCAGGGCCCGTTGTGTGGTCAAGACAAAGCCCCGCGTCGGGTGATGAACCTGCCTATACCAGGTGAGCCACAACCATCTGTCGGGGGTGTACAGGACGGTATGGTGGGCGTAGATGGCCATCAAGACGGTCTCATCGGGCTTGAGATGGTGCTGGGCGACCTCGCGCAGTAGCGCGGTGAGATAGTCCATCGGTTCAATGTTTGCCATACTGCTCTCCATTCCTCTTCTTTGTTGTGTTTTTCATAGACTGCAACGCTGCTTTGCCTTGTCGGTTGGTTCCCTTCTGAAAGGGTGGGGGGCCTATTCTCCCTCTGTATCTCTGGCAGGAGAGGATGTCAGAAGAAACTGAGCCGTCTCACTTCCGCCAAACCACCGAATTGCATCAAACCAGGCAACCAGCTCATCTGGCTGCATCTGATCTTGAAAACGCTCGGTACATTTATAGACGTAAGCCTCCAGCCGCTTGCCCAAAAGAGCACCAGAGTGAAGCAGGGCGAGCGCAACGTGCTGTGCCGTTGCTTCTTCGGGAGACTGTCGAAGCAGTGCCCATGCATGCGATAGGCAGAGCTGTACCTGTTGCTCAGGATTAGCGAGCTGAGACTTCAGCGTTCCCACGTGTACCCTCTCCTGCTCACTTCTCCAGCTGCACAACTGGCATACCCCGGGTTCAAGCTTCATCTTCCTCATATCCTTCAGCCCTGCCTCACATGTCCTGCACAACATTCGCTCAAGCCTGGAGATCACTGCAGGTTGCAGGCTACTTTGTTTGAGTACCTCCCAGGCATGCCACGAGCAGAGGAAGAGCCCCTCATGATCACCTTCTTCTCCATACTGTGAAACTTCTTCAAGACGATCAAGTAGTGTAGTACTTATCTGATCCATCTCGTGTTCATGCTCCTGGCAAACCAGACATGGTGGAGGACCAACTTGAGAAGGACTGAGGGCCGCACGTAGAATGAAGTCCGACCAGAGAATCGCTTCGGCTCCATAGAGCAAGCAGAGCGTTTGTCTGAGCTGATCCTGCACCATCGGTGCAGCTGTTTGCTCACACTGCTTCAAGGCATGGAACTGCGCTACATCTAGCATCCGCACGACACTCTCTTCAGAGAGGGAGGAGCGAACCTGCTGAAAGTGTGGGAGACAGAGACTGTCTGCCTGCAGGTAGGTCTGCCGAAAACCGGTATTGTTAGAGAATGCTTTCGCAAACTGCTCTTGATAGATGGCCTCATGGTGGCGATGGTCGAAACAGAGGAGACAGAGGTCGTGATGGAAGAGATGACGCAGCGGGAAGAAGACCTGGAGCTTGAAAGGATGAAGCAACCAGGAGTTCGACCTCGTGAGAAACCTTTCCAGTTCAGGAAGGAGCGCCTGCCTGAGCACGTCAATGTAAACCATGCAGGTTCCGAGGTGACTCCAGAGAAAGCCATTCCCCTCAATGAGCGACAGGTACAGCGCATGAGGGGAGCAGAAACCAACTGCGCGAACCACATTGCGCCGCGTTTCTTCATCCAACACCCCATCATTGACATACCAGCTAAAGCGAGCCGCATCCATTCTCCAGACGGCCCGGCAAAGAGGGCAGCCCTGTCGCTGCATACATTCCTGTAAGGTCATTTGTTGGAACTCGTCGAGTAGCATGATTCCTCTCCTGGAACACGACATCCTCAGAGACGAACTACTTCTTGCGGCTCACAAAGGACATACTCGTCCTCTCGTGCGACACGTAGCGTAAAAAACTCCTCGAAGGAAGTACGAGAGTAGGAACTGGGTCGGTAGTCATACACCAAGTGCAACTCCTTCATGGAGGCAGGTAAGCGAAAAGCTGCAAAGATCACCGGCGTATCTTCCTGACCTCGGGAGGCGACATAGACCGAAAACGTGTCAGGAGGCCAGCAGAGGACGTACTGCTCTTCCAGTGGAGAGTAGTCCCAGTAGTACATGCCGTGCAGTTCATACGGTCTCACTTTCCCACCCTGCTCAGTCAGCAGGCGTGCTGCCTCTGGCTCCATCGTCTGTACCACGGTGCGCATAGGGTGATCGACGAACACCGCTGTGATCTCTCTTTCCCATAGATCTACTCCCTCTGCTCAACACAGCTCTCCATCTTGCCACTTCATAGGTGTATCTTTTGTCGGATGCGCTGCCACCAAGCCTCAGGAGGCTGTCGAGAAGCAGGAGCAAATCCCGTTGGAGGCTGAGCGGTGGATTGCTCGCCGTTCACAACCCGCAGCATTTTTTGCGTCTCAGGCCAGTAGTTGGGGATGAGTTCGTGTGGAGGGCGGGGAAACCAGTATGGGCAGGATTGACATACAGAGAGATCACGTGGTTGATTCTGTCGATACAAGGAATAGAACCAGCGGCAAGGAAAATACGTGTCTACTGACCCGCTGTTGGTAGTCGGCTGTACATGCGACTGGGCCATTGGCAAGCTACGCTTCCCACCTGGAAATCGACGCACTGGAACCAGGTTCAGGCATGAGCGTCTGGATTCGAGGGCATCAGGAACGGGGCAAGTGTTGCAGGTCGCGATCATCGAAGAGAGGTCTTCTCCGGCCACTCCCAGCACATACCCCTGTTCAGGTCCTCCGCTGGCGCCACAGATATACTCCACGCGTTCTTTTCCACTGTCATCTCGTGTGTGCCGCTCTACGCGTAGTTCACATGAGCGAACGGCTGCTCCCTGAATACTTGTGCAATTTTTTACTGAAGCGCTCTGCTGACCCATTGCTTTCACCTTTTTGGATCGTGCGGAGCAGAAAAAAAGCTTCTACTCGGACACAACCCCTTCATGGTTCTTCTCGTCAGAGTAGAAGCTATCAGCCGGGATGTTCGGCAGCGTGGTGAGCTTCATCACCGTATGAGTATCCTCTTACAGAATAACATACCACAGCGTGATGAGGGCGTCAAGCAGGCCAAAGAAGATCACTTGGATTTTCCTCGTGTCCTGTGATATGCTTATATGAGAGCAAAAACAAGCATTGCTCGATTCACATTGTAGCAGGTGATGAAGCTCACCGAGAAACTGCCCGTGTAGGCTAATGGCTTCTATGACGCTCATCGTAGTGTTGTAGAGGCTTTTTTGTTTGGCATGGAAAGACAGGAGATGCGTTTGGATGACTGATGAATCTGCTTCCCTCCTCTTGGACGAGGTGCAGGCGATGACCCAAGCCGTGCGCGCCAATGTCGCCCGCGTGATCGTTGGCAAGCTCGAGGTCATCGATCTCCTGCTGGTCGCGCTGCTCTCTGACGGACACGTCTTGCTGGAGGATGTGCCTGGTATGGGCAAAACGGTGATGGCCAAGGCGCTGGCCCGTTCGCTCGGTGCAACATTTCAGCGCGTGCAGGGGACGCCTGATCTCTTGCCGACGGACATTACGGGAGTCAGCTACTTCGATCAGAGGCAGGGCCAATTCGTCTTCCGCCCGGGGCCGATCTTCGCGCAGATCCTGCTGGTCGATGAGATCAACCGTGCGACGCCGCGCACGCAGTCCGCTTTGCTTGAAGCGATGGCCGAACACCAGGTGACGGTTGAGCGCGAAACCATGCCCCTGCCGCGGCCCTCTCTCGTGCTGGCCACGCAGAATCCCGTCGAACTGGAAGGGACATTTCCCTTGCCGGAAGCGCAGCTCGACCGCTTCTTGCTGCGCGTGCGCGTCGGCTATCCTTCTGAAGAGGAGGAGCAGGCCATCCTGCACCGCTTCAAACACGATGAGCCCCTCGAAACGTTGCAACTCATTGTCTCCGCTGACCAGGTCCTTGCGCTCCAATGTGCCATCCGCCAGGTCACGTGGCAGCCCGAGGTGGAACGCTACCTGCTCGCCATTGTGCGTGCCACGCGCAAGCATCCGGCCGTGACGCTGGGAGTGAGCCCACGCGGCACCCTCGCCCTCTACCGCGCCTGTGAGGCCTACGCCGCGATGCAGGGACGCGATTACGTCCAGCCTGACGATGTGAAGCGACTCGCCCCCAGCGTGCTGGCCCACCGGCTGCTGACCACAACGCGGGCTCGCTTGCGCGGGAGCGCCGCCGAGGCGATTATTGCGGAAATCATGGCCTCTGTTCCCGTGCCCGTTGAGACAATCTCATTGCCACAGAAGAGGTGATCGCCATGGAGACGGACCGCTTCCACAACGCCCGCGATGAGACGCTCATTGCCCGTCGGCCCTGGTACGTACTCGCCGCGGTCCTGCTGCTCCTGAGTGCCGTGGCGCACCAACCCATCGCCTTTCTCGCTGCCTTGTTCGCACTCGTGATCGGACTTGTCCCCGAGATCTGGTATCGCTCTGCCCTCCGCCATCTCCACATGCGCCAGCGGGTCAGTGCGCCTCGTGCCTTCTTTGGAGAGACGCTGACCCTCGCGCTCAGCGTGGAAAACCAGAAACTGTTGCCCTTGCCCTGGCTGGAGATCGAGGATGAGATCCCCGAGCAGCTCACTCTCTTGACAGGGCGTGCTCAGCCTTCGTACAAAGTCAACCGGGTGGCGCTCGTGAATACCTTTTCCCTCTGGTCCTTCCAGCGCGTCACGCGGCGCTACCGGCTCCGCTGTAGTACACGGGGCGTCTATACCTTCGGGCCAGCGACCGTCCGTAGTGGCGACCCCTTTGGCTGGCTCATGCGTGAGGAGCGGGTGCCTGCATGCGAGACCCTGCTGGTCTACCCGCTGGTCGCGCCCATCGAATCCTTTGGCTTACCCCCTCGCCATCCCTTTGGGGAACAGGCCACACCGCGCCGCCTGCTCGAAGATCCTCTGCGCATTGCGGGCGTGCGCGAGTACGCACTCGGTGACGACCCTCGCCGCATTCATTGGAAAGCGACCGCACGTGCTGGCGAACTGCGTAGCAAGATCTATGAGCCCAGCAGCCAGTATCGCCTCTTCCTTCTTCTGGACATCAATACCTATAAAGAGTCGTGGATGGGCCTCGACCCGGAGATTCAGGAACTCACCATCGCAGCGGCAGCCTCTCTGGCCATGTGGGCGCTCGACGAAGGCTACGCGGTCGGGTTGCTTGCCAATAGTCTCATGATGGGGCTCTCCGGCGAGAGCGCAAGCACAGGTGATGAGCAGACCATCTCCTCGGTAGCTGCCGCAGGGGCCTTCATCCATCGTGTGCGTGTGCCGATGGCGAGGAGCAGCGAGCAGCGCGAACAGATTCTCTCGGCGCTTGCTCGGCTCTTGCCCTATTTTGGCTCGCCGATGGACGCGCTCATCGACGCCGAACGTGTCACCCTCCCGTTTGGGACGACGGTTGTCTTAGTGAGTGCAGCAGCGGTGCTACGCGAGGAGACCGTCGAGAGCCTGGTGGATCTGCGCACGCATGGAGCAGCCGTCCACCTGGCCCTCACGGGCGACCCGGAGAGCAAGATCAGTGCGGAGACGTATGATGTGCCCGTGCAGAGACTGGGCGGAAGGGAGGTGTGGCATGAACTCACAAGGAACGCCGGTGATGAAGGCCACGACGACATCGGTCGAAGCCGAGCGTCCCTCTACCTGGATTGAACGCTTCGCCATTCCTATCGCTGCAAGCAGTATGGGGGCGCAACCGATTGGGCTGGTGATCGCGCTGCTCACCCTGATGGTGGCCGGAACAAAAGCAACGCCGCCTCTTGGGGCGGGGAGCATTGCGCTCATGGCCTTGGGCCTGCTCTGGTGGGCCATGCTCGTGGAGCACATCGTACGACGCTCCCTCAAAGGAAGGCGCGTGGCATGGCTGCACTTCCTCGGCTGGTTCGTCGCCTTTGCGGTGGTTGTAGGACCACACCTTCTGTCTCTGGACACAGGAGAGCACATCTTTGCCGCACTGCTGGGGACGGTGCTCGTGACATGGCTCTGGAGGCGCAGCATGCCACGCGCACAGGCAGGGTTTGCATACGGGCAGTTCGCCACGTCCTTCAAGGTGGGTTTTGGTGTGCAGCTGGGCATCCTGCTCATCGTGATCGTGCTCCCGGAGCTGCACACCCTGCGCGATGCCCTGGGCAGTAGCCTGCCCGTCTTCTTTCTCAGTGGGCTGCTCGGCCTCTCGCTGGTACGCCTGGGGGCCATCCGCAACAGCCGCCGCGCTTTGGATGGCTCGCAACAGGCGGACCCAACACGCGCCTGGCTGCTCGCGCTGACGCTCTTCGGCGGGGCCTTGATTGCCATCGTCATCGCCATCGAATCGGTCTTCTCGTTCGCCTCCTTTGAAGTGGTGGTGGCGGCGCTCGCGCCGCTCTGGAATGCACTGGGAACACTCGTTTATTGGATTCTGTATGTCATCGCCTTTCTTCTGACTCCGATCTTTTACCTGATCTCTTTTCTCCATGACTTGCTGACACAGCATGGAAATGCTCAGCAAAACCCACAGAACAGTGCGCCCAAACCGTCACCTTTCCAAGTACCATGGAAAGGGGGGAGCATCGCCCCGGAGATTATCAGCATCGGTCGCTGGATATTCCTGGTGTTTGCCTTGACGATTGTGCTGCTGGTAGTGAGAGCCAGCCTACGGCGATGGTTCATAAGGAGCGAGGACGAAGGAGTCGAAGAAGTGCGCGAGGGCTTGGATGCACGCTCTTTGCTTGGTCAGCGCTGGCGTGAGTGGTGGAGCCGGCGTAGACAGCATAGAGAAGTTCTCCCCACCCTCGAACTGCTCGATTCGACCTCCGCCCGTGCTCGCTATCGTGAGCTGCTCCAGGCACTAGCTGCCTCGAAAGATGAGCTGGCACGTGCGCCAGCCGAAACGCCTGCTGAATATGAAGCTCGCCTCCTCGCGTACTTGGGAAAAGGAGCACCGCCCACACAGGGCCGTGCCCATGACGATGATGCGCTTAACGATTCGGCCATGCTGGACGAATTGACCCATGCGTACTCCAGAGAGCGCTATGGGGGCAAGCAGACCAATCAGCACCAGCGTGCACGTTTGCAGGCCTCGGTACCACGCTTGTTGACGCGACTGACCGGAAGAGCATCGACAAGCGCACCAAGGCCTCGGACTCGCTCATAAGGAGAGCGGTTGAGACGTTCGCATGTGCGTCATTACCGTCGTCTCGCTTATTTATTACCTGACTTGATGCTCAACCGCTCCATAGAGGAGGGAGTAAAGGAAGGGAGCCATGAAACAATCATCGGCGAAAGCCACGGCGCTCAAATTCGTTCTGCTGATCGGCGTCATGAGCTTTTTCGCAGACTTCACCTACGAGGGCTCGCGCAGTATCATTGGGCCATACTTGGCGGTGCTCGGAGCGAGTGCGGCGGCTGTTGGGATCGTGACCGGCTTCGGCGAACTGCTTGGGTACGGCCTGCGCCTGGTCTCAGGGCGTCTGAGCGATCAGACCGGCAAGTACTGGCCGATCACGATCGTCGGCTATATCGTCCAGATGTCCGCGGTGCCACTGCTGGCATTGGCCGGGAATTGGCCGGTTGCGGCTTTGTTGATTGTGCTTGAGAGGGTCGGTAAGGCGATGCGCAACCCACCCCGTGATGTGATGCTCTCGCATGCCGCCAAGGAAATGGGATACGGCTGGGCCTTTGGTGTCCATGAGGCGTTGGACCAATCCGGAGCGCTTTTCGGCCCATTGGTCGTTGCCGCCGTACTGGCCTTGCGTGGCGAGTATCGGATCGCCTTTGCCCTGCTGCTCATTCCTGCCCTCGTGACGCTCAGCATCTTGCTCGTGGCACGCTTGAGCTACCCGCGGCCCGAGGAGATGGAGGTGACCCCTCCAGACATACGAACCACAGGACTACCACGTGTCTTTTGGATGTATCTCGTAGGAGCGGTACTTGTGGCTGCCGGGTTCGCCGACTTCCCGCTCATCGCCTACCACTTCCAGCGAGCGTCCACCGTGTCAAGTACGCTGATCCCGGTCTTCTACGCCGTTGCCATGGGCGTGAGCGGGATTGGCTCACTCATCTTCGGACGCCTCTATGATCGGGTCGGTATCACAGTCCTGGTCCCCTTGACGCTCTTATCGGCCCTGTTTGCACCGCTGGTGTTCCTGGGTGGCTTCTGGGCAGCGCTCATCGGCGTTGCGCTGTGGGGGCTTGGCATAGGCGTCCACGAGTCGATCATCCCAGCTGCCGTGGCAGTGATGGTGCCGCCACAGCGACGTGCTTCGGCCTATGGCCTCTTCACCGCAGGGTATGGTATATTCTGGTTCCTCGGCAGTGCGCTGATCGGCATCTTATATGGCGTATCATTTCCGGCGTTGATTGCGTTCTCCCTGGTCGCTGAAATCGCCGCAATCCCGCTGTTTATCCTTGTGAGGCGGCAGTCTGTTCGGTGACTACCGCTGTATAACCGCGCTTGTCTTCCCTCAAGGGTCGATGGCTGAAACGAAGCATGCCTGGGTACAGGCTGCGAGAACAGTATCGAGGAGGCCGTGCAATGAATCTAGAGGCACAGAACACCTTCTCTGCAATCATTGATCAGTTTCTTGCACAGCACTGTAAGCACGGAACAGGTTTGCACATCTCAGATCGCGCTCTTTTTACGCAGTTTCGCGCTTTCTGGATGGCGAGGACCCGCCAGTCGGCACACCCTGCGCTTCTTGGGCAGTACCACGTCGAATTGACTGAGCGGGGGTATCAATCACATGGTGGAAAGAGGCCTCACTGGTATGGCTTGGCACTGCGCGTCGACAAGCAGAGGAATAGCTCGACCATATAGATTCTGCTTCGAGGATAAAATGAAAACGTCTCAGGTGTTTTGACTGTCGTTTTGTTGCAGAAGGATGCATATTTCGGAAAGAGGCGTGTCACAACGTATGGAACAAGCGGAGGAACAGCATACATCAAGAAGCGGTAGGCAGGAACACATGCCCGTGACAAAAGAGCCCCGCTCTGATGCGAGCCAGTACGAGCGACCATTGGTCACGGTCGATGTGGTGATGATGAGTCTGCGCCAGCGAGACCTCCAGGTCTTGCTCGTCAAGCGTCGCTCCTGGCCCTATGAGGGCCTGTGGGCGATTCCTGGTGGCTTTGTGAATATGGACGAGTCGTTGGAGGAGGCTGCCAAGCGTGAGCTTCAGGAAGAGACAGGCGTGCAAGATGTCTACCTGGAGCAACTGTATACCTTTGGTGATCCGAGACGTGATCCGCGAACGCGCGTGATTACGGTGGTCTACTTTGCCTTGCTCGACGCTGAACGGTTGTACGTGCGTGCTGCTGATGATGCAGCGACTGTTGGGTGGTTTTCGGTCTATCATTTGCCTTCACTGGCATTTGACCATGCGAAGATCCTCCAATATGCCCTGAATCGCTTACGTGGCAAGCTGGATTATACCACGATTGCCTTTCGCCTGTTACCAGAGCAATTTACCCTGCGTGAATTGCAGCGGGTCTACGAGATCATTCTGCATCGGCGCTTAGACAAACGCAATTTCCGTAAGAAGATTGTAGCGACGGGCATCCTAGAAGAGACCGGTGCGAAGAAAATGGAAGGAACCCACCGGCCAGCTCGCCTGTATCGATTTCATCCATCGATGGAAGGCCAGGTAGCGTATCCTTTGCTAAGGGTGTAGGTTTTTTACGGCTCATAATTGGGTTGATATCTGATCCTACCAATCTGACCCTTAGCAAAGGATACGCTACCATATTTTCACCGCTCCCGCTCTACTTGAAAAATATTCTTAAAACGTGTAGTAATCTCTACTTTGCCTCTGGTGAAAGCTTATACATAAGTATGCTATTAGCCTCAACCCCGCCCGATGATGCCGGACAAAAAACCTTGTCCGACTCTGCTTTATAATCCAACACCTCCCCTTACTACCAATTCGTACTAGTTATCTTTTCTGTCTTGAGCAACTTTGCTAGAATACCGCAGACTCAGTTCAGGATGATTTAAAGAAGAGGGAAGTAATGCTTGAGGAAAGGAATTCCTTTAGCGATCTGGAAATTACTGCATACCACGAAGCGGGACATGCAGTTGTTACTAGATTGCCGGGGATACCAATTAACTGGATAGTATTGAAATACAGAAAACGATCTGGAAAGTGGGAAGGCGAGCATAATGGCCATTTCGATTTCGATCCATCTTTTATTCCGGACTGGATGTGGGATAACCTTCGTCTGGATAGCAAAATTCCCTATGACGAATTGCAGTTTGAGTATCCCACATACCCTGAACCATATCAGGAATATAAGAGAGTTAGAGATCGCTGTACCATTGATTATGCTGGCCTCGTAACCCAAAAGTTGTTCTATAAACGCATAGGACAAGAAGAAAACCCGATGGTATCGGAGGGATGTGCTGACGATATGAAGCGAGCAAAGGAGCGGGTAGAGGAAAAATTTCTGGGTCAAGATGTGAAAGAAAAAGAACTTGCCTACGCCGAGAGCCCCTAATGTATCGAGAACATACCTGGTTGACGAATAAAGGTCGGCGTCAAGGTTGAGCAAAAGACGCTCATGCGCAGGCAACACAAAATCGGGAAGCGTTTCATGAAACCAGCCCTGGTGAAGGATAATGCGGGGATCATCGAACTGCGGCAGCACCCCTTTGACATCAAATGTCCCCTTGGGAAATCTGTCCCAGGCTTCAGGCAAGCCTTCAAAGCTGTCGAAACCGTGAAGTGAAGAGAGGGGGTTTCGCAACAAGTGACTCCACGTGCGAAGCGATGCTCCTTGCCAGACACCAAATTCGAGATACAGAACGACCTCCTGCTCGATCTTACGTGCAAGAGCGGTATACAGGTCACCTCGGTCTCGAAAGCGAGGTGCGTTGCGAAAGCTGTAGCCGTTCTCCTTCAACCACTGTCCCACTTCAAGGAAGTTGATGGCATGGTTCAGTCTGACAAGGTGTGAGGGGTTCATCCGCTCCCCAGTGTGTAAGCAGAGTCTCGTCAACCCCGAGGAGATGTATTCCTGAATGTCAAGCTTCTTTCTTGCTGCTTCCTGTCGCTGTTGCTCTGGAATGTCCGTGTTCTGTATGCAAGGCATCTGTTCAGCCTGCGATGGCATCATTGTATCCTTTCCCCAACCAGTACATTCTATGCTCAATGTCGTCCATATGGCGGTTTGCAGTGCTTATTCCAGGTGGCTTGCCGTCTGAAGTTTCAGCGTGTGGGAGAAAGAGACTCCCAGCGAACTTAAACATGCCATCCCCATCACACACATGAGCAGACCCGACCAGAGATGGAAGAACACGGCCATCGCGATCACCTTCTCGGGCGCCAAATGCAGCAGTCCGGTGAAAATGAGGAGCCCCACCACTTCATTACTGCCGACCTGTCCTGGTGGGTTGGGCAGGATGTAGAACATATTGAACAGCAGATACCCAACAAGGGATTCCCCAAAGGTGATGTGGTACCCAATCGTCCAGAAGGCGAAGTAATTGTACAGACCATCAAAGGTCACAGCGACACAGGTCAGCAGGACTGCCGAGAGCAGCGCTCTGGGATTTTTCGCGCTCAGCAGCAGGGCATCGACAAAGCCGGTGAGAAAGCCCTCTATTTTGCTTCCAACGGTCCTGGGAAGCATCCCCGTCACTCGTTGGAGCAGGCCAATAGCGACAGTACGTTTCCAGGCAGCGAGAGTGACAAAGAGTGCCAGTCCAAGCAGGCATCCATTGGCGATCACCAATACCGTCCAGAGCTTGATGTCCAATTGCACACCCACGAACGGGACCACCGCCATCACAAAGAGTGCGGGCAACAAATCAAATGCCTTGTCCATAGTGATCGTAGGCAGCGATTGATTGAGGGGAATACCTATCTTGCGTTTGAGCACCAGGCTCTTTGCCAGTTCGCCGGCGCGGATGGGCAACAGGAAATTGAGAAAGACGCCGACGAGGAAGAGTTGAATAATGGTGAGGGAACGAACCTTCGCAATGGGGTTTAAGAAGAGCTTCCAGCGCATGGCACGAATCGAAAACGCCAGCACGAAGGCCAGACTTGCTAAGAGTGCTAACAGGACCCCCTGAGGCGTTGTCAGGCACTGTTGAATGAGATGAATGATCGTAGGAAAGTCAACAAAATGAGAGATTGCCACCAGTAAACCAATTCCGATAAGCAGCCCAAGCATTCCCTTTACCAGAGGAGGCCCTAAAAAGGTATGCCAGGCTGGTTTCTGTTGCACTGGTAATGTTCGTGGCACTGGTAATATGAGCGTCACGCTGCTTTCGTTCTCCGGTGCAGGTATACATACAGGTGTCATTTGCACCAGTTTGACCCGTTTCAGACGAGGCTGTATCGACAAATCTGGATATTGCTTATCCCTGTACACAATTCCCCCAAACTAGTGTTGCATTTGATGTCTCTCCAAGCAGAATTCCTGTTCATCCTACTGTATCTTGATGAAGTTCTGATGAATCACACTGCTTGCCCTCCTAAAACAAACATGGGATAGTACTTTTGTGACAACCGGGCGAAACTGCGTGAAGAAACCAGGGGTAGAAGAGTTGAAAAAATTGAACTACCTGGAACCTCTGCTGGATTCGATAGCACTCGAAATTTTCTTAGGGAGTAACGTATGCGTATCCTGGTTGCGGAAGACGATTTGGATTTGGGGCCGAGCCTGAAACAAGGATTGGAGGAAAACCATTATGCGGTTGATCTTGTGACGGATGGCGAAGATACCTTATCTCTCGGGTTAGCCGTTCCCTATGATCTCCTGGTCTTAGATATCCTGCTGCCACACCTCGATGGATTTGCAGTGTGTCGAGAGCTGCGCCAACGCAAGCGAATGTTTCCCATCTTGTTTCTGACCGCGCTCCATGAGATTGATCACCGGGTCACCGGACTAGATGCTGGCGCGGACGACTACTTGACGAAGCCGTTCGCTTTTCGTGAATTTGAGGCGCGAGTGCGGGCCTTGCTGCGACGTGAGAGTTCTTCTAAGACACTGCAGTTGCGCTTTCTAGATATTGTAATGGATACGACGACGCACGAGGTATACAGAGGCACGCGCCAGATTAGCCTCAAACGCAAAGAATACTTGTTGCTAGAGGTACTGATGCGCCGTCCACACCAGGTACTGAGCCGTGCGATGATTGCGGAACATATCTGGGATTTTGATTCCAAGAGCCTCTCGAATGTGATCGATGTCTATATCCGCTACCTGCGAAGCAAACTGTGCGAGCAAGGAGAACCTGACGTTATTCAGACTATTCGAGGATTTGGATATCAACTCAAGGAGCCTAACCATGATCAGGATGATACGGCATAGCTTGCCCCCAGGGATTCGCGTGCAATTGGTACTCTGGTACATTGTGGTGCTGACCTTGCTGCTTTTCCTCTTTGGGACTATCTTCTACATGAACTTTCGCACCTCGATGACCTCGAATTTTGACAATGCACTGCAACTGCATACGCAGCAAATCGCGGCAAGCTTTCCAGGCGATGATTACACGCTGACTCTGCAAGATATTCAGGCGGCATTGCCCTGGTTGATTGATAGCGATGACGTACAAATCAACGTGGAGCACCAGGAAACATATATCGACGCGGACCTCAGAACCATGATGCGCTTTTATAATGCGCAAGGGCAACTCGTCTATGCGACCCCCGACTTTCGCAGCCTCCAGGTGTCTGCGAGTAGCCTCAGCCAGCCCTTGCAGGGCATTTCCTGGCTGGGAGCGATGACAGAACCCGATGGACAAAGCATCCATTTGAATAGCGTTCCTCTCATCGAACATGGCCGCATCTTCGGGGTCGTCGAGGCGGGGGAATCGCTCGCACCCTTAGATGCTACCTTAACGAGCGTGATTATTGAGCTGCTCATTGCCATGCCATTCGTCCTGTTCTTTGGCATCTTTGTGAGCTACTGGCTCGCAGCACGCGCTTTCGCGCCTATTACCCGGTTAACCCGCGTTGCACGGAGCATCAAAGCTGGCGACTTGCACCAACGTGTTCCAGTGCCACGCGCCAGAGATGAGGTGCAGAATCTCGCGCTGACTTTCAACGAAATGATTGAGTACCTGGATGAGGCATTTGCACGCCAGCGACGCTTTGTCGCGGACGTATCTCATGAACTGCGCACACCCGTGGCAGCCATTCGCAGCATGACGGATGTTGTGCTTACACGGAATCCTTCCTCTCATGACAAAGAATATGGCATGGCACTGCGCAAGGTCAACGTGCAAGCCGAACGCCTGGGCGATCTGATCGGCGATTTATTTGTACTGGCAGCGGCTGACGAGGGAAAGATCGTGATCGAACGCGAGCGAGTCCGGCTGGATCGCCTCGCTACTGACGTTGCAACAACGATCGAACTATTAGCAAGCGAACGGGGTATCACCATGGAGGTGCATGCGCAAGAGCCTGTTGCAGTAGTGGGCGATGATGCCCGGCTGATGCAGGTCATCATGAATCTCATCGATAACGCGATTGCTTATACGGATGTTGGCGGACAGGTGACGCTCAATGTTGGAATCAACAACACCACCGCTTACCTGAGCGTTCGCGACACCGGCTCTGGCATAGCACAGGAGCATCTCGAACGTATTTTTGAACGGTTTTACCGCACGGACCCTGCTCGTTCGAGAACATCTGGCGGCAATGGATTGGGGTTGGCTATCGTGGATTGGGTAGTGCGCGCTCATGGCGGGAAAATTTCGGTTGAAAGTAAGATCGGGCATGGTTCAACCTTTACCGTGTCGCTGCCACTTGCTGAATAATCTCTACCGCCTTTGCTACTCCCTTCTCCCCTCGTACCTGTTTGCTGAGCGCCCTCATTCGTTCGGGTATCGCTTTATCTCCGGTGGCTTGTTCGATGGCGTGGGCGAGGCGGTCTGCTGTCACACTTTTAATGGGAATGGGCGGGGAGATGACGCCGAGCGAGGTGTAGTGATGGCTCCAGAAGGGCTGGTCGCTGAAGAAGGGTATGATGCCGACATGTACAGCGGTGACCATCTTCCCGGCTCCGCCGTAATGTACGACGGTGGCAAGTTGGCTGTGTTGCAAAAACCTGAGAGGAACACAAGGGACAGTGAAAGTGAGCAGCTGTCGGTAAGCGTTCAGCCTCTTCTTTTTCTTGATGGGCCACCTGGCTATGCGCGCGTCCATACGTGGAAGGTGTTGGGGCATCGAGCGATCTTTCTTCTTGCTGAGACAAATCACACCGTGAATTACTCGACGAACAATTATTTTAGCATAGCATGTGCTACTGTCGAGGAAATAATCACGGTGAATGGTGTTGACTTTTTGAGTCTGTCAAGTATTTTGGATCTTCGTGGTTCTGCTTGCTCAAGAGCGGATCCTCTGCTATAATGGCATTTAACATTCTCTTAACATTCTCTTAACATTGGCTTAATATTTCTACCATGAAGCTGGCGTTTCTGCTGAGCTGCTCGGCTGATCGCTTCTACCAGTATGCCCCTCTGAGGTTCCAGCTAGAAGCTTTTTTCTTGTCCATCGTACCTAGTCGTGACTGGAGAGAGGTGAGGCAGGTGCTGTTTGCTACCACGAACCCGACTGCCGTCCTGGGCCTACTCCTGGGCGGTGTGCTGTTGCTCCTCTACGGCATACGCGTGGTCACGGATGGTATGCAGCGCGCTGC
>WNFX01003194.1_pt1 | contig 16392 bp, 13 predicted proteins | sample 5400111 | NCBI WGS metagenome assembly WNFX01 (sample SAMN13153363, study PRJNA577476) | soil metagenome | isolation source: 40 cm soil or saprolite under grassland replicate 1 | place: USA:California | collected 2016-06-15 | reverse complement strand
CCCCAATGCTCCAATACATGGAGCACTGCTAATCCACGCGATTGGCTCAGACTGCGGCAGAGGACGGCATCATATTCACACCATCGCTCATCAGGATGTGACAGATCGAGCAGCAATTCCCCATCATCAATGATGTCAAAGGCAATTGCCCTCTTTCTTAGCGCATCGATCAAGAGTTTCTCTTCCACGCGAATACGCGATGTGAGAATAGCCAGGCGCATCGCGTCACTCTCCCCAATCTTCTTCAATCTGGGGTGCCAGGGCCACAGCGGGCGGTTCCAGGCGCAATACCTCCAGTTCCGCGTTACAATCAGGACAGTAGATAATTTCTCCGATCAGGAGATCTTGTACAGTAATTGCGGCTTCACATTCCGGACAGTGTGCCATGTGTTGTGCTCCTCCTTTTCGACTGCATATTGCGAGACAAACAAAAACGCCCTTCATCCTTCGTTAAGGGAAGGACGAAGAGCGATATGTACGGCTCTCGTGGTACCACCTTCTTGCGTTGACGCCTTGCGACATCAACCTCGTCGAGTACTAACATACTCCAGCCCGCTAACGGGGGCATCCGGCAAAGGTCTACTTTCGCGCCAGGCGATTTCTTCTTACAGCTCCAGGTTTTTTTTCACAGCGTGTCGACGTATGGGCTTTCCACCAGCCGCCCATTCTCTGGACGCAACAAACAACTGTTACTCGTCCCATCGAGGCTTTTGCTCTATGCGGTTGTAACTGTGTTTGTTAACATATAACATGTATCTGCCCACATTGTCAAGGGTTTTTCCATATTTCCTAACCTCCCGCTTGTGCAACTCCCTAAATAGATGCTGTGATGCGTTGATCCTGCCACAAAAGTTGGACAAATGAACCAATGAACAGCGCGATCCCGGTCCAGAGGATAATGAGAGATGGGAAGAAGCCAAAAGAGAGCAGTGATGTGGAGGCGTAGATGCCGAATCGATAATTCGTTATAGCACCTCCTATATTTGAGATCACAGCTGGGAAGACGAGGGATGAGGCAATAATAACCATAAACAATGTTTCGGAAAGGGCAATAAGAAAGATTCTTCCACTCTCTAGCAAGACTTTTCCTATCGAATGGCCCTTAATAAATTTCTTGATATTGTGTACTTCGATGAAAACGTAGATGAAGGAGAGAATATAGGTAAACAGCGCCATTAAGCCCCAGTTGAACACGCTACCTTGAATACCAATATTCCAGGACTGATCATTGAGCACGAGAGGAAGCAGGCCAACGATAGCTGCTCCCAGCAGGCGTGGGAGCAACAGTTGAGAATACAACCAGCGTTTACGTAAAATTTGTATGAAGATAATGAAGAGGAGTAGCAAAAGGAGAATATATCCTACCAGCATAACTATGAATTCTGGGCTAGATGCATCGAACGTAGTAGGACAAGCTTTTTCGAAGAAAGAGACAGGTGAACCAAGAAGAAGCGGACAGGGTTGTCCTGTTAACCAATGCCGGTAAGCATAAACGGTAGGAAGGCTCAATAGCACTACATCGAATAAGAAGAATAAAAACGGCCAGCGGTGAAGGATCAGGAAGAACCAAAGTAGAAGGTCTTTGCTTTGAGATTGGTACCAGAATTTAGCTGAGCTATCAAGATCATAGTGCTTTAAGTAGTGATCTGAAATGAGACCGATCACGTGCATTAATCGGCTATAGCCATCTTCCTTAAGCTGCCTTTCATCCGCTTGAGGCGATATGCGCGATAGAGAAATTTCATTCTTTACACCCGTAATGATACCGTTCAGTCTTTCTAACTTCTGTTCGATGGTTTCAAACCTACGCAATATTGGCTCGAGATATTCCTTCTGTTCCTCGCTATCCAGTTCTTTTTTTACAATAAATGTGCAAATATCGGGGACAAGCGAGATATAGATGCCCAGGCTAGCATTCTCTTGCTTTATTGACTTAACCAGGGCTTTTGATAGACCAGTAAAGACATTAAAAGTTGTTGAATCGGCACTAATGACATATTCCTGGAAGTATGGGTAGTAGTTAATGAAGTACTCGATGCATTTAGGGTCGCGCTCATAAGCTTTTTTGAGCAGCACCTGACTCGTTTGAACGGGAGACCTATCAAATAAGCCACTGGAGATGCGAACCCTTAATTTTTCTTGACCTGGATGGGGAAAAACGGCCTCATAAAACTCATTATCAGGAGATGTAATGACTTCGAAGAAAAGAGCGCGTTTAAGCTGTTGGTGTAGGCCGTACAAATTTGGTATGTCATTTTGTGTAGAGATCTGTTCTTGTGACTCATGTATTTCCGCCCACTTAAACAATGAATGCAATAAAGTTAAGAATGTCGGATATGCATCTTCATCAGCTTGTATTTCTTCGAGGAGTTGGGGTATGCTACCAAGAAGGTCATTTAGCTCTTGCGGTCGTGTCCTGCGTAAGTAAGTGAAGAGAATGTACCAACCAGCAAGAGTGTTTTGCCGATCAGGCAATTCCAGGTGAAAAAGTGTGTCAGCACCATCCTGAATAATAACAGAGGTAGTAGTGTCGGAGGGATTCTCTTTCGGGCCGACCAAAATTTCCATGCTACTTCCCCACCGAGTCGTTAGTGAATGCCGAATTTGCGCAAATCTTCATCGGTAATGATAAGAGGTGGTTTAGTAACCTTTGCTTGTTGCTTTCCATCCGTTTCTGCTGCTACCGGTGCAGAATCGGAGGCATCTTCCTCTCCATGCGCTTCTAGAACCGCTCTAAAGTCATCTGCAGTGACTGACATGGATGGTGTTTTGAATAGAACTTCTTCTATCATCATGCGCAATTGTGCAATATTACCATGCCGCCAGTCCTGCACCTGTAGGATTTCATAGATCTGCTGAAGTTCAATAAACTTCTTTCTCTCGCTCTGCTTTTTTCGCTGTTGGTTGAATTGCTCCAGGAAAATTTCAACCAGTAGAGGAATATCATCTTTTCGTTCGCGTAAAGGGGGTAAGTCTAGAGAAATCATCATATCCAGTAATTCAGGCAGAAATCTGTTAAAGACGGGAAAGCCTTTACGACTTCTATTAATTCCCACGATAATACGCACATCATAGTTGCGGTACTTCAGATAATGCAGTAATTTTCTTTGAAGCCTTTTGCTCTCTTCGTTATCTTGTTTTCCCATTCTGTCAAAATCTGCGATGTATAAAGTACCACCTTGTGCTTGACCAAGTAAAGAATCATCATCCGCCTCTTTGCTTGAAGGAAAGAGCATCTTTTCTAACTCGCTTGAATCTATCAAGCCGTCAATAATACGAAAATTAGCATCTCGCCGGTCACTATAATAATGCATCAAATGGGCGGTCAAAGTTTTACCGGTACCGGGCTCACCAAAGAGCAGAACACCGCGTATATTCTCAGCGGCACTACGAATTTCATGATAGAGCTTATAGTCAGACATGACATAGAGGTCATTACTAAATCTAATAACTGCTCCTGCTAGAGAAGTGGCATCTTCTTGTGACCTGGTTTCTGTTCTTTCGACGTATAATCTTAGCGCACGGCGCACAATATTCTTCAGTTCATTGGTACTTCCCTTGGAGAAAACATCGAAGGGCTGTAATTTATATAAGTCATCGAAAAGAGGAGTCTCGCCTGCCAGGTCTTTTTCATGCCATGCAATGTTAGCAGTCAATGGCACCCAGTAGGAGCTAACAAAGTGCTCACGATACTGTTGCATCAGCCGGTAACCGGCACGTTTGTCTTTACGCCCCAGGTAAGGGATCTCCATGTCAAGCAGAATCAAGAGAGGGGCTTCTTCAGTTTCTTCAAGACCGCGTTCCAGGATGCGTTGAGCATTCTCAAAGTCTGAAGCTGAACGAAGTTGAATGGTAAGACTCAGTTCACGTTGAACGCGATAGACAATATCGGCGTAAAGTGACTGGTTTTCAGGCTGGTCTTCAACAATGAGGATGGTAGCCACGTAGATCTCTCCTTTCTAGGGGCGCGGAAATTTAAATGTAATACATACGCCTATATCGCTGCCAGGGACAGGACTGTTCACTTCTTGATCACCACCTACGTGACGCATGATCATTGCTGACAAGAACATACCAAGGCCCGAGCCACTTGGCCGGCTGACACGTACTAAACGTTGCAAGTCCTCTAAAATATCTGAGGCCAGCGCTGGTCCATAATTGATGAGGTCGAGACAAAGATGTTTTTCCTCGGGATGAGATTGCAGGGACAGCTTCTTGTCTTCTTCATCGAGATGATCAACTGCTCGGAACATATTCTCAAGATGGTTATAAAATACTTCTTCGATGACGGCCTGTGGTGGTGATAAGACCCACTCTGTACGATAACTATCGGGGATGTCAACTTCAAGTCCGATGGAACTTTTCGTCTGTTTTTTCATTTCATTGAAAACATACTCAAGAATATCAATGAGTTCACCCAGTGTTATTGACGTCTTGTCTGGTGCGTGCTCCACATATTGTAGTTGTTTTTCTAAGCGCCGGGCTCTGCTCAACTGGGTTTTCATGGCCTGTATTTTCTCTTCGTAATGGTCTGGGTCCTTGCTAACCTCCTGAGCTGTGGGATATTCTTGAACAATGAACTCTGCCACTTGCCGGAAATTGCGGAAGCGATGAACTACCATGTGAGCAATGATGCCAAGAGCCCGGTTTTGATTGTCCTGAATACGTTCATCCTGGCTAATAAGCGATGAGAGAAAGAAATCCAGCTCGCGGATGGCATATTGTCCCGTCTCTTCGATATATCTATTAAACTCCTTACTCACTGTTTTTACAAGTGAAGAATGGCTTGATTGAGAAAAGTTCTGCTCGTCGCCGAAGAGAATGAGGAGGCCAGATAGGTCGCGCAGGCGCTTACTTGCAGCTGCAATCTTATCTGGAATAGGACAGCAAATAACGAGTGATGTAGCAGCTTTTGGATGAGTATAGGGTAAATGACCGCCAAGGGTAGCCAGGATAATGCTTATAACCATCTCCTGCTGGCGTGTGTCATACTGGTAGGTGAGATCCTCCAACGGCTTGTGGTAAGACGAGAGAAAGCGCTCATCTAGCGTTTCAGTGAAGAGTTGGCGAGCACTGGCGAGCGTGGTTATCAAGAAAGGGCGTAGTTCCACAGGAAGTGGCTCCGGCATATCTGCCGTACGATAGACGCAAAGGAGTTGCTCAGATTTGACAGGGAAGTAAAACATGTGCTGCCCTGGATATTCGGCCAGAACTGGCCCAATCTTCTGTAAGAAGCCCAGGATGAGCTCATATTGCAACACGAGCCCGGGTGAATCCTCTTCCAAATGCCGCCGCCGAGCATCCGACATGCGTATTCCTGCACTCAGAGCTTGCTGTTTATGTGCAGGCTGCTCCTGCATTATCTTACCTCCCCCTCAATTGGCAACAAATCAATGTCCGATGAATTCCGTCCTGATAGTATATCAATAGCAGATAAGCCCAATGGTAGCCGCGTACTAATGAGGTAGTCACGTGCTTTGTCGTAAAGCATATTTGTATAGGTAAGTTGTGCAATTTCCTCGATGCTATTCACGAAGAAGTTATTCAGGGATTTTCGTACAAATTCAGGCAAGTTCCTTTTAGGGTCATAGATATAAATGGTGTATCCTTCGCGAGAGAAGCGCCCAATCGCATAAGTGAGCGCGGAGAGAGTTGACGCAGGTGCCTCGCCCGTTAAAGCCAGAACTGCCCATACCCGGTATTGATCCATTCCTCTTTCGGTTAAATCCGTGCCTACTTCGTCAAATCTGAAGAGGTGGCGAGTGCAATTGAATTTATATAACTCACCAGGTACAGCACCAGGATTATCAGCGAAAACCAGGAGGTTCAATTCACGACCTACACCTCTTTCGTACATTTTTTCCAGGTAATAAATCGCTTCTTCTAAAATCTCATCAAAATTATCGGGAGGCGCCTGTTCATTGAGAGCCTGCTTAATCAAGTAGAATCCGCTCAATATGCTGATTACATTCTCACGGTCGAGTTTGAAGGATTCCGCAACGTAAGGTGAAGGCTCGTGCTCGTAGAGGACTGATAAGTGAGAGCGGATTTCATCAGGGCTCAGTTCTCCTACATTTTTCCGTTTCAATTCGCTGCGTATTTGATAGAGCCTCACATGCGCAAGTGCATCCCAGTCCTGGTTTGCCCGAGCATAGCGCTCGACATGTGCTAAATGAGCACGGGCATTGGCATAGCGTTCTGTGCCTATGCTGGCCTCCGCCCTATAAAAATATAGTGCATTTTCGAGTTTCTCATCTGCACGGGTCTTCTCATTTTCAACGAAAGTATCAAAAAGCTGGGTGGTCTCTGCAAAGCGCTTTGTTTCATTATATATACTTGCAAGGCAAGCAGTATAAATATATCCATTCTTGCCTGTAGTACAGGCAAGCTGCATGTAGTGATCACCCTTCTCTCTATCCTGGACGGATGCCTCGTTAGTTCCGCTGAGACTGCGATCAATGTAGAAATGGCCCAGCGCATGGTATAATTCTGCCCTTTCCTCGTCACTTACCTGGTTTTGTTCGGGCAGGGTCTCTGCCGTGTGTGACGTCGAAATCGCTTTATCGAGATTTCTCAACCCGGCGTAAGCATAGCTTAAGCTCACGAGGGCAGCAATATGATTCGGCCGAAGCTTAAGGGCCCGTTCCAGGCATAAAGTGGCCTGTCGGTACTGAGCCAGCTTAAGATGTAATTCGCCCATGGCAAACCACACATTAAAGTCTTCAGTGAAAAGGATTGTTGGCGTTTGCAGGTGAAGTTTCAATTTCTGCGCTGCCAGTTTGTAGCGTTTCTCATCGGTTTTATCCCGTAAGGCTAACTGACCGTACAACAAGCAAAGGTTAACTTCTTCCACAGGTGTAAGAGAACCGGCATGTAGCAGTGAAGCAATGACCGGCTCCAGGTCTTCGGGATGTACTGTCCTTCGTTTTTCATGCTCATCATACTGCACATATTGTGAATAAGTGGTCTTGTCCATGCTTGTGTCAGATCTTTGTGCCAGGACAAAAAAATTGCGCGATTCGATAGAATTGGACTTGCCTGTAATATGAACTTTGTCAACTACCTCGTATCCAGCAGCTTCGAGCGCCTCTTCCAGTTCCCCATCTGCGTAATAGTGATAAAACATAGGTAGCCCAGATATCGTCTCGTTTGTTTCCCAGCCGTTACGTCCACCTATGTTGACACCGAGGCCTAAAATACCACCGGGCTTCAATACTCGTTTCCAGGAAGCTAATAAATCAACTACCAGTGTCTGGGGTACATGTATTAACGTGCGTGTGCTCCAAATAGCGTCAAAGGTCTCTTCGGGCGAAAATTGCAGATTTTGCACATTCATGCGTTGGAATTTTCCGCCCGGTACACGGCTGCGCGCTCTTCGCACCATCTCAGCAGAAGTGTCGATCCCTACGAGATCAAAACCCCTGGCCATCAGGAAATTTGCTTCCCAGCCTGCGCCGCAGCTAACAGCTATAACACGAGCATGCTGTTTGGGTTGTTTTCTGAGTAGTTGTGCGAATGTCTCTAGAGGTTCGGCTAGATTAGAGTCATTAAATTGTTTCTCATCATCTACCGAAGCCGTATAATCATAGGTCTCAGCAACAATTGTGAGGATCTTATCGAGGTCAGTTAGAGGAGGAGGAGCATTTACGCCGATGAGGGTTGCTGCCAGCGAACTAGTCGTGGTGAGTAATTTGTTGCGCATTTTTAGCCCCTTGCTAGCTATTCGAATGCATTACTCAAGCTCAGCATCTTCTTAGTGCTCTCCCTCCCACTTCATTGCTCAAATATCCATTTGCTTGAACTGATTTATTTACAATAAAAGCTTAGATATTATTATACTACATTTTCAATCAATTAGCTAGGTTTCTGAAAACTCAGCATGTCTGGATTCTTAGACTATTGATAATTCCCGAACTCCTTTTGCTCTCTACTATTGAGAACGATGAAGATGCTGATGTACCAAATGATATGCCACTGGAATTTACCGCTATGCGCAAGCTTCTTTCGCATTGATGAGGAAGAGTAGGGAAATGGCGGATGCCATTTCCCTACTCTTCCTCATCGGCATCTTCTTCGTCTTCCTCATATTCCTCATCTTCGTCCCAATATACATAGTCCTGTCCTCCTGTATAGCCACACACGCCAACACGTGGGGAGTTGACGATGGGCAGGAACGAATCTTCGTATTCATTCCTATTGGTCTTAGCACAAGCATCACATAACGCCCCATCTCCAACATAGTAATAGCCAGCAGCTACTTTAGTAGCGGGTTTGCCGCAGACGCGACAGGGTATGACGGGAGGCTCATTCCTGGCCATTACCTGGACAAGCATAGCATCTCCGTCCTCATCTTCTGGCATTACACCTTCGCGTTCTGCTACTACCCGTAGGGCAAGATCGGTAGTGGAACCGAAGTCATATTCGTGGAAAAATTTCTGTCCCACTTTGAGCACTTCACCAAACTCGACATCCATATCTTGCTCTTGAGGGCTACTCGCAAAAAGTGACGAACTCAATTGTAGGTAGTGAGCAAGGTTGCCGACTTGAGACTGCATTTCGGGAGTCAATGAGATACCAAGTCTGGTAGTCAATAATTCAGAGAGTTTCGCTTCTAATTCGGGAAGTGGAACGTCGGCGAGATCACTCTGAAATTCAGCAGATAAAACCTCAAGCAGCCCCTCTACCATCTCAACGGGAGAAAGGTCTTCGAGCTCACCTTCGTCAGCTTCCTCTTCCTTCTCCTCTTCGCCTTTTTCCTCTTCCGCTGTACTATTGGGATCATCAATTTCCCAGGACATGTCCTGCGTCTGTGATAAGTAAGACACTTTGCCGATTCTAAAGGCGCTCAGGTGATCGCAGCACTCTAGCCAGGTGTCCCTTAAAAAGCCATCTAATTCTGCCAGTGTGGCGTCGGCAGGCATTTCGAGATGCATCCAGTACATTGGAAGGTCACGCCCTTCAACGACGAGATGGAACAGTTTGGTTTTCTCCGGTTCCTGTGATTTTGTAGTTTCCATGCTGGCTATTCTTTGCTTGCAGTACTTCAAATGCTGGGTCATTTTTGATTTGTCAAACTCGCCCTTACAAAAATCACAAATTCCCTTTGAAGTTTCTCTTGTTGCAGTTTTCTTTGCCATCTTTTTCTCCTATATTAACGCCATGTGCAATTTTTTTCTTTAAGTGCCACCTACAGAGGCGAGAGAGGGAAAATGGACTGGGAATTACCTGCCCCCCAGGCAGGGTCCCCCAAACCCCGTCAAGGGCTGCTGCCCCTGCACCCCGCTCAGAAAAACTTGCACATCGATCTATCCAATAGCATAGGTAATACCTCCCCATAAATGAGCTAAGAATAAAGGTTCATAATAACTTTCTGAGGTATGACCTAATGCAGTATACCACGCGTGTCCACCGGCGTACTCGTGATACCAGGCAATAGGATGGTTCGCTCCCATCGTTCCACCTATGTAAGTCTTCTCATCTACAGTCATCAGTACATGGACTCGCCCACGAGGATTTGTAGCAAAGTTGTACCACTCATCAGTACGTACCCACAGCGCCGGTAACATACTGGTCGATGGATTGGTGTGATCCACCACGTGAATAGTTGCCTGCGTAACCCTTGAGTGTTTATTGAGCAGGTTGTTGTAGGCACCCACCAGTCCACCGTACCATGACCAGTTGTATTCGGTGTCGCTGGCCGAGTGAATGCCTACATATCCACCACCAGCTCGAATATAGCGTTCAAATGCAGCTTTCTGAGTGTCATCCAGAATGTTTCCAGTAGTAAGTAGAAAAACAACAGCATTGTACTGCGAAAGGTTCGCATCGCTAAAAACTGTTGAGTCCTCGCTAAAATCGATGGCAAAGTTATGTTCAGCGGCCAGCTTCTGGAGGGCTATTTTGCCATCCTTAATTGATGCATGGCGGAATGCTCCTGTTTTGGAAAAAACGAGCAGCCTTTTACGGCAATTGCCAGTTCCGCCAGCGGTGGAGTGCTTCGCGCTGCAATCGCTATGAGACGAGGACTGTAGAGGTCTAGATATACAGCTTGCAAGGGTCAATAGTGCGACCAAAAGCGTGAGCAGGAGAGCCAGGAGTGTTAACCAGGGCTTTCTAAACATCATCTCATCCTCTGTTTGTGCGATTTATCTGATAAAGAAGCATAGCCAGATTCTATACAAATAAGCAGGCCAAAGCAACTGAGAAAGGCGACCGTCAAAGACGGCCGCCGCTTAACACACAATTCAACATTAGCCTGCTTCCGTGGTACCTGGTACGTTTGGCTCACCCCCTTGAGGAGGCGTCTGGAGCACTTTCGGGCACGTCATGAGCATCCAGAATAAAATAGACTAAGCCGAGTCCGAACATCACGAGAGAGTAGATCCAGGGTGTAGTAAATGATGCATCCCGGAAGATGGAGAGTTCAAAGAGCAGCGACCAGGACGAGCTAAGTTACTGAACAATACCCTAACCGTCATAATTTTGTGTATGGTGTTTCAGCCAAACTTTCACTCAGGAGCCTCGTATGTTAGACTACTATGTTTGTATGCAATGGCCTCATGATAAGACGTGGGTTCAATTAGACAAGGACTCCCCCGCCATCCCTTTACCAGTTATTCATCTTGTAGCCGGCCCCTATGATCTTACAACTGCATTAACGGTAAAAAGGGTACATGATGAAGTGCACAGACAGGGATCATGCGTAGATCGCGACCTTCATCACACCTTCTTTGGTAAGGAAAATCACTCTACCTCAACAGGTACAGGAGCATATGCTGTTCACTCAGCACAAGACCTTTGTACGAAAGCCTTGAACAGAAAGATTGCCATAGATTATTATCGCAGATTGCCAGAGTACAAAGTATCACCTACGAAATGGCTGTGTATCACAAGCAAAGTTCCCTCTGCCTTTCCAAAAACTGTCGATGAGTGGTTAGATATAGCGAAGCTTCATTATAATGCAGGACTTTATGATAATGCCCTTTCTGATTTAACAAATGCTCTTCATATCAATCCACAAGATGCAAGTGTTCATGGTTTAATGGGAATTGTGTATACAGCCCTTAAGCAATACCATACAGCCCTTCAAAGTCACAACCAGTCTCTAGAACTAGAACCTCATTTTGGAGGGAGTTATTTCTGGCGCGGGGAAACATACTTTGAACTTCAACTTTATGTCAGCGCCTTTGGTGATTATAGCCAGGCTCTTTATCTTCTCCCTACTATGGGAGGTGCTGATGAAGTCAAGCTGAAAATATCTTTTTGTTATTCTCAAATGTTATCCTTAAGGCTGAGCAGCTTCTAAGCGTACCGTTTAGCTTGTCCTCACAACCATTTCCTAGAGTCCTACAGCATAGTGTGGGATGTATGGCTGCCAAAGGCCGTCAGAATGGTTTCCAGCACTGGTAACATGCTGGAAGCGCGTTTCGTCTTAATGATAAAGTCCCACGCTGGCTCAAATTTCTTCCATCCTGCAGCGTATGCCACATGCTGCAGGCGATCGCTCCATCTTTCTTTGGTCCAGGCTCCCTGGAAAATTGACCCCCAGCGATAAAAATCACGATAGGCGCGCCAGTAGCCTGCTTCCAGCGTCTCTGGTGTGAGTTTGGCCGGGTGGTAGACGACGTGGCGAGTGTCATAAAGATCCCAAGCCCGGTAAGCAGAAGTGATATAGACCTGGATCACCACCAGCTCAGGGTCATCGTTCAGATCCAGCTTCTCCACATGTTCATCCTGGATGGTTACCTGGTCATCTTCATGCAGATACCCGGCCAGCGTCGCCAGACCGAGAGGGGGAAAAAGGGAATATTTGATCGGACGAAAATAGGGACTGATGGCTTCGGTTAAAGCAGGTAAGATCATCTTCACTTTCATTAATTGGCTCCTTCCTCAAATGCCCGAAGAATACGATACGAGTATACATGTTCTTATCACATTTTTTCAATGTTTTGCAGAGGTATTTTGAAGCCTTGACACTCTCGCGTAATGCATCGTATGCTATTTTTGTATACTTCATAAAATGAAGTGTTTAGGAGTCACTGATGAGCAGGGGAACCCCGTCTGGGGGACAGGTAACAGGGGAACAGCAGTCCTCCTGCCGGGGGCAGGTAATCCCCAGCTCATTTCCCTCCTTCTCGTTCACCGTCGGAGGCGGCATAAACCCGGTACCTGAATAATTACTTTTTAGAAAGAGGCTATATTGATGACTACAAAAGAGACAAGCACACCTACTACAAGCATTAACTTCCACTTTGACCCCTCTTGCCCGCTGGCATGGCGTACCGCGCTATGGATACGCGAGGTGCGGAAGGTGCGGCCAGTCGACGTTACGTGGCGTTTATTTAGTTTAGAGGTTGTCAACCGCAAGGAAGGCACAGAACCGGACTATCAAAATGGTGGCAGTTGGGCGGCGCTACGCACATTGGCATTGGCACAGCGGCAGGGTGGTAACGAGGCTGTTGAAAAGCTTTATCTTACCCTGGGCGCAGCACAGCATGGGCGCAAAGAAAGTATCAAACAGCTTGACGTTCTACGCGAAGCTGCCAAAAAGGCCGATCTCGATCCCGCTATTGTAGATGCTGCGCTGGCAGATGAGAGCACCATACACGATGTGCTGGCTGATCACGAAGAGGCTGTACGGCGTTACAGAGCCTTTGGCGTACCGACAATTGCTATTGAAGGTCTCGATGTGGGTTATTACGGGCCGATTATACAGTTTGTGCCCCGTGGTGAAGAGGCTGGGGAGATGTGGGATCACATGGCATGGGCATTGCGTCAGCCCAACCTGTTTGAGTTGAAACGTGATAGGGGCGCCGTGAAGTGGGAGCCCATCGCTGAATAGACCATAATGTTACCCCTGAAACTTGACATGATGTGATAGTGTACAGGTGACAACTATAGCACATATAGTGGAGGAATTATGTCAAGGAAAACAAAGAGTTCTAAAAAATCAAAGCGCTGGAAAAGCTTAACCACCCAGTCACCAGGGCAGACCGATGCCTGGCTCAGGTCTGCCGGTGACCTCATGCTTCAACAAGACTATGCAGGCGCGGTCGAAATATACGAGCGTTTACTGAACTATCTTCCACAGCGATCACCACAGCGAGTCGATGTACTTGCTAACCTGGGAGCTGCACAGGCTATGCAGCAAAACTTCCCACAAAGTTACGAAGCGCTTACGGAAGCACTATCCATACAGCCCAATAGTGCTGATTTATGGTACAACCGGGGCATGGCGTGCCGGTTTACAGGCCGTACGGGTCAGTCCTTGCGCGATTACAAACGTGCAGTCGAGCTGAACAAGGACGACAAAATGACCAGGGAGTTCAATGAGGAATTAAAATTCAGCCGTAAATTAGCCGAGAAGTCTATAAAGCTGCGGGGGCCAGACTTCACATTGGACCAGCTCATTGAGCAGGAGAACTTCTTCCAACGTGGCTTGAAATGCATGGAGAATGGCCAATGGGAAGAGGCTGAAGAGGCTTTCCACCGTACCATTGCAATGGGAGACTGCCTGCCGCAACCCTGGGGTAATCTGGGGGGATGCTTGATAATCCAGGGACGTTACGACGAGGCAGAAGCTGCCTTGAAACGAGCGCTCGAAATTGATCCAAGATATACAATCGCGAAAAAGAACCTGGCTGATCTACCAGAAATGAGACGGAAAGGCGGTCCCCAACTCTTCGGGATCAGAGATCCATATAAAGAGATGAATCTCAAGAAATCAATTACTTTTCTCCGGGAGGAATAAACGAGTAGAAAGACATGACACAGCGTAACTATTGAGGACTCCTCGCCCAACTTATTGCTCACTGCCTCCAGCAGTGAGCAATAAGTTGGGTCGCCTCTAATTGTGACCCTTAAGGAAACGCTCCATCCTTACCAGGGCTTCTTCGAGCTTATCATAGGCGGTACAATAGGCACAGCGCACGAATCCCGCGCCGGCAGCGCCAAATGAGCTCCCTGGGACAACAGCTACTTGCTCCTCGAAAAGCAATTTTTCAGCGAACTCTTCATCGGTCATACCTGTGTCTCCGATATAAGGGAAGGCATAGAAGGCTCCACGCGGTTCGCAGGTAGGCAGCCCAATACGGTTGAGGCCATCGACAAACATGCGGCGCCGGCGCGCATAGTCCGCGTGCATGATCTGCACATCATTCTCGCCATTGCGTAACGCTTCGATGGCGGCTTCTTGAGGGGCAGTGCCAGCACACATAATAGTGTATTGATGTATCTTGAGCATGGCCTCCAGGATATGGGTAGGGGCAGCAACGTAGCCGATACGCCAGCCCGTCATGGCATAGGCCTTGGAGAAACCATCCAGCAGGAGAGTGCGTTCGCGCATACCAGGCATTGCAGCAATACTTATATGCTCGGCCTCGTAGACAAGGCGACTGTACACTTCGTCAATAGCCACAATTAAATCGTGCTCTATGGCAAGTCTGGCAATACCCTCTAGCTCATCTTGTGGAACTACAGCTCCGGTGGGGTTATTGGGGTTGCCAATCAAAATCATCTTCGTACGCGGTGTAATGGCAGCAGCAATCTCGGAGGCTCGCACACCAAAATCGTACTTAGCATAGGTTGGAACCGGTACAGGGACGCCACCGGCAAAGATAATATCGGCTTCGTAGGCCACGTAGCCCGGATCCAGGGAGATAACTTCATCACCAGGGTCGATAATAGTACGCATCGACAGATCGACACCTTCGCTGACACCGACCGTTACCAGGATCTCAGTTCTCGGGTCGTAATTCAATCCATAGCGGCGCTGCAGCAAGGCGGCAATTTCTTCGCGCAGTTCGGGTATGCCATAGTTCGATGTATAGCGGGTATGCCCTAGCTGGATAGAGCGAATGCCAGCCTCGCGAATATGTGCCGGCGTGACGAAATCGGGTTCGCCCACACCCAGCGAAATTACATCGGGCATAGTGTTAATAATATCAAAGAATTTGCGTATCCCAGAGGGCTTTACCCGTCGCACACGCTCTGACAATACTTCTCGCTTGAGTGTATCCATAAAATCCTGTATCCCTTCTTCTTGTTTTTTTATTAGAGGCAGGAAACAAAATATAGCGTTGTTGCCTATTCCTACCGAACTATGATAGCTTATAGAGTGTAAATTGAAGGTGTTGCTCTCGCCTTCCATCCTTAACCTCTCACCCCTTCAATGTAACATAAATGAGGACATATTGCCAATGCGCCAATTGCCTATACATCGCGATTTAGAAGCCAACCAATCAGGTTCACATAAGCATCTCGTGCTGGTTGACACCGATATTGGCGACGACATTGACGACGCGCTGGCACTGGCGCTCGTCTTACAATCACCTGATATTGAACTGCAAGGCGTTACGACCGTTTTCGGCGATACTCACCAACGGGCGCGACTGGCCGCATATTTGCTGAAAGTCTTTGGTTGTGAAGACGTGCCGGTTGCCGCCGGGATACAAAATCCTATCCAGTGGCGTCATCGACCATCTGGCGTTCCCCAGGCAGCTATACTTGACGATCGTGTTGCATTGCCCGCACTTAGCACTACCTCTGGTCCAGCATTAATTGTGGAGACCGCTCTAGCTCACCATGGTCGGCTCACCCTGCTTTGCCTGGGGCCACTGACCAATATCGCCACGGCCCTCACTATTGAACCACGTCTCTTTATGGCTATAAGAAGGGTTGTTATGATGGGTGGAAGCAGTGGTTGGCCTCTGCCCGAGTGGAATGTGCGGAGTGATGCCACAGCGGCCCAAATTGTTTTGGGAGCCGGCATACCGGTGACGATGATGGGCTTGAATGTGACGATGCGCTGCCGGCTTCGAGAGCAAGACATCGAGAGATTAAATTGTTCGGCGCAGACCCGACTGCTAAGTCATTTGCTGGCTATCTGGCAGAGGCATCGCCCACGCTGGCATCCCAGGTTACCCTTTCTCCACGATCCGTTGGCTGTTGCGGCGTTGTGTTGTCCACAGTTATTCCAGTTTGAAGAGATAACGGCCCGAGTAATGTCGCACGGGCCACTACAGGGGTTTATGGTGCCCCGATTGATGAATGGGCCATTGGTTCACGCGGCAGTAGACGTACAGGTTGAGGCAGCGCGAGAGTGGGTGATGCACCGATTGTTAGCGCCATTACCCGCGCAATCCTCGTAGCTTCTCGATAATTCCTGGCAGCACAGAGAGTATCGTATCTACATCTTCGTCGCTATTGCCTTTGCCAAGGGTCAAACGGAGGCTGCCATGGGCCAATTCGACGGGCAATCCCAAAGCAAGCAACACATGTGATGGATCTACGGAGCCCGAGGTACACGCGGAGCCCGTAGAGGCTGCGATACCGAGCAGATCGAGGTTCAGCAGGATCGATTCGCCCTCGACACCTTCAAAGCAGAAGCTGGCA
>WNFX01004236.1_pt1 | contig 16399 bp, 17 predicted proteins | sample 5400111 | NCBI WGS metagenome assembly WNFX01 (sample SAMN13153363, study PRJNA577476) | soil metagenome | isolation source: 40 cm soil or saprolite under grassland replicate 1 | place: USA:California | collected 2016-06-15 | reverse complement strand
GTGCGCGCTTCATCGATCAGGATGGAATCGACCTCATCGACAATCGCATAATGATAGCCGCGCTGGACCTGCTGTTCGCGCGTCGTGGCCATGCCGTTGTCTCGCAGGTAATCGAACCCGAACTCGCTGTTCGTTCCATAAGTAATGTCCATCGCATACTGTTCGCGGCGGACATTCGGCTCTTGATCGTGTTCGATGCAGCCGACGGTCAGCCCGAGAAAATCGTAGAGTTGACCCATCCATTCCGCGTCGCGCCGCGCCAGATAATCATTCACCGTCACCAGATGCGCGCCGCGACCAGTGAGCGCATTCAGATAAAGCGGCAACGTCGCCACCAGGGTCTTGCCTTCGCCCGTCGCCATCTCCGCGATCCGCCCCCGATGCAAGACAACACCACCGAGCAATTGGACGTCGAAATGCACCATGTCCCACTTCATCGGCTGATCGCAGACCGTGAAACTATGTTGTCGATCTTTCAGCCGGCGAGCCGCGTTTTTTACAACCGCAAACGCTTCCGGCAAAATTTCGCCCAGCTGCTTCCACTGGTTCTCGAGGTCGGGAATTTTCGCCAGCTCTCCCTTCCAGACCGCGGTTTTCGCGCGCAACGCCTCGTCGGACAAGTTTTTGAATTGCTCGTCAAACTCGTTGATCTGGCGCACAATCGGCATCAGACGCTTGAGCTCGCGCTGATTTTTTGACCCCAGTATTTTCTTTAAAATCCAGCCAACCATTTCATTTTTAATATCACCGAGATTCCGCTGGTAGCAATTGCCGGTAGGGATGGATCTCCGAGCCGTCCCATTCATTTTGAATTCGACGGACGCCCCGGAGGTGCGTCCCTACCTCTCCGTTGTGCGAGCTGTTTTTGCGGCTAGAATCGCTCGATGAAGAAAATTATTTCAACCAGCGAAGCACCCGCCGCGGTTGGCCCCTACTCCCAGGCCGTGCGAGTTGGATCGACAATTTACTGCGCCGGACAAATCCCGCTCGATCCAAAAAGCGGCCAGATCGTTGCAGGAGATATTGCCGCGCAAACCCGCCGTGTCCTCGATAACATCACCGCCGTTTTGAAAGCCGAGGGCCTTTCCTTCCAGAACATCGCCAAGACAACGGTTTTTCTCATCGATCTGGCCGATTTTCAGACCGTGAATGAAATCTACGCTTCCTATTTCAAGCAAGCGCCGCCCGCTCGCTCGACCGTGCAAGTTGCTGCTTTACCGAAAGGCGCGCGGGTGGAAATCGAAGCCATCGCCGTGGCCGATGAAAGCGGCTTCGCCGGACAGAGCGTCGCTGACACTTCGGGCTAAATTTCAACTGTAGCGGCGGTCTATGACCGTCGCTCGAAAGGCAAAAGATTTGCGACGCTCACAGAGCGCCGCTACAGAAGAGACGAAAAATGAGCGACGATTTGCTCGCACTCTTCCGCAAAACCGGTGCATTGCTCGACGGCCATTTCGTATTGCGCTCCGGATTGCACAGCCGGCAATATTTTCAATGCGCATTGCTTCTGCAACATCCAAAGATTGCGGAACAAGTGTGCCAACAGCTCGCAGAAAAGCTGCGTGAATTTAATTGCGACGCGGTCATCTCCCCCGCCCTCGGCGGAATCGTCGTCGGCCAGGAAGTCGCTCGTTCGTTAGGCAAACGCCATATCTTTGCCGAGAAAGAAGCCGGCAAACTGACTTTGCGGCGCGGATTCAAGATCGACGATCGCGAAAGATTCGTTGTCGCCGAGGATGTCGTAACCCGAGGCGGACGCGTCCAGGAAACGATCGACATCGTGCGCGCGCACGGCGGGATTGTTACCGCCGTGGGCGTGATTGTCGACCGAAGCGGCCAGGCCAAACCGAATTTCGGTTGCCCCTTCGTGAGCTTGATCGAAATGAATGTCGAAACATTTCCGGCCGACAACTTGCCACCCGATCTTGTTTCGATCCCGGCGATCAAACCGGGAAGCAAATAAGATGAATCCGCTCTCCGTCTTCTGCCATTCGTCGGTCGGCAAGAAAATGATCGTCGCAGTCACCGGCGTCATCTTGATCCTTTTCGTGGTCGGTCATTTGTTAGGCAACCTGCAAATTTTCCTCGGTCCGGATTGGATCAACGGCTACTCGCAGCATCTGCGCGATCTTGGTCCCCTGCTCTGGCTTATTCGCATTTTTTTGCTCGTGACGGTGATCGTTCACATTTACGTGACTATCCGTCTCGCCATCGACAATCGACGCGCGCGACCCGAAGCCTACATCGACAAGCAACAATGATGGTTTACGGATTCCAAAATTACTTCGTTTCGGCGTTCTACATTCTAGGACTGTTTTTACTGGCGCTGCATCTGAGTCACGGCGCGTCCAGTTTTTTTCAATCGCTTGGACTAAATGACAAAAAGCTCACGCCGCGCCTGGCGATTGGCGGTCGAATTTTCGCCTGGCTGCTCTTTATTGGCTACACTTCAATCCCAGTCGCGGTCTTGCTCGGTCTGGTTAAACCCGCGCAACAGCTATGATCGGCAATTTCGAGCCACGAATTCCATCCGGGCCCCTCTCCGGAAAATGGACAAACCACAAGGACCATTCGCGACTCGTCAGTCCGAATAACCGCCGAAAATTTGAAATTATCATCGTTGGAAGCGGTCTCGCCGGCGGATCGGCGGCCGCGACGCTAGGCGAGCTTGGTTATCGGGTAAAATGTTTTTGTTACCAGGATTCGCCCCGACGCGCTCATTCAATCGCCGCCCAAGGCGGAATCAATGCCGCGAAAAATTATCAGAACGACGGCGACAGTGTTTATCGTTTGTTTTACGACACGATCAAGGGCGGCGATTTTCGTTCGCGCGAAGCAAACGTTTACCGGCTGGCCGAAGTCAGCACTAACATTATTGACCAGTGCGTGGCACAGGGAGTTCCTTTTGCCCGCGAGTACGGCGGCCTGCTCGCCAACCGTTCTTTCGGCGGCGCCCAGGTTTCTCGAACTTTTTATGCGCGCGGCCAAACCGGCCAGCAACTTTTGCTCGGTTGTTATCAGGCGCTCTGCCGCCAGATCGCCGCCGGCACCGTGCAAATGTTTTCCCAAACCGAAATGCTCGACATCGTGATTGTCGATGGTCACGCCAAGGGAATTATCACGCGCAACTTGGTCTCGGGTAAGATCGACACCTACGCGGGGGATGCGGTCGTGCTCGCAACCGGTGGATATGGCAATGTCTTTTACCTCTCGACCAACGCGCGCGGCTGCAATGTCACCGCCACTTATCGCGCTTACAAGAAAGGCGCGCTCTTTGCCAACCCCTGTTTCTCCCAAATCCATCCCACCTGCATTCCGCATTCCGGCGAGTATCAATCCAAACTCACCCTTATGTCCGAATCGTTGCGCAACGACGGCCGCGTCTGGGTGCCAAAGCGTAAGGAAGATCGCAGCAAATCGCCTGGCGAAATCCCGGATAGCGAGCGCGATTATTATCTCGAACGAAAATATCCGAGCTACGGGAACCTTTCGCCGCGCGACATCTCATCGCGCGCGGCCAAGGAAGTTTGCGATCAAGGCCGCGGCGTCGGTCCCAGCGGTCGCGGCGTTTATCTCGATTTTGCCGAGGCAATCAAGCGGCTCGGCGAACAAACGATCCGCGAGCGTTACGGAAACTTGTTCGAGGTTTACGAGAAAATCACAGGCGAAGACGCCTACAAAGTGCCGATGCGCATTTATCCCGCGGTCCATTACACCATGGGCGGGCTCTGGGTTGATTACAATTTAATGAGCAACATTCCCGGTCTGCACGTGATCGGCGAAGCAAATTTTGCAGATCACGGCGCCAACCGTCTCGGTGCCAGCGCGCTCATGCAAGGGTTGGCCGACGGATATTTCATTCTGCCCTACACATTGCCAAATTATCTCGCGTCCCAGATGGGCAAGCGGCCGTCAACCGACCATCCTGAATTCAAAAAAGCCGAGAGCGACGTTCGCACCAGGATCGACAATCTCCTCAAAGTAAACGGAGAATGTTCTGTCGATTCAATTCATCGCGAACTCGGAACACTTCTTTGGGAAAAATGCGGAATGTCCAGGAACCTCGCTGGCTTGCGCGAAGCACTCTCGGAAATTCCTCAGTTGCGAGAAAATTTCTGGTCCCGCAGTCGCGGGATCCGGGTTCCTGGCCACGGCGAAGATTTCAACCAGGTCCTCGAGCGCGCCGGCCGGATCGCCGATTTTCTCGAGTTTGCCGAACTGATGTGCACCGACGCGCTCGCGCGCGACGAATCATGTGGCGCTCATTTCCGCGAAGAACATCAAACGCCGGAGGGCGAAGCCCTCCGCGACGATGAGAATTTCGCTACTGTTTTCGCATGGGAATTTCAAGGCAACGGCCAGATTATGCCACCGAAGTTGCACCGCGAGCCACTCCATTTCGACACCGTGCATTTAACGCAGCGGAGCTATAAATGAGTTCTGATTCCCACAAAAAAACAGGTAGGGCGCGATCTCCGAGCGCGCCGATTAATTCGACGGACGGCTCGGAGAGCCGTCCCTACCTCCTGTCATTCCAAGCGAAGTCGAGGAACTTCTCTTTGTTCGACTAATGAATTTTAAACTCAAGATCTGGCGCCAACCCAAGGCGAAATCACGCGGCAAGCTCGTCGAATACGAAGCGCGCGACATTTCGCCCACTACCTCGTTTCTGGAGATGCTCGACATCGTGAATGAGCGATTACTCGCGCGAGCCGAGGAACCGATCGCGTTCGATTCCGATTGCCGCGAAGGAATTTGCGGAACGTGCGCGCTCACCATCAACGGTGAAGCACACGGGCCGGACCATCCCGGCGCGGCTTGCGAACTTTACATGAGAAAATTTGACGACGGCGAAACGATCGTCGTCGAACCATTTCGCGTGAGATCATTTCCGGTCATTAAAGATTTGGTGATCGACCGAAGCGCGCTCGATCGCATCGTTCAGGCCGGCGGCTTCATTTCGGCTCGCGCCGGTTCGGCGCCGGAGGCGAATTCCATCCCCATTTCGAAACCACACGTCGATCTTGCCATGGAAGCAGCGGCGTGCATCGGTTGTGGCGCTTGCGCGGCCGCTTGTCCAAATGCGTCGGCCATGCTTTTTACCGCGGCAAAGGTTTCGCATCTCGCACTCTTGCCGCAGGGCAATCCTGAGCGCACAAGTCGTGTCTTAAAAATGGTGCACACGATGGACGCAGAAGGTTTCGGCAATTGCACCAATACTTACGAATGCGAAGCGGTTTGCCCGGCCGAGGTCAGCGCCAGCTTCATCGCCAAGCTGAATCGCGAATACGCGCGCGCGAGCTTGCGTATGAGCATTGGCGAATAAGGCGGGGACGGCTCTCCGAGCTGTCCGTCGAATTAGTCGGGCGCCCCGAAAGTACGTCCCTACCTTGTCTTGCAAGCGCACGTCCACAACTCCTGATCCAGCTGCTCACGTGCGCGCTTCGCGACAGGATCGATATTTTTGTTTGGCCGGATCACGGCAAAAATTGTCGAACCAGATCCCGACATGAGCGCGGCCCCGACTTCCGGTTGCTTGAGCAACCACATTTTGAGTTGCGCGAGAAAAACAAATTTCTCAAAAACCGGGCGCTCAAGATCATTGACAAAAGTCTGGCCGGCGAATTCCTGCGCTCCGTACGAGAGGCCGGGAATTTTCTTCGACTCCTGCCAGCACGAGTAGGCCCATTCCGAAGCAACTCCAAATTCCGGCTTCATCAGCAAGATCGACAATTGCTTCTGCAATTTCGCCGGCTCGACCAGCTCGCCGCGTCCACGACAAATCGCGGCCGAGCCAAAAATGAAAAAAGGAACGTCCGAACCGATTGTCGATCCAAGCTTCGCCAAATCATCGCGCGCCAATTTGGTTTGGAAGAGTTCATTCAGCGCGACCAAAGTCGCGGCCGCATCGCTGCTGCCGCCGCCCAAGCCCGCGCCGTGCGGAATTTTCTTTTCTAGTTCGATCGCGACGCCGCCCTTTTGCCTGGTCTGATCGAAGAATGCTTTCGTTGCGCGAACGATCAGGTTTTGGTCGCCTTTGGGAACGGATGGATCGTCGCATTGAAAATCGGTCCCCTTCGCTTGCTTCTTGATCTTGATTTCATCACAGAGGGAGATCGGCGCCATCAAAGTTTCAATGTCGTGAAAGCCATTGCTTCGCCGGCGCAAAACCTTTAGTGAAAGATTAATCTTCGCCGGCGCCGAAACTTGCATAGGTTGCAATTTGTTCTGTCATTCCGGGCGAAGTCGAGGAATCTCTTACTACTCTTAATGCCAAAAGCAGCTGGCAAAATAATTGTCGCCCTGGACGTGCCGACGCAAACGGAGGCGCTCAATCTTGTCGGCGACCTGTCCCCGGAGATCGGCTTTTTCAAGATTGGATTACAACTTTATACGACGGAAGGCCCGGACATTGTGCGCGCCGTTCTCGCGACCGGCGGAAGAGTTTTTTTGGACCTGAAATTGCACGATATTCCGAACACGGTTGCGAAAGCGACAGAATCGGCCTGCAAGCTCGGCGTGCAAATGCTGACAATCCACCTAAGTGGTGGCGGGGAGATGATTCAGGCCGCGATCGCTGCGCGGGAACAGAAGATGTCGATCTTGGGTGTAACGGTGTTGACAAGCGCAACGGAAAAAACGCTGAGCGACATCGGAATTGCAGAGAAGATCGACAATCACGTTTTGCGATTGGCAAAACTCGGTGTGACTGCCGGAATCGACGGTTTGGTGGCGAGTCCGCATGAAATCAAAACGCTACGCGCGAAGTTCGGCGACCGAATCAAGATCGTCGTTCCGGGAATTCGTCCAGGCCGGGCGGCACCCGGCGATCAAAAGCGAGTGATGACTCCTCGCGAAGCGCTGGATGCGGGCGCAGATTATTTGGTGATTGGACGGCCCATTATCGCGCACTCGAGTCCGCGCGCCGCGCTCGCGAAAATCTTGGAAGAATTGAACGCCTGACGATCGTCATGTCGATGATGTCTACGCGACGGCCTGATAGACACGATGCCGATCTTTGTTGAACTGGATCTCTATCTCGAGGTCACTCCACGCTCGGCCCCGATGAACATGGCGATCGATGAAGCTTTGCTCGAATACGCGAAGAGTCCATCGATTCGCTTTTACCGATGGGACTGTCCGGCTATTTCGTTCGGTTATTTTGGAAGATTTGCCGATGTTGCGAGCTATGCCAGGGAACGCGACTTGGTCCGCCGCTGGACTGGCGGCGGAACTGTTTTTCACGGGGACGATCTGACTTATTCGATCGTCATTCCCGCGTCCGATCCGATTTTTGCCGAATCGTCGATGTCGATCTATGCGGCAGTTCACGAGGCCGTTCGTGATGCTCTGGCTGCGAACGGTCAGCGCGCGGAACTTGCGACTGTAGCGGCGCTCTATGAGCGCCGGGATCAAATAGATTCGGCGGCCGCAGACCGCCGCTACAGCATTCTGCGGACGAGCGACAACGGAGCTTGTTTTGCCAATCCCGTTCACGCGGACGTACTGGTCAATGACCGCAAAGTTGCCGGCGCCGCGCAACGACGGACCCGAACTGGCCTGCTTCATCAGGGCAGTATCCAACATGTCGATCTTGGAAACGACCTGGCCGAGCGATTTGCAAACAAGCTGTCCGACAAGTGTGATGAAGAAATTTTGGATCGCCGCGTAATTGAGCGCGCCCGGGAACTGGCGGCGCAAAAGTACGGGACGGAAACGTGGTTATGTAAGCGGTGACTGCCTCCAGCATGCCGCTGGACTCCGCACGCGAGGCACGTGCTCCCTCCCTAAAATTGCTGCCTGTTGCTTTGACAAGCTGCGAACCGCCCCGCTATTCTGCGATTGTGGAAGCTTTCGCACGCTCAGGTCCAACTCGGACTGGCATTGCGGCACCCATCGCCGGGCTCAACCCGCTGGCCCGCGTGACCACCCTCGTGCAAACCCAACTCGACCAGGTCGAGGCACGAATTATCAAGCAAGCGGCGGCTTTTGACCCGGCCATCGACGGTTATGTCTCCTACGCGATCGGCGGACGCGGCAAACGTCTTCGGCCTTTGATAGCGCTTCTGGCCGGGGGCGCGACCGGTCCGATCAATTCAGGTCATGTCGATCTTGCGGTAATCGTCGAGTTGATTCACGTCGCGACCCTCGTCCACGACGATGTAATGGATGAGGCCGAGCGTCGCCGCGCGCAGCCGACAATCAACGCACGCTGGGGAAATTCCCTGAGCGTGTTGTTAGGCGACTGTCTGTTTGCGCATGCGTTGAATCTGTCCACCAGCTTTGAAAATTCGGAGATCAGTCGCGCGATTGCAGGAGCAGCCCGCGAGATTTGTTCCGGCGAAATGATCCAAACTCAGCGGCGCTTCGATCTCAAGCTCAGTGTCGAGGATTATCTGCGCATCGTGCAAATGAAAACAGGATCGCTGTTTGCGGCCGCGGCTGAATTGGGAGCGACGGTCAGCGAAGCGGATTCCGCGATAATCAAGGTTCTGAAGGATTTTGGAATGCGCGTGGGCACCGCTTATCAGATTTACGATGATTGCCTCGACATTGTGGGAGATGAACGCGCAACCGGAAAAACGCTCGGGACCGATTTGCGCAAAGGCAAATTTACGCTGCCGGTGCTGTTTTTTTTGCGCTCTGCATCTGAGTTCGAGCGCGAACGCTGCTCCGGTTTTATTCTCGACGGCCGTTGCCAGGAGGTAACCGGGATTCTGAAAAACAGCTCGGCCAACGGCGCGCTCGACGAATCAATTATCGCCGGCAGCGAGCTCATCCGCGAGGCCCAGGCAGTTATTGAGTCGCTTCCGTCGAACGCGCATCTCGAGGGACTTTTCGCGCTCGGCGATGCTCTGCGCGAGATGTTCGAGCAGTTGCGCGCGTAGCAATGTCCCGGCTCAAGATTCGGGAGATGCCGCAGGAAGAGCGGCCGCGCGAGAAACTCGCCGCCCACGGCGCGTCCGCCCTGACCAATCCGGAGTTAATCGCGATTCTCCTGCGCACCGGCGTTGTCGGAACAAACGTGATAGAAGTTGCCCGCGAATTGCTCGACACCTACGGATCGCTAACCGAATTGAGCCGGTGCAACGTTGACGAACTGGCAAAAATTCGCGGTATCGGCTTTGCCAAAGCGGTACAACTGGTCGCTGCGTTTGGGCTTGGACAAAGACTGGCGCGGGAAACATTGTCCAGGCAAAAGATCGATTCACCCGAACTGGTGGTTGAATTGGTTGGCCGCGAAATGCGGATGCTGCGAACGGAATCCTTGCAGGTGATTTTGCTTGATACTCGCTATCACCTGATTCGAGTCGAGAAAGTTTCCAGCGGCAGCGTCAACGAAAGCATCGCTCATCCCCGCGACGTGTTTCATCCCGCGGTAGTTTCGTCGGCTTACGCCGTGATCGTCGTCCATAACCATCCCTCCGGCGACGCCTCGCCTAGCCAGGCCGATCACAGCCTGACGCGGCGTCTGGCCGAGGCGGCGGAGTTGTTGCAGATCAAATTGCTCGACCACATTATCATTGGCGCGCCCGCGAATGGAAACGCCGGCTATTTCAGTTTTAAAGAAGCGGGCGTGCTTTGAAAATCCATCCTACCGCCATTGTCGATCCAGCGGCGCAAATTGGCCCGAATGTGGAAATCGGGCCGTTCTCCGTGATCGGGCCGCAAGCCGTGGTCGGCGATCGAACCGTAATTCAATCGCACGTCGTTATCGAAGGAGAAGTTGCGATCGGCGTCGGCAATTTTATCGGGCACGGCGCAATCATCGGCGCGCCGCCGCAGGATCTTTCGTTTTCGCCAGAACGAAGAACGAAGGTGGAAATCGGAAACGACAACGTCGTTCGCGAATATTGTACTATTCATCGTGGCAGCGCGGAAGGTAGCGTCACGAAAATGGGCGACAAAAGTTTCCTCATGGGCGGTGCGCATGTCGGCCACAATTGCGAGATCGGAAACAACGTCATTATCGCGAACAACTGTCTGCTCGGCGGTCACGTTCGCGTTGACGACGGCGCGTTTCTTGGCGGCGGCAGCGTCTTTCATCAAAACATGCACGTGGGGCGGCTGGTGGTTGCGCAAGGCGGCTCCGCTTTCGGCAAAGATATTCCGCCGTTCGTGATCGCGGCGGAACGCAATTACGTCTTCGGCTTGAACGTTGTCGGACTGCGTCGCGCCGGCTTTAGTTCGCAAGATCGAGATGAAATCAAAACCGCGTTCAGATTGCTTTACACAAGCGGTTTGAACGTTGGCCAGGCGATCGAAAAAGCAGCGACCATGAACTTCGGCGCCGTCGGCCGCGAATTTTTCGAATTTGTGGCAAACGCGAAGAAGCGCGGGATTTGTCCGCTCAAACGCGGCGCTGACGACGAAATGTCGATCTAAGGAGGGGCGCGATTTCCGAGGGTGCCGGCCTATTGAACGGACGGCTCGGAGAGCCGTTTCTACCTGAGACCAAGGAGCGCGAGCATGCGGCCGGTTCTTCCTTTCTCGGCGCGATAAGAATAGTAAAGATCGACATGACAAGCGGTGCAGATGCCGTCGTCATGAATTTCGTGCACGCCTTGGGCGCGGCAGTGTTCAATGATTTTTGCGGCGAAATCGATTTCGTAATGCGGAGGACGAATGCAGGGACTCAGTTGCACGATTAGATCGCGCGGTCGTGATCCGAATTGCGCGTTCATTTGCGTGATAGCATTGGTGACGACACCGAGCTCGGTCCCTTTGCGGCCGGAATGGACAAGACCGATGGCCGGCTTCTTTGGATCGACAATGTAAATCGCGCAACAATCGGCGACATGAATACCGAGCAGAATTTCTCTCCGGTTCGTGATGATTCCGTCGCATCTGGCGAACTGTTTGCCCGATTCAACTGGTCCATCGACAATCGCAATTTTGTTTCCGTGAATTTGTTCCGCGGTAAGCAACGGCCAACTTTCCACGCCAATTTTGCGTCTAATGTTTCGATGGGCGGCTTCGAGTCGTCGCAATGCCTCGGCTTTATCGTGCGAAACGTTAACGCCCGCGATGCGCCTGATGAAACCGTGCCGGCAAACACCGCTCGACTCCAGCGCTGCAAATTGCTCGATCGCAGATTGCTCGCGAGGCGCACGATCGGCCGAGATACGGAGCGAGCCCGGGCTATTTCGATGAGTTTTCGCGACGCTTTCCAGTGGCGGTAGTGCCGCTGCCCGTCTTGTAGATTGTCGATCTTGTCGCGCGAGGCGCGAGCGTATTGAACGATTCCGTGTAAACGCTCTGGGTTCCGGTGACGCGATCGAATTCGGCGAGCGCGGAATTATAACCGAAGAGCGCCTGCAATCGGGTCGACTGCGCGGTAGTCAACTGCACTTGTGAGTTGAGCACATCCAACTGGGTTCCGGCGCCGGCGTCGAGGCGCGCTTTGGCCAGGCGTTCCGCTTCCTGCGCCTGCTCAACCGTTTTTTCCGTGCTTTGAATCAGCTCGCGGTCCTGTTGCAAATTTGAATATGCCTGCTGCACTTCAAGCTCGACCTGCCGAACATCATCATCGTAGGTGATCTTGGCTTCCGAAAGCAGAGCACGCTGTTGCTTGACGCGCCCATAAGTTTCGCCGCTGTCCCAAAGTGCCCAGTTGCCGGTCAATCCGAAGACAAACCCTTTTGAGGTGTCGTTCCAATTGGTGCTGATAGGCGAACTGAATATTTCGTAACCGCCGCTGGAAGTGAAGTTGGGCAAAAAGCCGCCCAGCGCCACGTGCACTTGTTCGATTGCGTTCAACACGTTTGCCCGTGCCTGTTTTAAAAACGGACGGCGCTCTTTTCCCAGCTCAATTGCCGCGGTCAGCGGCACCTCTCGCGGGACGTAGGTCAGTTCGCCCACAACCTCGAGCGGCGGGCCTGTACCCCGGAGAGGATCGAAATCGAGGCCCAATGTTTTAGCGAGCGTAAGTTGCGAAATGCGATAGGCGTTTCGCGCGGAAATCAGGTTTGGGATTTGATTGGAGAGAGCGACCTCTGCTTGCAGAACATTGAATCGCGGAACGGTGCCGGCTTCGAAACGATTTTGCTGATCTTTGAGCTGGCTTTCCAAGAGGTGGACGGCTTCCTCCTGCACCGTAATCAGCGCGCGATTGAGGATAACTTGATAGAACTGCGTTTTCACCGTGGCGATCACCTGATCGACAGTATTTCGAAACGCAAAATAAGCGCTGTCTCGCTGGAAGAAGGTGCCGCGAATCGCGCGGAAAGTGCTGTAATTAAAAACTAATTGCGTGCCGGTGATGCGGATCGCATAGGCGGTGTCCGTCCGGCTGGTGCTGGTTCCACTGCCGCCTCCACCAGTGCCGCCGCCAGTTAAATCAGTTCCTCCGGTCGTGCTACTGAATGAGCTTCCGCCGAGCTTTGGATCGGTCCATGTTAGATCCGCTCTCGGAGTGATATGCGGCAACGCCTGTGCGCCGATTTCCAAGACCACGCCTTTGGTCCGCTCGATCTCCTGTTTTGCCCGCAGAATATCTGGGTTTTGCTGAAGCGACGTGATGATCGCTTGATCGAGTGTGAATCGGCGAGTAGCTCGCAGACTGGCGCTGGTGCGCGCGCGTTCCGGGGCCGCCAGCACGAGAGCTCCTTGGACAAGCAGTCCGGTTGCAATTATGAGAACAAGACAATTTCGCATGAAGAATGGCCCCGGGATATTAGATGCGTGGAGTTAGCGCACGGATTCAACAGATGCGCGCTTTTTATCCTTCTCTGATAACACTGCCGCCGAACGAACGACAATCTTTCATTTGGCAGTAATCATAAATTTTGCTGTAAATGTGGAGCCACGCTTTCTGCTCTTCCGGCGTGAGATGTTCCAGGATTTTCATGAGGTTGCCGACCATTTCCTCGCGAATGCGGCGGACCAACGTCGAACCTTTCGCCGTAATACAGACCATCACTTTGCGCCGATCCTCCCGCGCCGCCGAGCGAATCACATAGCCCAGATTTTCAAGCCGGGCCACCAGGCCGCTGGCCGCCGCCGTGGTGTGACCCATTTTTTGGGCGATGGCCGACATGGTCAGCACTTCCTTTTGATCGAGATAGGCGAGAAGAAAAAACTGCGGAAAAGAAACGTTGCCCGGCGCCAGCTCCTTGCACAAATGGAGGACGAAGCAGCGCTGCATTTCGAGCACGATATGGGAAAGGCGCTCGGCATCGGCGCGAATCTGGCTGGGCGGAGTCCGTGCCAACGCAGTGACAATTCCCGTATTCAAGCGGGGTAAACTAAAATGCGTGCCCAACCTGTCAAACCACCTTCCGCCGAAAAGGCTTGCTAATCCCAAAGTTGAACATTGACGGTCGCGCCGCTCTGATGCGATTCGCCAACGGCAAGCCGGAGCAGGGCGTTCGATTGGCTCAAACCGAAAAGTGCGTGCGATTCCTGGCGGCCAAACGGGGCAAAAGTGCCATTCTCGAATTTTCCGCGGATATAATGCACCCGATCGCTGTCGTTCGTTAAATCGGTAATCAACTTTGCCGGCACTTTCGGCAAATCGACCTCGCTCGCACCCATCATTTTCAAAATCGCGGGACGAACGAATTGCAGAAATGTGACAAAAGCCGATACCGGATTCCCGGGCAAACCAAAAACGGCGCAATTGCCAATCCAACCAAACAGAAACGGTTTTCCCGGTTTTATCGCCACCCGCCAGATGTCGATCTTTGCGTCGAGCCCGCGCAAAACTTTTTGCACTAAATCGTGCTCACCGACAGAAACACCGCCGCTGACGATCAGAATCTGTTCCTTGGCGGCGTCTTGAAACGTCTGCCGCAACGAGTCTGAATCGTCTCCACAATGAGTCGATCCGCCGATGGCTCCGCAGTGTTGCAACAAAGATTGCAATAGAAGTGAATTGCTTTCGTAAATTTGGCCGGGCTGAAGTTTTTCTCCGGGCTTCGCCAATTCATCGCCAGTCGAAACAATGCCGGCGCGAACTTCACCGCCGACCGCGATTTCGCCGAAACCTTGCGCCGCGAGCAAAGCGATCGTCGCGCCGCGAACGCGTTCGCCGGTGCTAAGAATTTTTTGTCCTGTGCCGAGATCGCAGCCTCGTTTCCGCACGAATTCGCCAAGGTCAACATCCACATTCACCACTATCTCTGTCCCATCGCACGCGACGTCTTCCTGCATGACAACCGCGTCCGCCCCGGCCGGCATCGGCGCGCCGGTGAAAATTCGGACTGCTTGGCCGGGTGAGACTCGCAATTGTCGATCCAAACCGGCCGGTTGTTCGCCAACCACGAGCAACCGCGCGCCTGATCTGCAATCTCCCGAGATCACGGCGTAACCATCCATCGCCGAGTTATCGAAGTTCGGCAGCGGCAATCGGGCGAAATAATCTTCCGCCGCGTAACAATCCAGCGCCTGCAAGATCGACAGTCGCCGCGCCGGTAACGGCCGGACCGCTTCGAGAATCTTCGCCCGCGCTACTTCCTCGCCAATCATTACCAATCATTTCAATTGGCAATCGGCAATTGGCAACTCCGATAAAATCACGAGCACGCGACAGAGGTCGGTGTTGGCAATCGGCAATTCTTCGTCATATTCTCGCGAATCGATTTTTTGGTGAGGTGGCTGAGTGGTCGAAAGCAGCGCTTTGCTAAAGCGCCGTACCCCAAAAGGGTACCGAGGGTTCGAATCCCTCCCTCACCGCCATGTTGTTGATTCGGCGAATCGCTGAGATACATTACACCACGCGTTCTCGAAAACCGGAGATTCGAACTTGTTCGACCGGTGGGGCGCGTCACGCGCAAGGGTTTAATCCCGCGACGGCGGGATCTCGAGCCGGAGCCAAAGCAATGCTTTGGCAATCCCTCCCTCACCGTTTCCCATTGAACGTTGCACGTTGGACGTTGAATGTTGAGCGTTGACCACTGAACCCGACAAAATTCGAAACTTCATTAACGGCCAATTTATCGAGCCGGTCGGCGGCCGCTATCTCGACAATATCGAACCGGCGACGGGAAAGACGTACTCGCACGTCGCGGACAGCGACGCACAAGATGTCGATCTTGCCGTCGTCGCGGCAGAGAAAGCGTTTGTCGATTGGTCGAAGAAACCGGCGGCCGAGCGATCGAAAATTCTTTTGCGGATCGCCGATCTGATCGAGCGCGATTTGGAAAAGTTGGCGCGCGCCGAATCGATCGACACTGGTAAACCGCTCGCACTCGCCCGCTCACTCGACATTCCACGGGCCGCCAGCAATTTCCGCTTTTTCGCCACGGCAATCCTCCACACCGAGTCGGAGGCGCACGTCACCGACAATGTCGCGTTCAACTATACGCTGCGCCAACCGCGCGGCATTGCGGGTTTGATTTCTCCGTGGAATTTGCCGCTTTATTTATTGAGCTGGAAAATCGCGCCCGCCATTGCAGTCGGGAACACCGCCATCGCCAAACCGAGCGAGCTGACGCCGATGACGGCGTACTTGCTCTGCGAGATTTGCAAAGAAGCCGGATTGCCCAATGGCGTGCTCAATGTCGTTCACGGCACTGGTCCGAACGTCGGCGCCGCAATCACGGCCCATCTTAAGATCAACACGATCTCGTTCACCGGCGGCACGGTGACCGGCAGGAAAGTCGCGGAAGCAGCTGCACCGTTGTTCAAGAAAGTTTCGCTTGAGCTGGGCGGGAAAAATCCAAACATCGTCTTCGCCGATGCCGATCTCGACGCCGCCATCGCCGGCAGTGTGCGCTCTTCATTCGCGAACCAGGGCCAGATTTGTTTGTGCGGTTCGCGCGTGTTCGTCGAGCGCTCCGCTTACAAAGATTTCGTCGATCGCTTCATCGAAAAAGCGTCGAAGTTGAACGTCGGCGATCCGCTGGACGAGAAAACGGAGCAAGGCGCGATCGTGAATAAGGCCCAGCTCGATAAAGTGAAGTTCTATGTCGATCTTGCGCAGAAAGAAGGCGGCAAGATCGCGCTCGGCGGTTCCGCGCCGAAGTCGATCAACGAGCGTTGTCAGTCGGGTTACTTTTTCCAACCGACTGTCATCACCGGTTTGCCGGTTTCATGCCGCACCAACCGTGAGGAAATTTTCGGGCCGGTCGTTACGATCACGCCGTTCGACAACGAAGAGGAAGTGATCGGCTACGCCAACGACACCGATTACGGCCTTGCCTCAAGCGTCTGGACCCAAAACTTAAATCGCGCACATCGCGTCGCCGAAAAAATTCACACCGGGACGGTCTGGGTAAACTGCTGGCTCGTACGCGACCTGCGCGTCCCATTCGGCGGAATGAAACAAAGCGGCGTCGGCCGCGAAGGTGGCGAAGAAGCGTTGCGATTCTTCACCGAGCCGAAAAACGTCTGCATCGCAAAGTAGGGCGAATCGAAGAGCCCCTCATCGATTACCCATTTTCGGAATTCGTAGAAG
>WNFX01003189.1_pt1 | contig 16402 bp, 16 predicted proteins | sample 5400111 | NCBI WGS metagenome assembly WNFX01 (sample SAMN13153363, study PRJNA577476) | soil metagenome | isolation source: 40 cm soil or saprolite under grassland replicate 1 | place: USA:California | collected 2016-06-15 | reverse complement strand
ACGCTCTCCGGCGTGCAGGCGGTGGTCGAGATCGAAAGCGACGGGGCCACGTTTAAGGCGCGCTGCGATCATCCTCGCGGTTCGGCCGAGAACCCGCTGTCGCGCGCCCAGATCGAGGGAAAATTCCGCACCTATGCGGACGGCGTGCTCAGCCCATCCGCCATCGCGGGCACGATCGACGCCGTCGGCGATCTGGAAAAGCTCGGCTCGGTGCGAAAACTCATGGAGATGCTGCGCGCGCCGCGGCGCGCTCAGGCCGAGCGCGCGACGCTGGCCGCGACCCGCGGTTAGCCGAGACCGTGCGGCTTGCGACCTCTCCCCGCAAGCGGGGAGGAGGGAATCCGACCGAGTCTGTGGCGCCGTTATTCACCGAGCTCACGCCGCACGCACTAGGCTGCCGCCACCGGCGCTGGTACGCTCACGCTACCCATCGCGCCCACGACCACGCGGGCAAGAAAAAACATTTGGAGGAGCGCCGATGACGAGACGCACGCTACTTGCGGCGCTGACGAGTGCGGCGCTGCTCTCGGCTGCCGCTCCCGGCACGGCGCAGACGGGAGACGAGTTTCCCAACCGTCCCATCCGCATCATCGTGCCGCAAGCGGCCGGCTCCGGGGTCGACCTGCAAGCGCGCGTTCTCGCGCAGAAGATGGGCGAGCTCTGGGGCCAGCAGGGCGTCGTCGACAATCGTCCGGGCGCCAATGCCATCATCGGAATGGAGGCCGGCGCCAAGGCAGCGGCCGACGGCTACACGCTGATCTACGCGCCGGTGAGCGCGGTGACGACGAACGCCTTCATCTACAAGAAGCTGCCCTACGACACGTTTCGCGACTTCGTCCCGATCACCCAGACCACCGCCAACCCGCTGGGCGCCGTGGTCAATCCCGCGTCCGGGATCAAGTCGATCAAGGATCTCGTCGAGCGGGCCAAGGCCCATCCCGGCCAGGTCAACTATGGTTCGTTCGGCATCGGCAACATGACCCACTTGATGGGCGTGTTATTGTCGATCACCGCCGACATCAAGATGACGCACGTGCCCTATCGGGGACAGACGCCCGCGATCACCGACGTGATAGCCGGACAGATTCCGCTCGCATTCACCACCACGGCCGGCGTGACCGATCTGGTGGAAACGGGAAAGCTCGACCTCATCGCCACGTTCGGGGCGCAGCGCGATGAGCAGTTTCCCAACACGCCGACCCCGACCGAGGCGGGCTACCCGAGCGTGGTCGTGGTCGGCTGGAGCGGGTTGCTGGCGCCGGCCGGCGTGCCGCCGCACATCGTCGGCAAATTGCACAGCGGCATGGTGAAGGCGCTGGCCATGCCCGACGTCAAGGACGCCATATTGAAGCAGGGCTCGAAGGCGGTGAGCAGCAAGAGCCCCGAAGAATTCGCGCGCTACATCAAGTCGGAATCGGAGAAATTCTACCCCGTCATCAAGGCCGCCGGCCTCGAAGGCTCGCAGTAGAGCGGGATGTCCTACGTCAAGAAGACCCATCGCTTCGGCCTGTTGACGCCTTCCTCCAACACGGTGCAGGAGCCGGAATTTTCCGCGGCGCTGCCGCCGACCGTCTCGCTGCACACAGGGCGCGTGGCCTACCGCGACATCACCCCGCAGGAACAGGATCGCTGCGTCTTGGAGCTCGAAAGCGAGAGCCGCAAGCTCGGCGACGCCGAGGTCGACGTCATTGTTTTTGCAGCGACGGCCCCCACCCTCGCCAAGGGCAAGGGCTACGACCGCGAGCTGATCAAGCGCATGGAGGATGCTTCGGGCCGGCCCGCCACCACGGCGGCGACCGCGTTCGTCGACGCGCTCACGCGGCTCGGCGTCGAGGCGATCGCCATCGGCGCACCGTGGAGCAAGACCATGGACAAGCCCATGGTCGACTTCATGGAGATGAGCGGTTTCAAGGTCGTCCATAGCGAGGTGATAGGGTTCGTGGCTTCGATCGAGCTCGGCCGGACCGGGCCGGAGGCGGCCTACGAGCTCGCCCGCCGGGTCGACCGGCCGGACGCGGACGCCGTCATCATGCCGGGCGGAAATTGGCCGGCCATGAGCGTGGTCGAGCGGCTGGAGCGCGAACTGGGCAAGCCGGTGCTTGCGAACAATGCCGTCAGCCTGTGGGCGGGTCTGCGCCTCATCAAGACCGGCGGCGGCATTTCCGGCTACGGCCGGCTCCTTCGCGATCACCTCCCGCATGAGTCGTGAGGCGGGTGAGCTTCATGAAAATCGTCATTCCGGATGACTATCAAGACATGGTCGATCAGCTCGAATGTTTTTCGCTGATCCGCCATCACGACGTCATACGCTATCGTGAGCCGGCGCGCGATTTGACCCAGCTCGTCGAACGCCTTTGCGATGCCGACGTCGTCGTCTCGATACGCGAGCGCGTCGAATTTTCCCGCGCGCTGCTCGAAAGGCTGTCGAAGCTCAAGCTCATCGCGCTCGTCGGCCGCAATTCCAAGATGATCGACTTCGCCGCCTGCACCGAGCTCGGGATTGCGGTCGCGACCGGCAAGAGCAATTCGCCGGTTGCGCCGGCCGAGCTCGCGCTTGCATTGATCGTGGCGTCCCGCCGCAACGTGGCGCTCGAAGCCGAACGCATGAAGCGCGGCGAATGGCCCTGCACGCTGTCGCACCGGCTGCGCGGATCGACGCTCGGCATTTTCGGCCTCGGCGCCATCGGGCAGTTGGTGGCGCAGGGCGGCCGCGGGCTCGGAATGGATGTCCTGGTCTGGGGCCGAAAATCCTCCCTGGAGCAAGCGGCCGCCGCGGGATATGCGAGCGCCGCAAGCAAAGAGGCGCTGTTCGAGCGGTCCGACGTGTTGTCCTTGCATGTGCGCCTCAGCCGCGACACTTGTGGCATCGTCGGTGCGGACGATCTCGATCGGATGAAGCCGACGGCATTGATCGTGAACACGGCGCGGGCCGAGCTCATCGAACCGGGAGCCTTATTGGGCGCGCTGCGCAAGGGTCGGCCCGGCTATGCCGCCGTTGACGTTTACGAACACGAGCCGATCACCAACGCAAATCATCCGTTCTTGTCCATGCCGAACGTCCTCTGCACGCCCCATCTCGGCTGGGCCGAATGGACGAACTTCGAGCTGTATTTCCGCGAGGCGTTCGAGCAGATCGTCGCGTATCAGCACGGCCTTCCGATGCGGCTCGGAAATCCCGGGGTGCAACCGCGACATTGAACTTCCGGTCGACAATGGCACTGAACGGACGAGGTCGGTTTTCGCGGATCTCCGCGTGGAGAGCAACACGGACTGAGCCTAAGCGATGACGCCGCGTCTGGAGGCAACCTCAACTATGGCCTAGCAACCGGCGCAAATCGCCATGATGCGCTTCAATCGCTGGCTCTCATCTTCTTCTTTTTCTCGCCGTTTCTTCGAAGAAGAAGCCTTGGGAAGCTCAATTTGATTTGCAGTCGTCTCGCTATCCTCAAGGGCTCCTATTTCGTCAAAGTTTTTGAAAGCCGACTTCGCGGGCCTTTGCGGAAGCGTAATCGAAGAGGTCTCCGGCGCAGCATCTGCCGTAACAACAGGTGCTGTAACGCTAGGTGCTGTGGCGGTAGATGCTGCAGCGCTCGATGCCGCAACGACAGGTGCAGGCGCGGCCTGTGGCTGCTTGGCCGGTTTTGCTTTGTCCGCGAACACCACCGCGCTCGGCAAGAAATCATAATTCACCGCATAAGCCGAGCCCGGCAGCACGCGCCTCTCGAGCACCCCGGGGCCGCCGCGGGGACCTATCCGGTAGTTCAAGCCGACGCGTACGATATTATCGCGATATGCGGCGGTCTCTGCCGCAATCCCCACGCCAAGGAAACCGGGTATCGCTACACTTGAAGTGACATCGTTGGCCTCGATGTGAAGATACTCGAGTCTTGCCGACCAATTGCTTGATAACGCGACATCGACACCGGCGCCCGCCGTCCATCCGAGCGAGGTATTCGACAGCGGCGGAAAACTTGCGGTCACTCCCACGGCCGGCAGGGTCAAATCGTCTCGCGCGTTGACAAGGGCGCCACCCGCGGTCACGTACGGCATCAGCCAGTCAAAGGCCAAACCGACGCGAGCCCGTCCCGTTGTGAGCGATCGGATCTTCACGCCTAGGGCGCTGTCCTGCTGCCCTGACCATTGCGCGTCAACCTCGGCGCCGAAGACGACCATGCCGGCCTGCCAATTAAAACCCATTTGACCGCCAGCGATCGCGCCGCGGAGCTTCCCGAAGCCAATCAAACTTGTCCCGCTGAGCTCGTTCGGGCCGGCTCCAAGTGGCGTCGTCGTCCCGCCCGGCAATCCACCGCCAATTACAACAGTTGATGAGCTCTGTGCCCAACCGTAACCGGCGTTGACTCCAAAATAGAGGCCCGTCCATTCGACGGCCGTGAGAGGGCCCGACGGATAGAGCTGCGGTCCCATCAGCGGCCAATCGGCGGCGAAGGACACCCCGGCCGTCAATGAAGTGGCAAAAAACGCGATCACCACTCGCTTTTTCATCGCCACGCCCCCTGAGACTGACTTGTATTCTAGATGAAGGATCAATTCTGACGGTGATAGATTTGCCACACCTCAGCGGAAAACGGGGGGACTGAAACTTGCTAATTTCGCCGGCCAAATCCTAGGCCTCGCAACGACTTCCCGACGCGGCCATAGGGTTGGCGTCCGAGCAGCTCAACAAACAGGTGCACGGAGGGGCAGAAGAGAGCAACTTCTCCGAGTGTCACGATTCGTTGGCGCAGTGCCTGCGGCATTTCTCCTTTGAGGTACGTCGGTCGCACTTGCGGCGTGCAATCAAAAGGGACCGCCTCGGCAAGGCGAAGCGGTTGCTTGCCGCCAGCGCGCGAAATGGGCATTGTTCCACTTGGAAACGCGACCATCCGGATCATGGCGGCTCAGGGAGTGCTCGATGTCGCCTGATACTCTTCCCCCGATCACCCTCATCCTGATCCCTGCCTGGGCCCGCCGGCCGCACAGCTCCGGCTGGCGCTACGGGCCCTCCGGCGCCCTCGGGGTCGTTTTGAGCACCGTCCTCATGCTCTTGCCGTTCGGCCACACCTAGCGACGCACATCTGCCTTCGTGCGCCTGCGCGCTGATCCTCTTCCACGAAACCAGGAGCTGACCATGGCAATGCTCGACGACGTGCTCGGAGCCGCCGGCTCAGGCGCCAAGAACCGGACTTGGGCGCTCCGGAGGCGGCGCAGGGGCAAGCTGGGCGTCGATCCGTCGTCGATCGGCATGTCCATCGGCAGAGTCGTGACTGCGGCCCTCATCTGCGCCAGCGCGGTCCTGATGATGTCGGGTGCGGCGAGCGCCAAGGCGAGCAAAGCCAAGGCGAGCGCCGCGCCAGCGCTCGATGCGCAAGCCGTCAATGCGGCGGAGCTGTCGGCACCGTCCGGCAAGGGACGCGCGCGCCCGCCCAGCGCGGCCGCGCTCATCAAGGCCGAGATATTGCTCGATCGCGCCGGCTTCTCGCCGGGCCAGATCGACGGCAAGACCGGGAGCAACTATCAAAAGGCTGTCGCCGCGTTTCAGGACGGGAACGGAATCAAGCCGAGCGGCAACCTCGACCCGCAAACCTGGGAGCGCCTGACGGCGACATCCAGCGACCCGGTGCTCGTCGAATACGAAATTCAGCCAGCGGACGTGAAGGGCCCTTTCAACAAGACCATTCCGCCGTCTAAAAAAAGGCGGAGCTGAAGAACCTCAACTTCACCGGCCCGCGTGAGCTGCTCGCCGAAAAATTCCACATCGACCCGGGTCTATTGACGCGGCTCAACCCCAAGGCGTCGCTCGAAACCGCCGGCACCAAAATCATGGTGCCGAACGTTGCGAAGAAGCCATCGGAGGCGAAGATCGCAAAAGTCGTGGTGGACAAATCCCAACGCACCGTTCGCGCATTGGGCGGCGATGGAAAGCTGATAAGCTTTTACCCGGCGTCGGTCGGCAGCGAGGAGCGGCCCGCCCCGAGCGGTACGCTGCCCATTCGTTCCGTGGTGGAGAATCCAACCTATAACTACACACCCAAGCTCCACTTCAAGGGCGTGAAGACGCAAAAGCCCTTCACCATCGCCGCCGGCCCCAACAATCCGGTTGGCAATACCTGGATCGATCTCGGCGACGGCTACGGCATTCATGGCACCCCGGAGCCGCAGAAGATCGGCAAGGCCGAGTCGCACGGATGCGTGCGCCTCACCAATTGGGACGCTCAGGCGCTAGGAAAAATGGTCCACAAAGGAATCAAGGTCGATTTCATCAACTAATCCCGGGAGCGGACGAAACGAGGGTTGGCGCCCGGTCAGTGTGCCGCGGCGTCGCGGCGCAGGTCGCGCCGCAGGTCGGAATCGGAGACGAGCGGCGGCTTGTCGCCGAAGCGCGCGCGATAGACCTGCATGTTCTCCATCACCCGCTGCACATAGTTGCGGGTTTCCATGAACGGGATGCGCTCGACCCAGTCGATGGGATCGACCTTCGGGTCGCGCGGATCGCCGAAGAGCGCCATCCAGTCCTGCACGCGCCCGCGCCCGGCATTGTAGCCCGCGAACGTCAGGATGTGGTTGCCGCGATAGTCCTGTAGCAAGCCGGCGAGCTCGGCGGCGCCGACCTGCAAATTGTACGGCGAGTCGGTCCTCAGGCGCTTGAAGTCGTACTTGCAGCTGAAGCGCTTGCACGTATCTCGCCCGGCTTCCGGCGTGACCTGCATCAGACCCATCGCCTGCGCGTGCGACCAGTCGGACGGATCGAACGCGCTCTCCTGGCGAATGATGGCAAACAGCATCGAATTGTCGACATCGATGCCGGGGCCGATCGGCGAATAGCGCGGCACGCCAACGGTCGGAAACGCGTAGTAGTCGAGCGGCAAGCCGCGCGCGAGCGCGCCCTTGCCCATGTGCAGCATGCCGCGCGCGTCCTCGTACTGCTCCGCCAATTCGCCGAGCGCGGACAACGTGCCGGCGTCGTTGCTCGACTCCCCGATGCTGGCCATCAGCGTGATGACCAGCTGGCGTTCCTTGAGCGCGTAAAGGATCTCCAGCGCGCGCACGAGCTCGAGCCGTACGGCCTCGGCCTCCTTGTCCGGCTTCGGCGGCGGCGGCGCCAGCGCGAGCGCCGGAAGTCCCAGCTTCGCGCGGGCGAGCTGTCCGTAATAAGCGGCCGAACCGCGCGCCGCCGTCTCATACTCGGCGCGCGCCCGCTCCGGCTGGTGCAACGCTTCCGCCACGCGCCCGAGCCAGTAGTGAGAGCGCGCGTGCGAGGTCGGATGGCGGGTCACGTCCTGGATGCGCGTGAAGTGGGTTGCCGCAGTTTCCGGGTCATCGAGAAAGCGCAGCGCGATCCAGCCCGCCATGAAATGGCGCTCGATGCGCGAGTTTTCTTTGGTCGGCTCGGCCCCCTCTGCCACCACCCGATAGGCCGAGCGGGCGTCGCCCATGTCGAGCAGCTTGCGCGCCATGATGCGCCGCTCGACCCACCATTCCTCGCCATCGGGAACCTGCGCGGGGTCGCAGGGCGCGGACAGCAGCACCTGCGCCGCCTCGGCGATCTTGTTTTCGTGGCGCAGAACGTGCGCGTGCGCGAACAGATAGCCCGGATCTTGGCGTGCATCGGCCGGTACGGCGTCGAGCAGTTTCCTGACATTGCCGGCCTTGCGGATGAGCGCGACGCGCGCTTGCGCGATCGCGAGATCGGCGCCGCCGAGCCGGCGCGCCATCCGCAACGCCGCTTCAGTGTCGCCGGCGACCAGCCGCTTCTCCATGCGCGCCTTGTGATCGGCGCGGCTGAGAAACTCGGAATAGCGCTCGAGCCCCTGCTTTTCGACTTCGGCGGAGAGCGTGTGGTAGCGCCAGGCCTCGCGGATCAGCGGCTTGGCGCCTTCGGTGTCGCCCTGCGCGATGAGCGCGCGCGCCAGCACCAGGTGGCCCGTGCCCGACTGGGGCGGCGAGTCTTTGAAGAAGCTCAAGACCTGCGCCGGCTTGGGGTTCTCGTTCCAAAGCATCGCCTCCGCGCGCTTGCGGAACATGGTGAGGTTCGGCCAGCCCGGATTGGCGGCGATGAAGGCGAGAAAGCGCTTGCTGTCGGCGCCGCTGTGGTCGCTGCGCAGGATCATCCACTCGACGAGCTTGCGCGCCACCGGGTCGGAGATCGTGGCGGCAACCTCGGTCGCCTTGCTGGCGCCGCCGTGGCGCAGCGCCTCGATGGCGCTCTTGACCTGCGCGATTTCGGCCTGCGACGTCTGGGGCGCCGGCCCCGGCGCCAGCGGTATCTGCGGCACCGCGGATTTGGAGGCCGATTTATCGTCCTTGGACTTGCGCGCGGCCGCCTTCTTTCCCGCGGACTTCGCGACCTTACCCCCGGCTTTCGCCGTCGCGGCGGACGAGCTTTTGCCGCCGTGAGTGGTCCTGGCCGCAGCGTATTGGCTAACGGCGAACAGACTCGCGCAAGCGAGTACAGCAACGAGTGCTGACCGGTTTCGTCGTGTCAATTTTGCTGATCCCCAATCCCGGCGGATTACTGCGCTCCCCAGCGTGGTAATCACGCGCCCCCACTTGACACCGCCTATGCTACCCACGATTTGGGCGGAAAAGCGATGCCGAGATGGCAATTCATGGCCCCAAGCCGATGCATGCGCGCGATCCGCACCCACACGTGCTCGTCAATCGAGCGTTTGCCGCATGACCTCAATACCCGGCCGTGAGCGGACGACGCGGGTTCTTAGAAGTGCTATTGCACAGCCTCTCGTTAGAGTGTGCAAGCCAACCGAGTGCGGTCCGCCGCCTGCTGGGTCGTTGGTGACGGACGCGACAGGGCCCTAGGCAAGAAACCCCATGTCCAACGTGAGGCGGCGAGAGTTCATCCTGCTGCTGGCGGCGCGGCGGACGACTGGGCGCTCGCGGCGCGCGCGAGCGTCCCTGCGCGACGATCGCGTGGTGGCTACAGCCATGAATCGTTGGCGGCCGATCGCGGCCCTCGCGGCCATAGTCCTGTTCAGCAGTTTGCTGGCATGGGGGGCCGAGGCCCGCGTCTTGGTATGCTGGTGGGAGTATCCGGGTCGGATGTGCACGATCATCAAGTCCGCGAAGGCGACGCTACGATCGGAGTGGGCCGGCAACGGTCATCGCCGAGCGCCGCCCCGATGCCCGCGCGGATTTTGGGCCGTCTGTGGCGAGTGTCCCTGCTAGGCTTCGGATTCGAGGCAGCGAGGTCAGCGAGTGGATCCGGCCTGGACCGATGCGCGCATGCCGGCGTCGGCCGCTGAGAACCTATCACCCTCTCGCGCTGCGAGGTTGATGCCTCACCGCACTTCGAGATGCCCCTCACCTTGGAGCGTCGCCAGATCGATGCGGGCGACACAGGTGACTCCAACATAATCGAGCGTCAGGTCCCCCACGACTCTGATCTCGGCAGACCCATTGTCGCTCTCGATCGCGCGCAAGTCGGAGCGGCTCCGGTCGATAGGCACGCCAAGTTCAGTGCCCCCTCGCGTGTCGGTGAATTTGATGCGGACATGACCGCTCGCGATGGTTTCCTTCAAGGCCGCGCGCGTTTTTTCGCGCAGGCTCGCTTCGACCGGATGGTCGCCTTTGCAGAGAAATTGCACTAGCTCGCTCACTCCGCCCCTCCTCGTCGATCGGTCGTTTTCGCAGGTACCGTTTGGAACCGCTTGCGCCAGTTGGTGTCAAGCCGACCAGGCCTAGGCGCGTGACGATTCGTAGGTGAAGGGCAACAGATTTCAAGAGCGAACAAAAATTGAACGCAGATCGACGGGCCACGGGAGCTGCTGCCCACAGTGCTTGCCACCATGGTAACTTAGGCCGCTAGGGGGCTGGCGGGTAGCCGAGGGCCACCACGATTTGTGACGCGACTGCGACTCCAATTCCCGCACTCAGCAGCAGTGCCGTACCCGCGACCACGTAATGCAGGTCGCTCGGGCTCTTATGCCAATACCGCCTGCGGGTCCAAGCTCGCAGGATCCACGCCGTCGTCCCGACGCAGAAGAGAACGGCCGCGAGATAGATTGAAACAACCACGAGGGTCATGCCGCACAGACCAAGCGAATCTCGTTAGATGGTACACCGCAGCGAAAGCCGCGACCATGCCGATCCGCCGAGGCCACCATTTCGTAGGTCTGAAGATAGTCCTCGGGCGCGAGTCGTCCGCGCGAAAACAGACCTCATCGCTCGCAATCGCGAGCCCAAAAATGCAGAAGGAACGCTCTGACGAATGGAAGCATCCTCGGTTTGAAATCGGAAGGCGCGCGAACAATGTGAACGTCGGAAAGTTCAGGCAGGGCCTCGTCTTTTAGATGGTCCAGAATGCTCGCGCGCATCTCGGTCGCGGACTTGCGGAATCGGAATACCTTGATGAGCGCGACACTCTGGCCCGCGAGCACAACCATCCACGGATCAGCTGTAGTGCCGTCAACGCTGAGACCGGTTTCCTCGGCAATCTCCCGTCGGACATTGCGATCGAAGTCGACACGGCCGCAGACAACATCCCGCGGGTCGGGCATGCCGGCCGGAAAGTAAATCCCTCCGGCACCGGCGGTGTGGGCATTCATGACGCCCAACACGAACGCGCTGTCGCAGGATAGCAACGCCCCCATCGCGAAGCACGCCCGGACGTCGCGGTCGGGAAAACCCCAATCACGCCAAGCGATGAAACTTGCGTAGTCAGTCTCGAACAAAGTGCCCCGCAGCATGGTGTCCGAAATCTCAAAATCGCGCAGCACCAGGACGCGCCCGTTCCACAATTGGGGCTTCGCGCGCCGCAAATGCGTGAAATAGTCTTCGATCTCGGTGCGCCGGTCGGCAGCGAACGACCATGGCAGGGGAGAAACAAGGAAATCCAAGCGCTGAACGGGAATGATATCGATGTCCGTCATTTTGCATTTTCGGCGCTGCATAGCGCTCCCTAGGAGTTCGATCCCGGCTCGGTCAGCGCCCGCTCGAAGGCCCCCACGGCGCTGGTGCCCCGCAGCAAGCCTCCCGTCGAGACGTCGTTCGCTCCCTGCGTCAGGAACAGAAATTCGATCTTACCGCAATTGACCGAAAAACGTGATCGATGCCAGTCTCATGCCGCGACGACCATCCCATTCGCTACGAATGCGGCCCACAGCGCCTGCCTCGGCTCGCTCAGCTCAGGGAAGTTCGACGCGAGGCTCATGATGACCGGCAGCGACGCCGAACTCGGCTTCGTCATCACGGCTTTCGAGTTGTTGCTCGAGGTCGACCGCGCCTTACCGGCGACGCAAGGGGCCGAGGAAGAATGGTCGAGTTGACGGAGCAATCAAATGATTTGGAGAGTCGGGAAGGTCGAGAACATCGACATGGGATCGGGCTTCATTCCCAGTCCCGGATTCACGATTCAACAAGACGGCCGATCGCCCTCGCTGACGATAATCTTCGAGGACCTGAAAACTGCCGAGCAATGCGCTTCGTCGATGCGCGAAATCATCGACAAGGCGACGGCGATCAGGGGCTGCGATTAGCGGCTCTTTCCAGGCGCTGCGTGCGGGACGAGGACCCGAGACGGCGTCAACGCCCCTCTTATCCGGGACGTTAGCGGGTGCGCGGCGCAATGAAGAGCCCGGCGCCGATCGGCACGGCCAGGGCGCTGCATATTTGACCAAATTGCTCTTTTGCACGCCACGGCGCGGTGGCCGGCCCGTCGTCAGCAATGCCGGGAGGGTGTCCCTGTCTTGCGCCCGCGGCATTGCGGAGGGCGCGATGGACCTTACATAACGGCTTGAGCCGGAAACGGAGGGATCCCCCGATTGACTCCATGAGCGCCAAACCGCAGCAGCTTGGTCCATCTGACGTCGGGACGCCGGCATCGACCATCCCGATGGGGCTGCGAATATTGGCCATGACTCTTCGTGCGCTGTTCATCGGGGCGCTCGTGGTCGTGACCGTGCGCGTGAGCAGCCCCCAGAGCGAGACCCTTTCGTCCGTCTACGAGACCCCCGGCGATCTGATCAGGCTTGCCCTGGGATTTGCGGTGTGTCTGTGGATCGTGCTCCATCTTTTCATGCTTCCCAAGGACGCCGAGGGATATCGGACCTGGGTCTACCTCGGCCTTGTGGTCGTCCCGATCGCATTGGCGATTGCCTTCGCCATCTGGTGACGTGCGCCCGCAACACGCGCGTCTCTTTCGGGGAAGAGAGCGGTCATGCGGCGGACGTCGCTGCAATGGCTGGGTTTGACGCGAAACCGAACTCGCACGTGCTGCTCGCTGCGACCCATCAGGTCAGGTACGTCTTGTTATCGGCGCCCAGTGCAGGCGCGGCGATTGCCGCTGCGGGGGCTGCGCGAAAGTCGGGATCGAGCGGCACCGGGAGCGCCGGCATGGTCGCCCCCTCGGGATTGGTGAGCACGTGGCCGAACACGCCACGCGCCATGTAGTGCGGGTCCGTCAATGCGTCACCGAGGCTCGCAACGATGGAGCAGCAACAATCTTTGCCGGCGAAACGCGAGCGCCAGACGTCTGCTGTCTCGGTCGCAATGATCGTGGCAATACGAGCTTTCGTCGCCGCCGGATTTTTCTTATCGTCACGAAACTCAGGCTCGAGACCCATGAGGTCGCAGAACGTCTCCCAGAATTTCTGTTCGAGCGGCGCAGCCGCCACCACTCTGCCGTCCTTGGTGGGATAGAGGCCATAACGGGGCGAGCCGCCGGTCACGTAGCCCGCCCCATTTCCCGGCCAAGTGCCCGCGACGAGACCCTGACCGATCGCCCAGAACATGAGCGGGAACAGATTTTCCGCCATCGCCACATCGAGGTGGCTCCCGCGTCCCGTCCGGCGACGCTCCTCGAGAGCCAATAAAATGTTCATCACAGCCGGGTATGCGCCGCCCGCGATGTCCGCGATCAGCGTCGGCGGCAAGACCGGCCGCGACGGATCGCCCATCGACAGCGCCAGCAGACCTGCATCGCCGATATAGTTGAGGTCATGGGCGGCAACGTCGCGTTTGAGACCACTTTGCCCATATCCCGAGATTGAACAGTAGACGACCGTGGGATTGAGCTTGGTCACCGAGTCGTAGTCGAGCCCGAGCCGCGCCATGACGCCGGGTCGGAATTGCTCGACGATGACATCCGCGCGTTGCACCAAGGGCTGCAGCCGGGCCCGTTCCGCGACGTTTTTCAGGTCAAGGGCGACACTGCGCTTCCCGCGATTGAGCAGCGCGAAGCCCACGCTGTCGTGCCCCCATTTGGTCGCACGGCCGCGCATCTCCTCGCCGCGTGGCGGCTCAATCTTGACAACCTCCGCGCCGGCCTCGGCCAACAGCAGCGTCGCCAGTGGCCCCGGTAGCAAGGTCGAGAAGTCGAGGACAAACAGACCTTCAAGCGGCCGCATCGCACGTTCCCTGTTTTGGAGAGAGGGGCGGTCTTTATCGTGCAGATCAATTTGCTTTGGAAGAGCCGGCACAAGTCTGCTCTGCAGCCATCGCGCGTTCTGCGCTGGCCTTCCGCAACGTGGGGCATATGGATAGCCTATGCGGTGCCGACCGGAAATCAGAAATCGCAGCGACGGTGAAGGGATGTCCAAGGACAACACGACGGTAGGGTTCGTCGGGCTGGGCACCATGGGCGGCCGGATGGCCGCCAACGTGCAAAGAGCCGGCTTCAAGCTCCTCGTCCACGACCTGCATAGGCAGGCGGCCAGCCATCATCTTGCCGCTGGCGCCATCTGGGCAGACAGCCCGCGGGCGCTCGCAAGGGAGGCCGACGTCATCTTCTCCTCGTTGCCGGAACCGAGCGATGTGGAGGCGGTCGCGCTCGGGCCGGACGGCCTCATCGCCGGCATCAAGCCCGGCGCCGCCTATTTCGACCTCTCGACCAATTCGCCGAGCGTCGTGAAGAAGCTCAACGCTGCCTTCGCCGAGAGAGGCGCGCACATGCTGGACGCGCCCGTGAGCGGCGGCCCCGCAGGGGCAGCATCCCGCAAGCTCGCGATCTGGGTCGGTGGGGACGAAAACGTCTTCAACCGGCACAAGGCCGTGCTCGACGCCATCGGCGACAAGGCCGCCTATATCGGGCCGATCGGCAGCGCCACCGTGGCCAAGCTCGTCCACAACATGTCGGGCTATGCAATCGTCTGTGCGCTTGCCGAAACCTTCACCATGGGCGTGAAGGCGGGCATCGAGCCGCTCGCGCTGTGGCAGGCGGTGCGCCAAGGCGCGGCCGGGCGCCGTTTTACCTTCGATGCCTTGATCGACCAGTTCCTGCCCGGCAAGTACGATCCGCCGGCCTTCGCGCTCAAGCTCGCCCACAAGGACGTTTCGCTCGCCAATGCGCTCGGCCGCGAGCTCGGCGTGCCCATGCGCATGTGCAATCTCACGCTCGCCGAGATGACGGAAGCTCTCGCGCGTGGGTGGGGCGGCCGCGATTCGCGCTCGGTGATGCTGCTGCAGCAGGAACGCGCGGGCGTCGAGATCGCCGTAGATGCCGAGCGGTTGCGCCTAGCGCTCGCGCCCGCGGTCCCGAAGGACAGCGCAAAGCCCGCCTGATTCTCACGGTTCTGAGATTGCGCGAAACGCAACGACGAGCGTTGGCACCGGTGACGTCATTCGCTCCCTGCGAGACCGGCTTTGCGCACGATGTCGCCCAGGCGGGCGATCTCGGCTTGCACGAACGTCCGCAATTCATCGGGGGCGGCCGAGTCGACCGGGATCAGCCCCTGGCGCTGGATGAACTCTTCGCGAACATCCGGTTCACGCAGAACCACGCGCAGGTCGGCGTGGAGCTTGTCGACGATCGAGCGTGGCGTCTTGGCGGGCGCCACCAGCATCCACCATGACGCCGCGTCGTATCCGGGCACGCCGATTTCGGCGAGCGGCGGCACGTCCGGGATGGCGCCGACGCGTTCTTTCGTCGTCACGCCGAGCATTCGCACCTTGCCGCTATGGGCGAGCGGCAGCGCGAGCGGGATGGGCGAGGTCATCATCGCAATATGCCCGCCGGCGAGATCGTTGAGCGCAGGCTGCATGCCCTTGTAGGGAACATGTTGCATCGGGATGCCGAGCCTCATCTTGAGGAGCTCGCCATTGAGATGCTGTCCGGTCCCGGGGCCGGCCGAGCCGAACGACAGTCCGCCCTGGGTGGAACGCGCCAGCTTGACCAGGTCCTCGATCGAACGCACCGGCAGCGCCGCGTTGACCAACAGAACCTCGGGTGACCTGGCAATCTGCACGATCGGGATAAAATCGGCGAGCGGATCGTAAGGAAGATTCTTGTGCAAGGAGACGTTGGTTGCCATGGTGGTGCTGGCGGCGGTCATGAGCGTATACCCGTCCGGCGCCGCATGCGCGACGAACACCGAGCCGGTGATCGAACTCGCACCCGGCCGGTTCTCGATCACGAACGATTGCCCATAAAGCCGCTCGAGCTTGCTGCCGATCAGCCGGGCGAGGATGCTGTACATGCCGCCGGGCGCGGAAGGCGCAACGATGGTGACGGTGCGGTTCGGATAATCTTGCGCCCGCGCGGCCGAAGCGGCGAACAGGACAAGACCGACGAAGGCCCATAGCGCGGGCCGTGCGCGTTGGCTGAGTGAGCGTGGCGTCATGGGTTTTCGCCGAATTGCGCCATCGTTCTCAAAACTTGATCGGCGAGCCACGGCCGACGGGTTGGATTGACGAGCACGCGCGCTAATCGATCTTGATGCCGACCGCCTTGATGACGGCGCTCCATTTGGCGATTTCCGATTTGAGCAGCTGTCCCAGCTCCTCGGGCGAAGAGCCCTCGGCCAGGTAACCGGTTTGGGCGAGCTTGTCCTTGATCGCCGGGTCGGCGAGAGCCGCGTTGGTGTCGGCGCTGATCTTGCGCACGATCGCAGGCGGCGTCTTGGCCGGAACGAACAGCGCCTGCCACGCCGTCACGTCGTAACCTCGCACGCCCGCCTCGGCGATGGTCGGCACGTCGGGGGCGGCCGCATCCCGCTGCCCGCCGGTGGTCGCCAAAACGCGAACCTGCCCCGACCGCGCGTAGGACAGCAATGTGCCGCTGCCGAAATAGCAGTCCACCCGGCCTGGTATGAGGTCGGTGAAGGCGGGCGAGGCGCCGCGATAAGGAACGTGCGTCATCTGGAGGCCGGCCATCTGTAGGAACAACATCTCGGCCAAGTACGGCGCGCTGCCGGTGCCGGGCGATGCGATCGTGAGCTTGCCCGGACGGGATTTGGCATAGTCGATGAATTCCTTCATCGAATGGGCCGGCGAGGAGTTCGGCACGAACACGAAATAGGCAAGCTGGGTGACGAGCGAGACCGGCGCAAAATCCGTGGTCGGATCGTAGTTCAGCGAGCGGTAGAGGCTGGTATTCACCGCTAGCGACGCGGTGGCGAACAAGACCGTGTATCCGTCGGGATCGGACTGCGGGACGTATTCGTTGCCGATGTTG
>WNFX01004856.1_pt1 | contig 16409 bp, 16 predicted proteins | sample 5400111 | NCBI WGS metagenome assembly WNFX01 (sample SAMN13153363, study PRJNA577476) | soil metagenome | isolation source: 40 cm soil or saprolite under grassland replicate 1 | place: USA:California | collected 2016-06-15 | reverse complement strand
CTTCATTATCTACTTTGCTCGGGGCCAACCAAGTCGAATACACACAGCGGGTACCAAAGGCATGGAAGAGTTTTCTTCGCTAAGCCTCGCGGAACAGCGACAGTGTACAAATGACTTGACGATTGCCGATGGCAATTAAGGACTCCTCTGAGAAATCCATGTCTCAATCAATACACAAAGTGTCCAGTGCAAAGCTGCGTTCGAAGGCTTTACACTTCACCACACGGAAAAAATGGCGTGAGTAGCTGAACCGGAACCACGTTTCGAAGAACGAGGCTCTGTTACTCATCTACAAGAGAGAGCCGAAGACCGGAACCTTCTCGAATCTTGACGCGATCGAAGAAGCACTTTGTTTCGGATGGATCGATGGCTGGTTTAGACCTGTCGATTCCGAACGCAAGGTCCAACGCTATACTCCGAGACGCAAGGGATCTAGTTGGTCAGACTACAATATAGCGCGGGCCTGGAAGTTGCTGGGAGAGAAGAAGATGACTCCTGCCGGTCACGCGAAACTACCAGCTGAGGTCGTTTCAGTATGGACGGGGTACCGGCCGGAGGTATTGGAGGTCCATCCGCGGAATAGAGTGATACGATTCGCAGACGAAGGGACTGATTTTCTTTCAATGGTCAAACGACCAGCACTGACACCTTGAACTTTTGGGCCAAAGATATTCGGTATATTCTCCTCCAGCGTAGAGCGTCGCGAATTCCATGTAGATGACCAAGGGCAGCCCTATGGGAGTTTTGTTCCTCTCACCTTAAATACGATCATGGTCCAAATTGACTCTGAAAAGTGTCGTGATATCTGCCCGCAAAAGGTTGAGTAACCAAGCGGGAATGTTAACGAGCACTGAAACTGCATTATGGAATAGAGGGATCATCAGTTCTCTTGATGAGACGAACGCCATGGTAAACCCAGCTAATTACTCGATGACCACGGTGACCCCTCTGCAACTCTTAGGCCCACTTAACGATGTTGAAAGAAAATACGCGCCATCGAAAATCTTCACAGCCGGCCCGATGAAGATGCCCCTTCCGAAACCGCGGGCAGCTATTATTGGATCAAGAAAAGCTTCAGAACGAGGTCTAGCGACTGCCATCCGCATTGCAAAAACCCTCACGGACCACGGAGTTGTGATAGTAAGCGGGCTTGCTGAAGGTATTGATACGATGGCTCACGAAACGGCCATCTCGGAGGGAGGAAGGACCATTGCGGTCCTTGGAACGCCTTTGAACCATACCTATCCTCAGAAAAACTTGCAGCTTCAAAACGAGATAATGAAGAACCATATTGCAATCTCGCAGTTTCCAATCGGTTATCCCATTCAGCGGAAGAATTTCGTTATTCGAAACAGAACCATGGCTCTCATTTCGAACGCATCAATCATAGTTGAAGCAGGAGACACTAGCGGGTCACTTCACCAGGGTTGGGAAACTCTGAGACTAGGCCGGCCTTTGTTCATCTGGAAGTCAATCGCGAACGACTCGTCATTGAGCTGGCCAGAGAAGATGATGAGATACGGTGCCACCGTTCTCAACGACCCCAAACAGGTCTTGGAAGCACTACCATCATCCAAAGGTCTAAGCGAGATAGTCCTGCAAGTTCCGAAACGTGCGCATAACGCTTCTTGACTACGGGTCACTTCTAAGCTACGTTCCTCGAGGAGAATCGGCAGATATGGACGAGGCAAGAGAACTGATGAAGATGATCAAAGCTGAAAGGTATTTCGGAAACCCGCCCAAGCTGACGTCACAATGGATCGCTGAAACTGTCCGCGATTCCAGAGAACGGCTACCATTTGCTTCATTTTTTCGAGACGACTCTGTCTTGGTTCCTTTGCCGAGCAGTTCATTGATGCAGCGTGACTCTCTGTGGGTTCCCGAACGGATTTCAACCGCACTAGTAAAAGTTGGCTTAGGCAAAGAATCGATCCCGCTTCTTGTTAGAGAAACACCCGTACCTAAAGCAGCCTGGAGCAAGCCCTCGGAGAGACCAAAGGCCAAAGACCGTATTGGATCCATGAGCGTTCAGAAGCGCATCCCCGAGCCCCTCCGGCCCAAATCTTACTAGTTGACGATATCATCACGCGCGGCGCGACCGCGCTAGGGGCTGCAAACAAGCTAGCTGAAGCATTTCCACTTGCACAAATACGAGCCTTCGCCGCGATGAGAACAATCAGCGACCCGTCTGATTTTCAATCATGGTTTAATCCCATCATAGACACAGTTCAATATAGCCCCAATACAGAAGGCACCGTGAGAAGACCACCGTAGACCAAGAACCGAAATTTGCACCATCGCCTTCCGAAAGAACAATTAACATGTTAACCTAGCCTCAAACGTGAAGCCCTTTGGCGTCTCAAGCCGTTGTTAGACAAGTTAATCGTTGGATTGATGCTCACAAGAAGGATCTAGTTGATCTTACCTGCCGCCTCGTCAGTGTTGATACAACTGTTCCTCCGGGTCTGAACTATCCGAAGATCTCGCAGGTTCTAGCTCGGGAGCTCAAGGAACTGGGTGTTACGCCTTCTGTAAGCTATATTCCCGAAGCCACGATTAAGAGAAGGGTTAGCCCTGAGGTCGGACTGAAGGGTCCCCGGCCGAATACCTACGCGACTCTCAAAGGCGAAGGTGATGGGCCGAAGATTCTTCTCAACGGGCATGTGGATGTTGTCCCAGCGGACCCGTCAGGATGGACGAATGACCCGTTCGAGCCTACTATCAGGAACAACCAGATCTACGGGCGGGGAGCGGCGGACATGAAAGGGTCGGACGCTTGTACGATTTTCTCTCTGAAAGCGTTGGTGGAGACCGGTGCAAAATTCTCTGGGTCGATTATTCCGACTTTTACAACCGATGAAGAAGTAGGCGGGTACACTGGCGTCAACTATCTTGTCGATAAACATGTGATCACGAAAGACATCGATTATTGCATTTCCAGTGATAGCGGGATAGAAGTTCTCCATGTCGCAGCCCTAGGAGATTCCGAGTTTGTCATCACCGTCAAGGGCGTGGCGGCTCATTCGGGTCGGGGTTGGACTGGGGTCAATGCTATTGAGGAGGCAGCTGGTTTGATCGAGAAATTGAAGGTTCTTGGTCAGGAGATCGGAAAGAGAAGATCGAAGATTCCGGCGGAGCCGATGTACGGGACAAAGAAGATGCGGCCAGGGCTCTACGTGAACATGATCAAAGGCGGCCTGAAAGGCAACATCATACCAGACACATGTGAGATACTAGTCGACAGACGATTCATACCAGAAGAAAAAGCCGGAATTGTCGAGAAAGAGATCAATAGGGTTGTAAGGATCCGATGCTCACGGATCCCAACCATAAGCTTGTCAAAGTTGTCAGGAAACAAGCGAGAAAGGTTCTGGGACGGGACACACCGCTGGCGGGAAGTCAAGGGTCTACCGATATGGCAGTTGTCACCAACCTAGGCATACCCGTAGCCGTGCTAGGCGCCACACGACAAGACAGCAACATCCACGGAATAGACGAACACGTACGCATAACCGACCTCGTAAGCGTTACAAAAATTCTAGCTCACTCATATCTCGAATTGCTACCAAAGCGTGGGTAATCGGCCATAACCCACTAGCCGATCAATTGCCTAACTCCCCTCGAAGAATTCCTGAACCCTTGTGGTGACAACGAACCCTACGAGGTTTGGATTTCTATGGTTATGGGTCCGTAGTAGTCGTAGTCTGGAGCTTGAAGCCGCATCGATAAGGCAACCCCTCCGAGAGCTGGCACAGAAAGGGGAAGGGAAGGTGAATAGAGGACAAAGCCCTGTGTCTTGAGAGAGATCGAATCTATGAAATGCCCTTGCCAGAGGTCATAATTGACCAATGAGAAGCTGAATCCCATCAGACCATGTCCCCAAGTGAACATAGAGGTATTGACCGTGCGTCGAGAGCCAAACCACGGATTGTCAGGGTTTCCAGGATAAATGTTGAGAGTTACGCCGGTCACCGACACTGTGTGCACAGAGAGTGCGACAGCAGGGACGACAGATACGATCGCCAGCATTAGAACTCCGGTGAGAATTTTATTTGCGAGGCTACCAATGTGCAGACGGTTTCTCTCGCGACCAGCGATCGGCTGAGAGCCAATAGAGGGAGTAATCTCTGTCTCAGCCGCTCCAAGGGCGAGCCCGGGAGAGCGGAAGAAGTAGGTCCGCACGCTGGGTACCAATAAATAGACGAGGATTATTGGTTCGATGAATATTCCCCAGACAAGTATACGAAGGAATGCTTCGCCAACACTGGCTGCCAAAGCCCCTCCGTACACCAGAAAGGAACCTGCCCAAGCCCAACGCTTTCCCTGAAAGTAACCGATTCCACATATGACCCATCCGATGCTGGTGAGAGCTACCAAAGGATACCAAGGATCAGCCTGTGTAACGTTGGTGATTGCGGCAAGGGCTAGTACTGCAAAAGTTCCGACCCCGCCAAAGACTATGCTGAAAAGGCCGAATAGTACTACGTGTACCGGCTTGGCAGGACGTCGCGGGGTGCCCGCCTCGGGGATACTCAACGTCTACTGAACTGGAACGTTACGCGAATAAAAACCTAGATCTTTTCTCCGTTTTATTTAGCGAACTTCTACTTCGTGATCTTCGCTGTCATGTGTGTCCTCATTCAAGGACAGCTGTCTCCGGGCGATTGGAACGACTGCCAGAGATTATCTATGGGTCCAAGGCGGCTCCCCGGGTTGTTGGAAGGGAGTTCGGCTGGGAACCGGTGGAAAGTGGGCGCTCGGGACTGCTCGGGGACGGTGAGGACGATGGTAGTGTTGGTGGTATTGAGCGGGTGGGACGGTTTCGCCTCACCTCTACAGTGTAGAGTGCTGCAAGCGTGACAACTGTTGCCAGGAGCATGACGGTGATGGCGAACCCCCAGGTTTGCCAGATACTTGGAGGGGCGGCCGGGAAGAAGCCAGCAGCTTGCAATAACTGCCGGGATTTTGTGAGGTTGAAACTGTACGGGGTAAGAGCCGAGTTGAATCCGTCGGTGACAGCGAAACCTGTCCGGTAGTTGCCGACGACCGGAGTCGTTATCCCAGGATTACCGTATCCGGCAAGAAGCTGCTGTATTATCAGGTCTCTCGGGATCGCGTAGCTGATAGCCTGACGAACATATTTGGCGGCAAGAGAGGCCCTCGAAGGATCACTAAGGCCTAGCGGGGTATTGACGCCTGTTCCGAATATTGGGTGCTTCATGTTGAAGCCTAGCTCCTGGACCCCGAACCCGTCGTAAGATGTCCACTGGTTCGACGGCCAGGTGGCGAGAAAACTTGTCTCGCTCTCCAGAGCGTATTGTGCGTCGAGAGCGTTTACCGAGCCTGCCTTGAGGGCAGAAACAGCATCATCGGAACTCTGTATGTGTTTCACATAATAGTCCTTAACCTCGAAAGCTCCCCTGCTCTGAAGAGCCGTTTTCCCGTTCTCAGGGAAATCAAAGTAGTTATCATTTCTTGTCAGATGGTTCGTCTCGGTTGTAGAATTGTAGCTGACAAACTTGTAGGGTCCCGTTCCAATAGGTCCGCCACCGATCCCGGTGTTGAACGGATTCGTCCTCCAGTTAGCATATGGAACACTCGCCAGCACGTGGGCGGGAATGATTGATTGAGTAAGGATATTCTCCACGAAGTAGGCGTAGGGATTCGGGAGGGTAAACTTGACAGTGTATGGGTCCACAATTGTCACGTCGGTTTTTCCGCCGACTATTCCCTTGATGAACGCCTCATTGTCCGCTGCCAGAGCATCATCCTGGAGTGCATCAAATGTGAATTTCACATCTGTCGCATTGAACGAAACACCGTCGTGCCATGTTATCCCGGGACGAAGCGATACAGTCCAAGTCTTCTGATCCGACGCAACAGACCAGCCAGTCGCCAGTTGCGGGATCATGTTCTTGAAGATGGTATCATTTCTCTGCGCTAACGCGCTGAACATTGCTCCGTACACGGTCTGGTCGTAGTAGGAGCTGCTCGTTGCCGGGTTGAAACCCTCCGACGGAGCCGGTCCCGTCTGCGCCAGCGTGATCGAGCCTGTTGTGGACCCGCCCAGCATCGACAATTGCTCGATCGGCGGCCAGTACGGTGAGTGGTAGGTGCTGAACACGTGCTGGGCATTCGGCATCGTATAATCAAAGGCGACAATCTCCTTCGTGTAGAGTATCGTGGCGGTGGGTTGCTGGTCATAGGCGAGTGCCTGCCACTGCTTCACCAGATCCAACCGTTGCGTTTTGTCGAGTGTTTGCTTGATCTGTGCGGTCAGTTGGTCATTCTGGCTGTTATTCCAGAGATAGTAGTTTGAACCAATCGGAGCATACTGTGAACTGTGATAGTACGAATAGGGGTCAGCATCTATCCCGAGAGCGTAGCCGAGGAATAACGCGTCAAAGCCACCATTGTCATAGCTTCTCCCGAGAACATCGGAGGCAGGCGTTAGCGCCCTATCGTATATTGTGGGCCAGTCGAGAACAACTCTCTGCGCGTCGATACCCAAGGCCTGGAGGTTGCTCTGGATGAGCAGGGACCAGCTCTGTCGGGCCTGATTCGGCAAGGGAACCATCAGCGTTATTTTGAATATTCCGGTAGGCGCATTGTCTGCATGGACCCATATTGGACTGGTCGAGGTTAGAGAGAGCCCGAGAAACAACAATGCCAGCGACGTACGTAGGGCGCGAGATCGGCCAGTCATCTGCGAGAACACTGAGCCGAGCAGGCGATGGGGCGTTATGGCTACTGTGTTCCTCTCTTCATCAGACTATGAGTACTAGACCGTTTTTTGTCAGAACCAGCAGGCTGCCGTGGCCTGAGCTAACACACACACTCTTCCAGTGTGGCTTCATCAGCGGACCTTGACCTCGTGCGTTTTGGCCATGAACCCGTTTCTTTTGTGTGTCCCGTCGCAGAAAGGCATCAGCGTGGACGCGCCGCACCGGCACCAGGCTTGAACAACTTTCCCTTTGACAATGACTAGGTTGGGACCGTTCTCGGTTGATTTTATCACAACTTCAGACATGCTATCGCTATCACCTCTCCCAGATTCTATTCTAGGACCTTGGCCACACGGGTCAAAACGACCAATTGCTCTCCATGGACCAGATAGTTCCCACCGTATTTCCCAACGACACGCAACAGAGCACCCACGACCAAGTCGGTTGCTCCGCCCATGATCAGTTTACTCGTTGGACCCCATTCAACCTCGATTCGTTGCAATGTTCGAGGGAATTTCTGGTTGGTCCCGGTCTCATCGGGCTCAAGGAATACTCCTCCGAGAACCTGCTCTCGCGGAAGATCGGTCACCGAGAAAAACAGGTCCACCATCGTCCCAGGAACAATTTCTCCAAGCTGCTTCACAGAGACTGCCTGGACCCTCGGAATCCTCGGAGGCTCCGGCGGCGCTGACGCCGCAGCTTGCGCTCCTTCTCCCGTTTGTTTGACCGGAGACTCGCGTGGTCTCAAAGGCCTATCCTGATCGTACCGCAAACCAAACTGCAACGCACTCTGTGCCTTCGCCAATTCCTCGCCCAAGTATCCAGCATGACTTAGCTGAGTGACAAGTCCATCCCGCAAGAGACCGAGTAGCATCGAGGTTGCTCCGCGTCCCCGCATCTCATGAGCCGGCGTATGATTGGGCGAGTAGTTTCGTAGCAGGATCTCTCCTTGCTCAGGCTCGATGGTGATGACGAAGTATCCCTTCGGATCATAAATTAACGGCTCACGCTGTCCACCCGGCCGAATAGACAAAAACTCCTCTTGAAGCCTAGCCATGTTCGCTTCTTTTTGTTCCATTACGAAAACACCAGGATTTCGATCAGAGAGACTCTTCACGCGATCCTGTAAGACCTCAAGATCTTCCTCGCCAGTCCAGTCAAGAACTTCCACCTGTTTCCTGAACCGTGCCACCTGTGCAGGATCAATTGATGGTAGAACTGGATCATAGCCTGCCGCGTCGATGATACGTCGCTTCTCATCAACGCCCTTCTCAGAGAGAGCAACAAGAGATTGTCCCGGCTTGAATAGCGCAGAGTCTTTCCCGCAGATGAGCAGGAAGCGAATCGCAGGATTAGAGGTGATGTTGACAATAATCCGGGTAATGCCAAGATTGGCCGTATAGACCATGCCCGCAATGGCCACTCCCGGAAGAGCTACGAGCGGACCGATCAGACGCTCCGACGTAAGCGCACAAACCGCGACGGGACCATTTGGATCGCCTACCTGATAGGTTCCTGGCATAGGAGGCCATGAAGCGCTCTTCTTCGTGCTACTCGCTACTCCCAACTAGAATCTCCGTGAGCATTCTACAAGGGCGTCGAGCAGGCTTTGCAGAGTCTTCAAAGAAGCCGAATCAACGAGTTTGAGGTTGGCGTCGAATTTCTCCCCCGCTCTTGCCAAGAGCAGCTGAGGCTGATTGATCGGATGTATGTTCAAGTCCACCATTATCTGTCTGAGATGCCCCTGCGCCCTCGCACCACCCCGTAGAGAACTAGAAGCGCTGATGATCGCTGCAGGCTTGCCTCCCACGAGTTGTCTGGCTGATTTCCCCACTCGATCGCGTTCTTCAAAACAGCAGAGATCGAGTAGTTGTACTCGGGCGTCGCGAAAAGCATCGCGTCCGACTGTTTCACCTTCTCCTTGAACTCCCGTATCTCCGCAGGCATTTCAGCGAGCAGGTCTTCATTGAACAACTGGAAACCGGACACATCCGTCCACTCCCAGATATTCCTAGAATCCGAACTGCCGCTCTCTTCTTTTCGGAGTCTGAAATTTGGAGTCGGGCCATAAATCGTCTGCTTCGTTTCCCTGTCTGAACGACGTGCCTGAGGCGCTAATAATTCTGAGCGGAAACCCAAGTCCACAGCGGACCCGAATGTTATCTTCGATACTACGGCCCTGGGAAAGATCACTTTGATCGAGCAGCCCCCAGGCGGGGCTTGGTCATTCGTGGTCTGGCCGGCACCTCCTCTTGGAGCGACGCGATTCCACCACACGCTGATCACGGAGACCACTACTGCAGCTGTTCCCAGCCAAAAAAGATAGTCTAGAACGATCATCACTGGATCGTAGTAATAGCCGCATCCGTTGAATGGATTGGGCAAACAAGTGATTGGGTTTGGATAACTGTACGCGAAGGGAAAGCCCTGATACACTCCCCAAGGCTCGCGAGTTGAAGACGCGGCCAGCCCAACCAGACCGAACACTGCGGAAACAAAGAGAATTACAACAATCTTCCGCATTTCTTCAAAGCGATTACGGCAGGATGGCGCCGCAGTGGTAGCATGAGAGCGCTGCGATCGGGACCTCCTGTCCGCAGCGAGGGCATTGTTTCAGAAAACTCTTCGGCGTATAATCGTACGCACTATCTCCCGCTCGCATGTATGATGGAGTGGAACGTGTCTGGTAGGTAACTTGCGTTTGTGGAATGGAGATGCCCATTGCACCGAGGGCAAGCATTACGATTCCGACTAGTATGGGAATAACTGCGATGAGACCGAACGGTGGGGCGGCGGGAGTTGGAGCGCCGGGAAAGGGTGGTGTAGGTGATGGAATGGATGCGCTGGCCGCAAAGATCACTATCCCAATTATTATGAAAAAGACGCCCCCAATAATCTCGGCTGTTGGACTGCTACCGATGATGGCCTTTTGGGTTCCAGGTGGAGGCGGAGGCAGGACGATGACTGGGTTAACCGGGTGGGGCGCAAAAGCAAAGCCACAATTGGAACAGAACTGCGCGCTTGGAAGGTATGCTGTGCCGCACTGGGTACAAACCGACAAATGTGGCAGGTCCTAGGAGCTATGTCTCTCGATTAAAGATATTGGACGCAACACGCCTTCCCTGCTACGGAATGAAGCGTTCAGCATGGCTAGTCATAGCGATAAACGTCTACGGCATAACCGCCGCTGTGCTCGCCATTTTGTGCAATGGACGGACCCGAATGTTATCGTCGAATGTTATGGCTAGTTTTCACTTGGAGGGTTTGAGAACGGAGGTTGATAGGACCAGTTTGTGGTATGCCCGGAAGGCTGCCTTGCCTCCCTCTGTCTCGTAGTAAGGCCAGAACTCTTTCTGGAATTTTTCAAAGAGACCTTTCGACTGGAAGAGTACGATCAAGTAACCGCTACGGATGCTCGACGACCGATCCCTCAAGCCTCTCAGATCATATTTGAAACGATTCTTCCTGATCGCTTCTGCTTCTTTTCCGAGACCGTTCGAGGCCGCGAACTCCCAAGCATCTTTGATTGGAAAATCCCGTTGTTTGAACTCTGTGAAAGCCGATCCCTCCATTGCTTTTCTCATCCTCGTCTAAGCTTTCCTGTGCTCTATGCTTATTTGACTGCTCTCCAGTCGAGAATGGAAGGAGAAGGATACGATTGAGCCTCAAACGAGATATGGACAAGGCTCGAGCCGAACTGGAGCGAGCCGATGAGGCGTGGTGCGCAGCGGCCGCAGCTGCTCGTGATGTAGAACAAATTGTTTCCTTTTGGGCCGACGATGCGATCGTTATTCCACCAGGACAGACGCCTATTATTGGCAAGAATGCAATTCGGAATTATGTGACTGACAGTTTGAAGATCCCGGGTTTCGGTATCGAATGGAAGACAACTCGGTTCGCGATCGCCCGAGATTGCGACCTCGCCTATGGTGTAGGTACGAACCAGGTCTCGTTCAACGACGAGAAGGGCAATCGCGTCACATTGCGCGGCAAAGCCGTGACGATTTGGCGAATGGAGAACAGAGCATGGAAGTGCGTTGTCGACATCTGGAACGACGACCCCGCCCCGAGTGAGCACGCGTAAGGTAGACCCGCACGTCAAAATCTTACATACGCCATTCAATACCCAGCCGGCGTTTTCTTTGCTGAAGGGTATCCCTCCTCAAAGACTAGCGGGTATGATGCTATTCACCGGGAACACCGTATTCGTGCTCGGTCTCGCGGTGGCGGAATCCGTCTTTCCGGGCTATAGCGTCTCCAGGGATTTCATCAGCGACCTTGGCGCTCCAATAGCCATTCCGCTAAACCCGCCGGGCATACTGACAATTCACCAACCAGCATCGATTATCTACGTTATCTCTCTCAGCATCTTGACCGTCCTCTCTCTCGAGGCAGCCTGGCAATTTCGGCAGACGTTCCCTGCCAAAAAGTTCTGGAAGGTTTTCTTTGTCTTCGCAGCCGGACTAGTCGCTCTCCCGCTGTCGTACATTCCATATTACGTCTACGCGGATCAACAAATCATGCAACCGATCTCGAACGTTCCAGCCCTTCTTATCGCGGGGGCAATAGTGCACGACGCGCTCTCCGGCCTGGTATTTTTCTTCGGCGGCCTGTCGGCCGTAGAGTCTCGAAAACTCGTGATGAAACCGTTAGACAGACTTTTCCCTATAGCTGGCATTATCACCATCAGTGCGGCAGTCTTGTCAGGCGTCGGAGTCAACCTTGGCTTGGGCCCCGGAGGCATTGAGCGGATCGTCGCCTACCCTATCCTAGTATGGGCTCTTGCATTTGGTGGCTACCTAATCGGAACTAATGTCGGGTCTGTTCCTCCACTCACCACGGGTCATTCAACATCCCAAAATTCAGAGAAATGAATCAGAGAAAAACGAGTGCAACTAACGTTTGTGTCCCTTTGTTGCTTATATCTCGGGCTAACCTTGTTGCATTAGATAACATTGAGTAAGCTTGCGTCTAGCTGCCAACCCGATATTTCCAGTATTATCTCAGGAAAGAGCGAGCTTTGCAGGAGAGACATCTGCGCGATAATCAAAGCGGTAAGAAAGCTAGGCTCAGAGTGGAGAATCCTCATCTCATACTACCTCCTCGACAACCCCCTCAGATTCAACGATCTATTGAGAAAGGGAAAGCCCGACGATCTAAACGCGAGAACCCTCTCCAGGACTCTGAAGTATTTGCAAAATATGGGAATCGTTGAGAGAAGAGTAACCGGCACAGAACCCTTCTCAGTAGTCTACAGCCTAACGGAGAAAGGACGGGACCTAAGCGATATCTTGTCCGCTTACAGGAGATGGGGGGAGAAGTGGACCCCGAGCATCGTCCACCCTCTACCATAAGTGAAGGTAAAGAGGACCTCCATTAACTAGGAGCCGGTTCGGCAATCCTCGCTCACAGTCAAAACAGGGTTGTGCAGCTCTCATAGGTACGCTGGTGTTCTTGGGCTAGTATGCGGTGGGGTGGAGACTATCAATTCGGATTCTGGTTGACCGGATTCATTCTCGCAGTAATCTTCTATCTGGCCCTGCAGAGGTGGCACAAGAATCTCAAGTGGAACCTAGAGCCTCGCTAGAAACCATTCTAATTCGTTACATAGATTGAGTCTGCCAAGTTTCGCCTAGAATAAACCGTTTCAACTAGGGCCCTTCCGATTCTGCTAAGCCTACCGTCTCGGCGTAAGGGAGTCAACTAGATCGTGAAACAAGGTAAGAACGCTGCAGATGTCGAGAAGGCTCTCCAACACTGGACGAGTTCGGTGATCGACCCTCAGCTGAAGCCTCTTCAAGCCAAGGCAAGACAGCTAGGCCAAGCCGCAAGTTCGCTAGCCTCATCTCTGGAAAGCCGCTGCCACGAATTCATTCGAAACACCAAGCATGACATGTCTGGACTAGGCGACTCCCGCCGCCTTCGAGCAGCCATGGCACTAAGCCGAGTCTCAGGAGATATCGTCAATGCGTGCAGTGAGTTCCTAAAATCAAGCTCGGACACATCGGTATCGAATCTGGAGACCAACATAACGAGGCTGTTGCGGGTGGCTAGTTCTAGCTACAACGAATCGGCAAGAGCGATGGCCTCACACTACGCCACAGAGAGAGGTTGGCTTAGAGCAGAGATAGAAGGGCTGTTGCGGCTCAATAGCCAAACATCCCAGTTCCGGACAAGAACCCGAGACATCACGTCGATCCACGACCAAATACAAGAACATTCCACGACACTCGTTGAGCAACTCGCTACGATACAGGACCTTGAGAATGCCCGCACCAGTCTAGAAAAGGAGATTCACCAACTGGTCCTCAACCAAGGATCTCTTCTAGAGGCAATCGAGCGAATTGATTCTGATTCTGAGATTCGAGCTCTCGATGCCAAAGAAGCGGAGCTCAAAGTTCTGAGAAAGCGGCTCCTGGACGAAGAAATGTCTAGACTCGGCGGAGTATTCGCAAGACTTCTAGCGCTGAATCAAAGGGGAGAAGTGCATACCCATCGACAAGCAATAGGAGTACTGACGAGGTACGTGAAAACCCCGCTGACGGCCTTGGCCAAGGAACCTGATGGCTATCCGGAACTGACGGACTTGCTTGAGGGAGTTTGCGAATCCATTGAATCAAATCGGATACCGCTCGGCGAGAAAAAGGCGAAAAAGACACTCGAGCGAGCGAAACAGATCATCAACGGGTCACTCAAACCAATTCAGAAAGAGGCTAGGTCAGCCTTTTCCGCCAGGAGTCAGATTCTGCGCTCCCCCAACCCGAGAAATCTCAGATCCCGCCGGTCCGACCTACGAGCGGAATACGCAAGATCCAGAGCTTCGAAGGAGTCGCTAGAATCAAAGATCAAGAGCACTCTCGAGGAAGCCTCGCTGCTGGGGGTCCAAGCAAAAACCCACCTCGACACAATAGACGAACTCGCCACGAAGAGCTTCCACAAAAGCATTCCACGAGAACTTCGTGAAGAGATCCTATCCCTGACTCGCGAGACTTCTCATCAACCTTGATCTGACCCTTCGGCCATGCGGCCAAGCTCTCCTCCAGCGCCTGACTCGATTGAAAAACAGTCGTAACAGAACTATTCCATCAGGATTCGCGAGCCTTCATTCGCTTCTCCAGCTCTTCCTGGGACACGTCTTCCACGTGGGTGGCGATCCACCACTGGTTACCGTGAGCGTCTTTGACGCCTCCGGTTCGGTCTCCGTAGAACTGGTTAGAGGGCTCTCTTAGCGAGATTGCGCCTGCCTTGAGCGCTCGCGTGTAGGCCGCATCCACATCCTCAGTGTAGACGTTGACCATGGCGGGAAGTGCTGGGAATTGCGGGTTCGCATCGCTCAGCATTATGATCGAATCGCCGATTCTAAGCTCGGCATGGATTACTCGACCATCAGGACCTTTGTATACTTCCTCTTCTTGGGCGTTAAACACCTGTTTGAGAAAGTCGATTAGCCTGGGTGCTCCCTCGACAACCACGACGGGAGTAAGGGAATGATAGCCATCAGGAATAGGCTTCACTTTGCTAGTAACAGATTGCATTGGCGAAAGATGATTTGGTCGAGGCTCGATAAAAGGGTGTAGGGAAGCGCCATAGAAGATGTTGGCTTGAGAACTCTGTCTAATGCCCAGTGAGTCCTTAGAACGGTCTATACAGAGATCTTGATAGCTCGTCCATTCCGTCTCTCTCGTGTGATTTCTCCTAGGCCTCTTTTATCGGAGATATCGCTGTCAAATCCAAATTGTGCATGACTTTGATCAACCATTTTCCTTCCTCTTTCGTCATGATCCAGCTGAGGATGCCTCGCCTCGAAGGTCGAGGCTGGCCGGAACCATCCAGGGCGCCTGTCATATTCCACAAGATGTCTACTGAGGCCACGTCCGCTTTAATAAGCCGGACTTTGACGTTCTCGGCCATCTGATGACTGGTCTTGAACCTAGTGGCAAAGGAAAGTTCGTGGACTCTCTCGATTTCATCCCTGCCAGTCGCCCCCTGACCCCTCCAATTCGTGAGGTCGGCGTCTTTCGCGAAGAGTGATGCAAATGCTTTCGCATCATGTCTATTCCAAGCGTCCATGCGGTTTTTGACGACTTCTTGAATCGACTCTTCAGGTGGAAGCGACAAGTCTCTAGACGAGCAAAAGACTTGAGATAAAACTATTCACGTCCTCCCTCTGACTGGAACCGCCTGGTTGAGTCTCGCGCAGGGCGGGTTGCTATATCATTGGTGCGGTGCTGATGTCTATTCCTTTCGCTGTCATTTCGTAGTAGTAGCCTCTCGGAGGAGTAGGCGCTTTGCCCATCTTGACAAGTCTCAGGGTCCCTCCATGACTGATACCCTGCGGATTCTTCCGTGCCGTCATGTTTATGACGATGTCGGCGAAATTTGTCATCGCGTTCTCTATTGTCTCGTTCAAGACACTGGTGTGAAGTGTAGCAATGCCGATGGATTTCGCGAAACGAGTGGCATACTTGAGAACCTGTCCATACTGGAAGACCTTTTTCGCCTCGACCATCAAAAAGAAGGGTGTCAGCGAGTCCATGATCCCCATCGTCTTCTTGCCCAGATGTTTTAGCGTAAAGCTTCGGCCCTGAGCGATGAGATCCGAGAACTTCATAGTGCTATTGACTATCTCTTCAGGCTGCTCTAGAGGAAACGAATCTGCAAGTCTCTCAACTCCGAGCGCAAACATGTCGACAAAAGAGAGCCTACCTTCGGACTCGTATCGGCTCACATCTACTCCCCAGGAAGCGATACTCTCCTTCACATCCTCAGCGGACTCGTCAACCGCATAATACACAACCCTGAAGTCACGCTCCAGCGCGGCAGCCGCTATCTGTTTTACAAGGGTCGACTTACCGCTACCAACCGGGCCTGTTATTCCGACAGCGGAAGGCCTAGGAAGTCCGCCTCCTAGAAGGTCATCAAGGACCTTGATCCCGGTCGGCTCCACACGCCGTCACTATAGAACGCGTTCAGTTTCGGCCAGTTAAGCGGATTGTACCCGGGTCCACTCTGGATTGGAGCGTAGGTACGTTGCGTTATCAGGTACACTCTTATTTCGGGGATACCAGACCAGAGAGTGTTTCTAATGCCTAGACATGTCGCTCCATATGGCTCCTGGAAATCACCCATAACCGCTGACCTCCTCGCTTCAACATATGTCGCACTTGACGAGCTTAGAGTTGATGGCGACGATGTTTACTGGAGTGAGCTTCGTCCCGCGGATAAGGGCAGAAACGTTATCGTCCAGAGAAAACCAGACGGCACCCTGACGGATATTACCCCTCCGGGTTTCAGCGCACGGACGCGAGCCCACGAATACGGCGGTGGATGCTACATTGTCCAGAATGGAACGGTCTATTTTTCCAACTATATTGACCAGCGTATCTACCGGCAAGACCCTGGTTCAGATCCGAGGCCTCTAACACCTCCAGTAGACATGAGATACGCAGACGGCATCATCGACTACCGCAGAAATCGCATTATCTCGGTACGCGAAGATCATACTCTCAAGACCCCGCAAGCCGTCACCACCGTCGTCAGCCTTGATATCGAGAAAGGAGGCGAAGGCAAGATTATCGTCTCCGGGAACGACTTCTACTCAACGCCACGTCTAAACCACGATGGGTCCAAGCTTGCCTGGCTGACATGGAATCATCCCAACATGCCCTGGGACGGGACAGAGCT